>Ga0209080_1001255_pt1 | contig 13088 bp, 17 predicted proteins | sample JNZ110809AmetaG_FD_184123 | JGI IMG/M metagenome (GOLD analysis project Ga0209080, IMG submission 184123) | Hot spring microbial communities from Jinze hot spring, China to study Microbial Dark Matter (Phase II) - JNZ 110809A (SPAdes) (version 3) ...
GCGTCAAGAACTGCCTCTTCGATGGCTGCTGCCGCGCTCGGTGAGGGGCAGGATGCGCAGAGCTCGTAAAGCCTCTCGGGGCTCGGGTCCCGCTCGGCAAGCAGCCCCTCTGCAAGCTGCTTAGCCCCCGAGACGACGAGCCCTCTGGTTTCGCCGAGCACGGTGTAGGAGGGGGATCCCTCACCCCAACCCGTTGTGCCGTCCTCCAGCCTCACCCTTACGATAACGTTCCACGAGGCAGACGAGCTGCCAGTTGCGATCGTAAACACCTCCCTGTAGGGCAGCTCGACGCAATAGACCTCTACGCTCTCAACGCGTATCCAGCTCACGCAGACCCCAATCCCGCCCAGGCTTAACGCTTTCTCCGAACAGCTCTTGCCAGGTTGGCGGCCGCCAGCAGGGCCGCTGCCGCGTTGAGGAGGGTGAAGACGGGATCCCCGATCTGGATGGAGTGGAGCGTCAAGAGGAAGCTGCCGGCACCGTAAAGGAGCGAGAGCCTCGGCGGCGGCACATCCTTCAGGCTCACGGCCCATGCTGCCACGATCAGCAGCATCCCAGCTACGCCGGTAAGCATACCCGTCGCGGTTGGGCAAGGCCTTTAAGACTCACGCGGCCAATCGGGTTGTGGAGGAGTACGCGGGGGGCGACGAGTTCCTCGAGGAGCTTCGCAGGGATCGCAAGTTCGTCTACGTAGCGGTCGAGAGGCCCTCGCCGCCCGACCCGGGCCCCCCGGTTGAGCACGTCGTGAAGTCGGAGGAGCTGAGAGCAGCACTGAGGGGGAGGGGTATCGAGCGCCTCTACAGATTCCAGGCGGAGGCCGTCCGGCTGCTCGGCTCGGGGAGGAACGTTCTAATCGCGGCCGGCACGGGTACGGGGAAGACTGAGGCCTTCCTCATCCCCATACTGGAGCGGGTGCTCGAGGAGCCCTACAGGCCCGAAGTGAGAGCACTGCTCGTCTACCCGACGAAAGCGCTGGCTAGGGACCAGCTCTCCCGCGTGAACTCCCTCGTGTCGTCCGTCTTTGGCGTGCGCGCGCTGGTGTTCGACGGTGACACGAGCGAGAGGGAGAGGGAGGTGATCTACCAGATGCCGCCCCAGATCCTTGTTACCAACCCGGACATGCTCCACTACGGGATAATGCGCTCGCCTCGCTTCCGAGACCTGATCAGCACGGCTGAGTTCGTCGTGCTCGACGACGTCCACGCGTACAGCGGCGTGCTCGGAGCCCACGTCCACTACGTCCTGCGCAGGCTGAGGAGGCTGCTGAGGAGCGAACCCGTGTTCGCTGGGACGAGCGCTACGATCGGCAACCCGGGGGAGTTCGCGAGCGCGCTCTTCGGCGTCGACGTTGAAGTGGTGGACGCCGGCTCGGGGAGGAGGGGGCTCATCTACCACGCGCTGGTCAAGCCGGTCGCCCGCTCCAGGCTCGCGGAGGTTGCAAGCCTCGTAGCAGCCTGCGTAAGGAGGGGTTTGAAGACGATCGCCTTCGCGGACAGCCACAGGGCGGTGGAGCTTATCAGGAGGGTCTGCGCAAGGCTCGGGGTTGAAGTGCTCGTGCACAGGGCCGGTCTACTGCCCGCGGAGCGGAGGAGAGTTGAGGAGGCGCTCCAGAGCGGGAGGGTCTTAGCGGTCGCCGCGACCCCAACGCTGGAGCTGGGGATCGACATCGGGGATCTCGACTGCGTCATCCTGGCCAACGTCCCCCCATCCTACGGCAAGTACGTTCAGAGGACGGGGAGGTGCGGGAGGAGGGGTGGGACCGCGTACGTCTTCACGGTCCTCGGCAACGACCCGATCAGCCAGTACTACGAGACTTCGCCTAGCGACTTCTTCGGCAAGGGTGTGGAGCCGCTCTTCGTTGAGCCGGGCAACGAGGAGGTGGCGAAGATGCACCTCCTCGCGGCGGCGTTCGACAAGCCGTTGAAGCAGAGCGAGTTGAGCCAGCATGAGGCGGCGCTCGCTGAAGCTCTTGCCGCGGAGGGGTTGCTTCGCTACGTGAAGAGCCGGGACTGGTACAGGCCGACGCAGGCGGCGGCAAAGTACCTGTCCTCCAGGCCTGGCTTGAGGGGCATGGGCGAGATCGTCCGGATCCACGATAGGGCGGGAAGGTTGCTGGGCTACAGGGAGATGCCGATGGCCCTCAAGGAGCTGTTCCCGGGGGCCATCTACCTGCACGGTGGCGGCACGTACGTTTCGCTGGAGCTTAAGGGGGGCAGGGCCGTGGTCGCCCGGCTCCCCGACGACTACCCCTTCCTGACGAGCTCCCTCTACTACTCGGAGCCGGTTACCTTTGAGCGGGAGGCGAGTAGGGAGGTTTGGGGCTTCAAAGTGGAGTACGGGCGGCTGCGGGTCAGGGAGATCGTCTACGGCTACGTCGTGAAGGAGGCGGAGAGCGGCGCCACAGTGAGGGAGGCCCTACTCAGCGAGGAGTACAGCTACGAGTTCCCGACCAGGGGCATTCTGCTCCGCCTCCCGCCGAACCCCGAGTGGAGCCTGACGGGGAACGCGGAAGCCTTCCACGCGATCGAGCACGTAACCATCTCAGCCGGGCAGACGGTTGTCGGAGCCTCGATGACGGACATGGGCGGCATCAGCTACCCGACCGGCCACATCTTCATCTACGACAGCTACCCGGGCGGCTCAGGCTGCAGCAAGCTGCTCTTCCACCGGCTTGAGGAAGCGCTGTCGAGGGCTCTCCGCATAATCTCCTCTTGCACTTGCGAGGACGGGTGCCCGAAGTGCATCTACTCGCCCTACTGCGGGAACAACAACAAGATCCTCTCCAGGAGGAAAGCCCTCCACCTCCTGACGCTCCTCGCCGGCGGCAAGGCGCCCGCTCCGCCACCCCTAGAGGTTGCCGGCCAGCCGATCGCCTAGCAGAGGCTCAAGAGCTTCAGGTCGCCTCGCCATTTTGTACTCCCTCACGATCCTGAGCACCTCCTCCTTCGAAACCCCGAACACCTCTCTGACCCGCTCCGCGAAGGCTGTGTTCCGAAGCATCAGGCCCTGGATGACCTGCGTCACGTTGCTCCTCCCGCTAACCAGGCTAGCGGTCTCGAAGTCGAATATGACCACTCCCAGCTCCGGGGTTACTAGCACGTGGTCGCCGAGCCTCGAGAGCTCCTGGTGGACGAGACTGATCCTATCGAGGGCTAGAGCCTGCCTAATCAGCTCCCCCACCGCGGCCCTCAGCTCTCCCTCGCTCGCTTTCAAACCCCAATCCTCCAGCGGCACCCCCTCAACGTACTTCCACACCAGGAAGTTCCTCGAGGCCGCCTGCAGCCGCGGCCCCACCCCCACCTTGTTGGCCAAGCGCAGCTTCTCAGCCTCCCCCAGCAGAGAGGGCCTGTTCGCGTCGAGACGCCTCACCTTCACTGCCACGTCAACCCCCATCCGCCTCCCCTTAACCACGATGCCCACAGTCCCTTTCGCGACCACCTTGAGGCCCCAAAGCTCCACTGGGCCCTCAAAGGCCAGCTCGTCGACGCCGAGCAAGCTCAACTCCACCAGCCTTCTCGCAGCGCTCTCCCTATCGAAGGCTGGGTACGTGAGAACAGACAACTGCCGATCGCTCAACCGCCACAGCCTGACTCCGCCCACCTTAACCGTTAATCCAGGCAATCGTACAGCAATGTGCTTTGCGTCCGCCTGTGAAAAACGAAAACGCCCTCACGATCATGAAATGCGTTAACGCCAGACTCTTGGGCTGAATGCTGGCGTCGACGCTGCGTCAAGCGGTAGCCACACGCTTTTCTCAATCCGCTTCCAGCATCCATGGTTCCTTTCTGGTGAGCCACCCGTAGAGGTGGGCCCTGTAGCTATCAAGGGTGCTCGCTTTGACCACCTCCCCGCCTGTGAGGATCTGAAACCCGCTCTTCGCGCATTCCGTCAAGTGTTCACCGATGTTGTACGTGGAGAGCAGCTTGGTTAACGCTTCGCGTGCGTTCCGCACCTTCCTTGGCCTGATGACGACCCACCTATCACCTTCGATGTAGGGGCCGGCTACGCAGCGGCCAGCCGCGTACGCTGAAATGAAGCGCTCGTCGTGGTCGGAGTATACGGGTGGGCCCTCGTGCCTCTCGAGCGGAGGAAGCTCCAGCGTCTCCAGCTCGAAGAGGAGAACCACCTCCCCACCCTCGGCCCACGCCGAGGCTCCAATGACGGGGAAGCCGAAGCGTTCAAGCCCGCTCTGTAGAGCTCTCAAGGCCCTCTTCACCTGCCCCCAGAGGATATCCTCGGGTAACGTCGGAACCCTCAGCTTCACCGCGGCTACCGCCCTACCCTCGAGTAGAGCCTCGAGCTGCCTCGGCTCGGGCGTCACAGGGTAGAAGAAGTGGATTGAAGGTTTCCTGAGGAAGGCGCGGGCGGCAGCGATGAACCTGCTCAGGCTCTCCAGCGAGACGGGGCTGGCCACGTTCCTGTCCGGGTCGACGGGGTCGATGACCACCAAAGGGTCCTTGAACCGCTCGAGGATGCTCCGCTTATTAGGGTAGTGACCCTCGATATCGATGATTACCTTGTAAGGCTTCCACCGGGCAGCCGACCTTATGAAATCCGGGAAGGAGCCGTAATGGATCACGAGGAGCTCCAGAAGGTAGCCGGAGAAGCCCTCAACCTTCACTTCTGCGCCGTAGACGCCGGTGCCCTTCGCAAAGCGCTTCAGGATCCTTACATCCTTCCTCAACTCCGGCTTCTCGTCGAGCCTCCTCTTCACGTAGGAAGTGTGGAAGGGCGTCCTGTCGACTGGAGACCTTATCTGGAGGGGGCTTGGAACCCTGTAGGCGGGAACCACGTCGATGCTGCACGCGTCCAGCAGCAGGGTTAGGTAGGGGTGGGAGGCGAACCTCTCGACACATCTGGCTCCAACGAGCTGCGCCGCCATCCTGGCCGCAGCTAGGCCGCCCGCCCTGAGCTCCTCGAGGCTGACGCCCGTGTCAAAGAGGAGGAAGACGTCTACGTCAACGTCGCCCGACAGCCAGGTGTCTTTGGCGTACGAGCCTTCAACTTCGACCTCCGCCCTTAGGGCCAGCTCAGCTACAGCTTTGCGGAGCCCTTCAACCACGTTTTCTACCACAGCGCCTACCCGCTCCCTCTCTTCCGGCGAGGGCGTGACCCTCCTCAGGACCTCGGCTAGCACAGCCTCGAACTCGTTCATCTCCTCGCCGCCCGCTCGTAGAGGGTCTGGTAGATCGGTCCTCGCGAGGTAAGAGTGCTCCTCTTCAGCCTGAACCTGTCCACAAGCATGGAGCCGACCTCAACGTGAGAAGCCTCCTGCAGCATTCGGGGGAGGCCCCCAACACCCCCCTTCACTCGGGCTATCGTCAAGTGCGGTGTAAACTCTTCCTCCGGCTTCGGCAGCTTGAGCTTGGAGAGAGCAGCGTTCACCTTGGCGCTGAGCTCTGACAGCTCCCTCGCGCCCTCCTGCACCCCCACCCACACGACTCGCGGCCTCCTCGCGTCCGGGAAAGCGCCCAACCCGGCGAAGCGCGCCGTGAAGGGCTCGAAGTCCACCACCTCAAGCGCCGCTTTAATCCTCTCCGCGGTTTCCAGGGGGACTTCGCCGATGAACCTGAGAGTCAAGTGCAAGTTCTCCAATTCCACCAGCTTGATGCTTGCGCCAGTGGCCTTCAGTTGCTCCTGCAGTTCTGCCACTCGGGCGACTATAAGCGGCTCCTCTACATCCACCGCTACGAAGCACCTGATTAGGCTCACACGCTAGGCGCCCAGCCTCTCCTTATAGTTTCATCGCTAGGCCGGAGGTATGTTGGAGTCGAGGAGCCACTTCGCCATTCGATCGCAGTTGAGGATCCTGGAGGGGTCGCCGCAGATGGTCAGCAGAGGGCAGTAGAAGCAGGGAATATCATCCAGTTCATCGGGGAGCTTGGGCATGAAGCGGAGCTTCCTGGTGGGTTTGAGGAGGTATACCCTCCTCCCCTTGTGAACCACGGTTTCGCGGGAGACCAGCCCCATCTTCTCGAGCCTCTTGATAATCCTGCTGCCCTTCCTGCTGTCGATGTTCAATAAGTGCCACACATCTCTCTGCAGAATCCCGGCTTCCCCGGCGGCTGAGACTAGCTCAAGCAGGCGCCTCTCGAGCTGCTCGCCACCACCTTCGCTGAGTCGGAGTTCCCTAGCTTCGTTACGCATATCTACACCTCACTCCCTTTTTCTGGGGAGGGGTGAGGTAAAAAGTTTCTCTTTATTGCTCGTTATACTTGGACGGTTATATCGAGCTTCCTCATCAACTCCTTCGCACGCTTCCTCAGGGTGGTCTCGGTGATCCCAGCCGCCTCAGCTATCTCCTGCCTTCCTCGCTCCCTCTCCCCGTGGATAAGTGCGGCTATATAGAGGGCTGCCGCTGCTACGCTTCTCGGCGGTTTGCCGAGTATGATCTTGCCCTCCTCGGCTGCTTTGATAATCTCGGCTGCTGTGCGTTGAACCTTCGTGCTCACGCCGAGCTTTCCGGCTATCATCGGTACGTACTTCAGAGGGGTAGGTGGTTTCAGGATCACTCTTTTGCCTAAACACTCCAGCAGCGCTGTGTAGCAGCGGCGCACTCTCTGCATATCCGCAGCCGACAGCTCCACTAGCTTGTGGGTGACGCTCGGTAGACCGAACTCCCTGCAGGCTAGGGCGAGGCACGCAACAGCCATAGCAGCGACGCTCCCGCCCTTGAGTAGCCCCTCCTTATGGGCTACGGTGAAGAGCCTTTGAGCCTCCTCCTTAACCTGCTGTGGCAGCTGAGCCGCCGCAGCTATCCGCGCGATCTCCCTTTTCCCCGCGCTTACGCTCCTCTCGTCGGCTGAGATAGAATCTTGGATGAGCGAAAGACGGGCGAACTCGTACCTTCTTTCCGCGCTGAGTGCTCCCGGCCGGCCGATCACGGTGGCCAGGCGCGAGGGCGCCTTCACAGGTTCGGCTCTCGCTCTCGCGACTAACTGCTCCCCGTCGTACGCCCTCCACTCCTGGCCCGTGTCGACAACCTCTTCGACGACAAAGCCGCAGTCGCTGCACTTAACCTCCCCATGGTCCTGGTCGAGGATCACCTTCTCCGAGCCGCAATTGGGGCACTTCATCGGCCCCCACCCCTCCTTTTCGATGCTTCAGTAGCGTATAGCAAGCGGTTGAGCAGGTAGCTGGGTTGCCGCAGCCTCGGAGACGTCACTTTCACGACGACGTAGGGAGAAGAAACGGGGCCGATGATGTCGTACACGAAACCGACCACGTTGGCTGAGGAGTCGTACACCTGCGCCCCCAGCTTTGGTAAGGCTTCCGCCTTTACGACAAGCTTACCATTGCGGGTAACTTTAACCACCTTACCGATCGCCAGCATAACGCTGAATTGTGACTGCACCCATGCTCTTAAGTTGATAGTGCCTTGCTCCGTCACTTTCGAGCAGCCCTCGTAAGAATACGCCTAGCGGATAATCTTATAACGCGATTGCGCCGGTAGGCTTGCATCCCATGTCGGAAGTGGAAAGGCTGAGGCTGCAAGAGTTCCTGCGCGAGATGAAGAAGAAGGAGGGTAGGGGGACGGAGCTGATCTCACTGTACGTTCCAGCGGGTAGGCCGATCAGCGAGGTAGCTGAGGTCCTAAGGAGCGAGTACTCAGCCGCGTCCAACATCAAGGATCGCACAACGAGGCATCACGTCCTCGACGCTCTAACGGCCGTGATGCAGAGGCTGAAGCTCTTCAAAACGACGCCGCCCAACGGGCTCGTGATCTTCGCCGGGTACGTCGCGGGCGACGTGCCGGGAAACGAGAAGCTGGAGGTTCACGTGATCGAGCCCCCGCAGAAGCTGAAGGTGTGGCTCTACCGGTGCGACTCGAGGTTCTACACGGAGATACTGGAGGACATGGTGGCGGTGAAGGGAGCCTACGGGTTGATAGCGGTGGACTCCGGCGAGGCCGCTTTCGGGGTATTGCGCGGCAAGAGCCTTGAAGTGGTGAAGGAGATCGAATCGGGTATCCCCAGGAAGCACAGGGCTGGTGGTCAGTCAGCCAGGAGGTTCGAGAGGATTATCGAGCAGCTTACCCACGAGTTCTACAAGAGGGTGGGCGAGTACGCCAACAAGATTTTCCTCGAGATCCCCGATTTGAAGGGCATCATCGTGGGCGGCCCAGGGCCGGCGAAGGAGGACTTCCTGAAGGGCGACTACCTCCACTACCAGCTGAAGGAGAAGATCCTGGGGGTCTTCGACATCGGGTACAGCGGGGAAGCAGGCATCTACGAGCTGGTGAACAGGGCTGAGGAGCTGCTTAGGGACGTCCAGTACATTAGGGAAAGGGAGGCGGTGAACGAGCTGCTCTACAACGTCTCGCGAGACACGGGGATGGCAGTCTATGGCGAGCAGGAGGTAAGAAGGGCTCTGGAGCAGAAAGCCGTAAAGACGCTCTTGCTCTCAGAAAGTTTAAGAAAGGAAGTCGTTAGCTACAGGTGCAGGGTTTGCAATTTCGAGGAACGCGTGACCGTGGACGCCTCGGCCAGCGTATCCTGCAGGAAGTGCGGCTCCCCGAACGTCGAGGAGCTGGAGAGGGTGTCTCTTATCGAGGACTTGGCGAAGCTCGCTGAGGAGGGAGGGGGCGAAGTCGTGCTCGTCTCAACGGAGACTGGAGAGGGGAAGGAGTTCGCGCGCATCTTCAGCGGGATCGCTGCGATACTCAGGTACAAGATCCAGTAGCGCGAGATGAGGAAGAGAGAGCTGGAGCTCCTCCTCTCCACAATTCCGCCGCACCCAAGCCCGAAGCTGGAGCTGGAGCAGTACGCGACTCCAGTCCACTTGGCTTCACGGCTCCTCTGGGTGGCGGCATTCTCTTTCCACGATCTCCCCGCCCAGACCGTGACCGACCTTGGAGCCGGAACGGGTAGGCTCGGGATCGGGGCTGCGCTAATGGGCTCCGAATACGTGCTGCTTGTTGAATTGGACCGCGAGGCCTTGAAGGTAGCCATTGAGGCCGCCAGGCGGTTGGGCGTTGACGCGCGGGTGGACGCCGTTTGCGCCGACGTTAGGTTCCTGACCCTCTCCCGGAGAGCCCGCTGCGCGCTTCAGAACCCTCCGTTTGGCGTGCATGGGAGGGGGGCCGACGTCGCCTTTCTAGCGGCCGCGCTGAGGTTGGCCGAGAGGGTGTACAGCGTGCATAAGGCTGAGACCATCCGCTACGTACTCGAGAAGTGCCGCGAGAAGGGGGCTGAAGCTGCGCTGCTCTTTGAGGATGTAGTCAGGCTCCCCCCCACGATGCCGCACCATCACAAGAGGGAGCACCGCGTGAGAGTGGTAGTCGTCAGAGCGGCACCTTTTTCTTCGTGACGCGTTGAGCGCCCTGTGGGTGAAGAGGGGTTCGCGGTTCCCGGCGATGAGCTCGGGGTCATTGAGGAGTACATGCCGGCGCATAACGCTTACGAGTTCGACGGCGTGGTGAGAGCGAAGGCTGTTGGGCGCGCGAAGCTGGACGCAATCAAGCACGAGGCCCGCGTCGTTGAGGCTAAGCGCCCGCCTCTACCTAAGAGCGGTGATGTCATCCATGCGATCGTCGCGGTTGTCAGGGACGCTGTCGCTTACGCCGACATCTTCTACAACGAGACAGCGAAGGTGTTCTACCCCGTGCCCTTTAGGGGGGTCATTCACATATCGGAAGCGAGCAACGAGAGACTGAGGAGCTTGCACGAGGTCTACGGCTACGGGGACGTCCTCCGGGCGCGCGTCCTATCCCGTAAACCACCCTACATGCTCTCAACCAGGGGGCCTGAGTACGGCCTCCTCCTCACCCGTTGCCCAAAGTGCTTGACACCGCTGAAGAAGAAGGGGCTCTGGCTCTACTGCCCGACGTGCAGGAGAACGCACAAGAAGAGGAAGATTTCAAGGTACTACGCGTTGAGATGAGCGCGAGAAGGAAGAGAGCGATAACCCTCAAGTTCGCTTCGGCCAGCGAAGCGGCAGAGTTCCTCCAGTATGCACTTACGAGAGTCGAGAATTTAGCCGCTGAGCAATCAGGCCCTTCGCTCAAGCTCATCCTCCTAGCTCCGCCCGTGAAATCCGAGGAGGATTACCGGAAGCTTATCGCACTCCTGAAGGAGTGGAGGACGTCTAGGCAGGCTCCGAGGAAGGGCTTCTTCAGGCATAGCATCGGCCTCCTGCTAGCCTCTGCCAACCTTAAAGCGGGCATACCGTTAGCGGCACTTGCTGATACGCTCACCCTTATGGGGTACAAGGCGCGCGTGGAAGGGGGGCACCTGGTCACGAATGCTCCCTTCAAGCGAGCCGTAGAGGTCGCAGAAACCTTTTCTGCGAAGTACTCTGAAGCCTTCGAAACCCCCGCCGCCTCTCTAGCGAGGAGATTGGCGGCGGTGTTAGCTACGGCACTCGACCTCACCGTGGAGGAAGCCTTCGAAGAGCTGCAGCGCTTAAACATCGTGAAGGTGGACGAGGAGAGCGGTAAGTACGTGCTGAGCGTCAACTACGAGGAGGCCTTGAAACGGCTCTCCAACCTGGATTCAAGCCGCCAGGCACGGTAGGTTTTTTACCTTCAAGTTGCCAGCGCGTAGCCGTGGGCGAGGAGCTCAAGATATCGATCCTACGCAACGAGCCTAACCGGTTGACACTCAAGGTGCAGGGGGAGGACCATACCCTCCTCAACCTGCTCGCGGAAGAGCTACAGAAGGATGGGAGCGTAGTGTTCGCCGCGTACCGCGAAGAACACCCGCTCACCCGCGAGTACACCTTAACGATCATCACTGACGGGAGCAAGGCACCCTTCGACGCGCTCGCAGAGGCTGCAGCCAGGCTAAAAGAGCTCTTCGAGGAACTCAGAGACCAGTGGCTCCGAGCGGTTGAGGGATGAAGGTTTCAGCGAGCCTGAAGGAGCTAGCCAAGCTGGGGGATGCCATTGTCAATTTCACGGTATCGGCAGCATTGACCCTCCGCGACGGGAGGCCGTGGGGCGTTAAGGTCCCTGACTCCGTGCTAAGAGCGGTTTCGAAGCGGGTGGGGATTCGCAGCCTTAGCGCGTTGAAGCCGGAAGACGTGCTCGAGGCTGTTATCGCTTACGCCTGGCTCAAGGGCTTCAGCGTCGAGGAAATGGTGAAAATCACTTTAAGAGGGATGGAAAAGGGAGGGGTCGAGGACGGGTTGGCGATCCTTACCCAGCACCTCTCACCCTACGTAAGGGAGCTTCTTGCGCTGAGAGGCGAGTCCCGCGTATGACCGCTCACGCAGTGCTCTGCTTCCTGCTGCGCGACGGAGAGGTGCTTTTAATCAAGAAGAAGAAGGGTTTCGGAGCCGGCAAGCTAGTGGGGGTTGGTGGGCGCATAGAGCCGGGCGAGACGCCGGAGGAAGCCGCGGTACGCGAGGTTTACGAGGAGGTTAACGTTCGCGTAAGCTCGTTAGTTAAGGTGGGTGTGCTCACGTTCTACTCGGTATCCGACGAGCCAGACTGGATCGTCCACGTCTACCTCTCTACAGACTTCGAGGGCGAGCCTAAGCCGAGCGAGGAAGCTGAACCGCACTGGTACGCGGTGGATCAGCTGCCCCTCGAGGAGATGTGGGAGGACGACAGCGTCTGGCTGCACCACGCTCTCTCAGGGGACTTCGTGGTCGGCCGCTTCTGGTTTGACGCCGAGTACAAGCGCATGCTGAAGTGGGAGCTGTCTCTGGACGCTAACGCCTGATTCCCGCGTGCTTGAGGAGGTCGCTTATCGTTGCGAAGGTTTTGCTTGAACCGGCTTCATCCACCGCGATTTCCTCGATAGAGAACGAGGAGAGGACATCGTGTGGCGGGCGTGAGCCGAAGGCCACCTGCCAGGGGGCTCTTCTTCCCGCCGCATCAACCGCTTCAACGTACCTGCTGATCAAAACAGAGTACTTCAACCCCTTGAACTTGATCCTCACCCTCCTCGAACCGGAGCGAGCCCAATTAACGAGAGCCTCTAGCTCCCTCTGCGTGAGGGTCATCGACTCTTCCGCGGATCACGCTTATTTTACCTTTTCCAACCTCCTGAGCTTCAAGTAGACTTTCTCCAAGGGTTTCTGCTCTGGGCCCATCACTGTCAGGAGGAGCCCTCCGAAGGTATACGCGATCTTGCCCTCGCTAGCCTTCAGCGGCTTCCCGGACATCACGATGTCCCACTCATCCGTGCTCCCTAGCTCCTCCTCGAGCACTAGCTCCACCTCGTCCCCCGCCACCGGGCGCCAACCAACCTCCTCGAGGATCTTGATGGGCACTTCCAGGGAGGCAGTGAGGCCCTCACCCTCCATCACCAGCAGCGCGACATCCGCGTAATCATACTTCTCCACCTTAGCGACCTTGAGCTTCACAGGTGGGGTTTGACCTCCAGTTTTTATAACTCATGCTGTTGCAAGCAAAGCTATTAAAAACGGTTTTGAGGGACGCTCGGTGACCGGAACTTGGCTTACGTCGATACCGCGACGAGGAGGTTTACCTCCGAGCTTAGCTCCCTGCTCGACAAGCACGTCGTAGTGCGAACCACTGATGGGCAGAGCTTTGAGGGCACCCTACTCGGCTATGAAACCTCTAGGTACAACATCGTACTCAAGGATGCGAGAGCCCCGGGCGGCGAAACCTACCCGAGACTCATCATATACGGTCACGCGATCGCGGAGATTAGGCTAACCGAGCCCCCGCTCGACATGGAGGAGCTCGCCCGGCGCCTCGAGGAGATTTTCCCGAAGATGGTGAAGTACGTCCCTGAAGCACGGGTGATAAGCGTCATGGATAGGATCAGAGTGACCGATAAGGGGGTTGAGGGCACAGGCCCGCTAGCGGATAGAGTGAGGAGCATCTTCGAGAAGTTCGTTGAGGAGTGGCGCGCGAAGCATAAAGTGGTATGAGCGACTGCTTTGAGATTGAAGAGGTCGACCTCCTAGGCCGTGTGGGACGGCTCAAGACGAAGCACGGAGTCGTTAGAACCCCAGCCCTAGCCCCGGTTATCGACCCTGCTAGAAACGTCGTCCCCCCTAGCGAAGTAGCCGGCCTGGGCTACCAGCTCCTCATAACCAACGCCTACCTGATCAAGAAGAGGTACGGAGATGTAGCGACCGAGATGGGGGTTCACAACCTCCTCGGCGTAAAC
>Ga0209080_1001260_pt1 | contig 13061 bp, 10 predicted proteins | sample JNZ110809AmetaG_FD_184123 | JGI IMG/M metagenome (GOLD analysis project Ga0209080, IMG submission 184123) | Hot spring microbial communities from Jinze hot spring, China to study Microbial Dark Matter (Phase II) - JNZ 110809A (SPAdes) (version 3) ...
TAAGGAAGCTTCTGTGGTGCGGGGGGTGGGATTCGAACCCACGCAGGCCTACGCCAGCGGGTCTTAAGCCCGCCCCCTTTGACCGAGCTCGGGCACCCCCGCGCCAATTATATTGGTTGTTATGAGGATTAAATATTTTTGTGTGGGCCCGCGGGGATTTGAACCCCGGACCTCCCGGTTATCAGCCGGGCGCTCCACCATGCTGAGCTACGGGCCCCTATTGATGTCTTTACTTGTAGATTTAAAAGTTTTTGTTAGTGGTTGTCGACCTTTTTAAGTTTTGTGTTATTGGTTAGTGGTGGTGTGGCTTGAGTATTGAGGGGGTTTTGCTGGTTTTAGCAGGTGTTTTTATTGCTTTCTGGGGTCACTTCTTTATTAGGTTGGCCGTAGGTCTTGTTTCGGGTTTGTGGCTTGGCTGGCTCGCGTCTTCTATTGCTATGGATGTTTTCGGGGGGCACACACTCACTTCATTCTTTGCTGGTTTGGTAGTCTTCGCAGTCTTTTTCGTCTTGGGTCTCATTAAGTACAGGTTTATCGCGTCTTTCTTCTTAAGTGTCTTGATAGCGTATTACATACCACTAGAATTCATTTTTGAGTCTGCTTCAGGCTACTCACTTAGCCTTACGCAGTCAATTCTCTTGAGATTTTTAATATTTCTGGGGTTGTTAATCATAACTTACACGGCTTTCAAGCTCTTAATAGGGTTGATAGCGTCGTCGCTGGGCACGCTACTACTGTACGCTGGCTTAACAGAACTCAAAATGCCTGAAACCATAACACTACTACTAGTAGCACTACTTTTTCTGACCTCACTAATCCGGTACGTCGTAAAGAAGAAATAACGAGAGTCTAGATTTAGTCCTGGTTTAGTGAGTACTAGAAGTCTGGTAGCTCAACTAGGGTTTTCGCTCTCTCCACACTTTCTGCTAGTCTCTCTTGGTGTTTTTCAAGGAATTTCCTCAGCCTCTCAGCCGTCGCGAGCTTGCACTCACCACATAACATCGTGCCGGACCTACAGTCTTCGTAGATTTTCTTTAGTTTTTCGTCTTCCAACACTAAGTGTAGCTGGTTTAGCTCAAATACTGGACACTTGTCTGGCTCACCACCTAGCCTTCTCTGCTCTTCTGCTGTTGCTCTACCTCCCGTGAATGCCCTCATCAACTTACTTACTGACTCGCTGATCGGGTCTGTTAAAGCTATGAATGATTCAGGTCTTGAGGAACTCATCTTACCTCCCGTGAGTCCAGACACGAACTTGTGGTATGTTGAGGCAGGTCTCGTGAACCCCAGTTCCTCACTAAATCTATCAGCTATGTCTCTAGTTAGTCTTAAGTGCGGGTCTTGATCTAGCCCTACCGGAACTAAAACTGTCTTGAATCCGCCGAAGTGCGGCAGTTCCGGGTGCAGAATATCTGCTGCTTGAGTTAATACAGCCATTATCTTAGCTGGTTCTAGGTCCTCCCCATATATAGCTACTAACTCAGCCATAGTTACTTTCTTAGCAAATAACTGGATTAGCCTGTAGTATTCTTTCCTGTAGTTAGACTGGAAGTATATGTGAAGTCTCTTCGTGTCTAGCCCTAAAGCTAGGTAGTTAGCTACGTACTCGTTTAGAGCAAAGCTAATTACCTCCTCTCTACTGAGTCTCCTGACTCCGTAAGCTTCTACGTCAGCTATAGCTAAGAAGATCTCAGCACCTAAGCTCTGGTAGTAGATTACCTGGTCTATGAGCATCTTATGCCCTAAATGCATCTTCCCTGAAGGCATTAAGCCCGTGAGCAACGCGAACCCAGAATTACTCTTAAGCGCATCTAGCACTTTCTCAAAGTCTCTATGACCTACTACAGCCCCCCTCCTAATAGGTAATGGTAACGGACCGAAAGACTCGAGCTCGTGAACAACCTCGCTGAAAGGCCTCACACCAAAATACGTGAACAACTTCTCGTAATCTCTCAACCCCTCTGAAGACCAGGGATCTATCCTGAACTCCACAATAGGCATCACCACACAAAAGTTAAGCATGAGAAGCCTTATATACTTTTACGACCGACTACCTCCTTAAAGTAATGACACGCGAAAAGAGCCTCTTCAAAACAATCCTACTCACAATAGTGACCTCATAACACTCAAGACTTTCTTTGGTGCCGCGGCCGGGATTTGAACCCGGGTCACGGGCTCGAAAGGCCCGCATACTTGACCGGGCTATACTACCGCGGCACCAAAACAAATAAAAAACAAGAGCTTATAAATCTCCTTCACATCCGGCGAGTTCACAAAAACTCAAGAAAACTCACTAAAGTTAAGAGTTTTAAGTTGGTGCGGCGGCCGGGATTCGAACCCGGGATCTCCGGCGCTCTACGAGGACCTTCTTGGCAGGCCGGCGTCCTGATCCAGGCTAGACGACCGCCGCCAATAAGATTAAGTAAGTAGAGGATTATTAAGTTTTTCAGAGAATTCCAAAATCCCGAATTCTCGACTAAGCAGACTTTACTTAGATGTCTTGACGTAATAATCGCCTACGCAGAATCCAGCAAAACTCAACAAGCTAATGACGCGCTAACTATCAAAAACTTCTAGCAAACCTTAATAAGGTTCTAGCGATTAGGCTCTGCCTACAGGTGTGGGAGGCGGTGATCAGCTTATTAACGCCGTTAACGTTGTTATTTATGAGGGATTCTAGATGCAAGAGCGTGTAGACCCGGTTTGCGGGATGCGCGTTAACCTGGGAACGCCTTTTAAGACTATCTATAAGGGTGAATTATACTACTTTTGCAGCAAGCACTGTTTGGAGGCTTTTGAGAAAGACCCTGAGTTCTACTTAACTCATGGGCCTCAGGGCATGCCGCGCGACCGACAGAAAAACCCTTAAACTACTTGAGGCGTGGTGTTCTTGTCAGGCATCGTTAAAACTAGACTTAAGGTGGTTGGAGTAGATTGTCCGACATGTTCTTACGCTATAGAAAAGAGTATAAACTCGCTAGGTTGCGTCAAGTCTTTTAAAATCGACATCAATTCTGGAGTAGCTGAGGTGACTTATTATGGAGATAGATGTAAGCTTAGAGACATCTATAGAGCTATAAGAGACGCTGGCTATGACGTTGAGAAAGAAAAGTTGTACGTGAGTGTAACAGGCTTCGGCAGTGAAGAAGTACTTCTCCTTGAGTCAAGGATCTTAGGAATCCAAGGAGTGCTTGACTTGAGGATCTCAGTGACTTCAGGCATAGCAACTATACTCTACAACACGCTTGAGACTTCTAGAGAGACTCTAGAGGCGGCGCTTAAGTCTTTAGGTGTTAAGCCTCTCTCCAGCTCCTTCGAAGAGAGGAAGAACATTCTTAGAGAGACTCTCTTCCTCAGGAGGGTCACGTCTTTCGTTATAGGAGTGATAACTATATCTCTGTCCATGTACTCAATGATATCAGGTCAAGACTTCTTAACCAACGCAGAGTACTTGCTCGCGCTTCTAGCCGTAACTGCGGTAAGTCTAAACTACGACATAGTTGTTCGGGGGGTGAGAGCACTATTACTGCTCACGCCAGTCATGGACTCATTAATATCTGTCTCATCCTTCTCAACGCTAGTCGCGGGTCTAGCAGGGATTACAGGCATCTTACGGTATGAAGGTCTCCACACGGCATCATTCTTTGAAGCATCTGCTGGTGTGATAGGATTCGTTGGTTTAGGGAAGTACATTGAAGAGAGGCTGAGAAAGCGAGCGTCTAAAGCTCTTGAAGAACTCCTGACTTCGTTAAGGAGTAGAGCTAGAGTCGTGAGTGATGGGGGTATTGTGGAGAAGCCTGTTTCAGAGATTAAGCCAGGTGATGTAGTAGAGGTGAGGGCAGGTGAGGTAGTACCAGTTGATGGCGTAGTAGTGGAGGGTTCAGGCTATGTTGATGAATCGAGCTTTACTGGAGAGCCTCTACCAAGATTAAAAAGAGACAGTAGTAGAGACCCCGTCTTGGCCGGGTGTATATTGACTTCAGGCTACTTGAGAGTGAGAGCTACTCGAGTTGGAGATGATACACTCATAGCTTACATAGCTGAGACTGTCAGGGAGGCTGAGTCACTGAGGCCTAGGCTTGCTAGGATAGCCGACAAGATAGTAGGGTACTTCACGTGGGTCGTCATAGCGATAGCGACAACTACCTTCACTTACTGGTCTGTAGTTACTGGCGACCCCCTAAAGGGCGTAATGTTCATGGCAGCAGTACTAGCTGTTGCTTGCCCCTGCGCACTCGGTATTGCAACACCTCTAGTTATTTCAGTAGCTGTACATAAGTCTTCTAGAAATAGTGTACTCATAAAAGCAGGCGACGTCTTCGAGAGGATTCTCACGTCAAATGCGGTCTTGCTTGATAAGACAGGCACTCTAACAGTGGGGAAGCCGACGCTACTGAATATTCATGTTGTGGGGAGTGCGCGTGTTGAGGAAGTGCTGTCGTTACTCTGTAGTGTAGAGTCTAAGAGTGAGCACCCCCTTTCTAGACCTATAGTCGAGGCCTGCATAGAACGCGGCATAAGATTCAGTGACTCAGAAGAGTACGCACACATCCCTGGAGAAGGAGTCTTCGGCGTAGTCGGTAATAGAAAAATTGCAGCAGGCAATCTAAGTTTGGTTGAAAAACTCGGTATTCAAGTCAGTAAAGAGCTGGAAGACCTCATAGTAGAGATTGGCTCTAGAGGACGTACACCAGTTATCGTAACCTCAGACACAGAAGTCCTCGCAGTCCTTGAGATAGGTGACGAACTAAGAAGTGAGGCGCCGGCAATCGTGGAAGAGCTTAAGCAACAAGGTTTCCGAGTTGGACTCGCTAGCGGTGATGTGGAGGCTAGCGTTAAGTATTTCGAGAGGATTCTCAAGCTAGACTTCTCGTTCTGGGAGCTTAGACCAGGTGATAAAGCTAACTTAATAAGAGATCTCCAGGGCAAGGGCTTCAAGATAGTGTTTGTCGGTGACGGTGTCAATGACGCGCCCGCAATAAGTGTAGCTAACGTCGGCGTAGCGATGGGCGGGGGTGCTGATGTATCTAAAGAAGCAGGTGACGTGGTAATACTCAACAGCAACTTGAAGGCAATAACCTTCCTAGTAAAACTCAGTAAAGTTGTCAAGAAGAAGATGCTACAGAACATAGGGTGGGCCTTCATCTATAACGCGACACTGATACCGGTAGCGGCCGGGTTATTATACCATTACGGCATATTCATAACGCCTGAGATGGCCGCAGCAGCCATGATCTTAAGTGACGTAAGCGTCATATCAAACGCGCTACTCATGCCTGACGTAACCTAACACAAGCTACGAGCGCGTCAATCAGCGTGTCAGCCGGAATAACCTCAGAACTTTAAATATGGGTATTCAGTCGCGGGAGACATAGTCAAAAACCTGCGTGTTGCGTACCTCTAAAAAGTGGGAATTACCTAGAGAAAAACTTAATTTTAGGGAAACTAGAGATATTCTAGAAGTGCCGGGGTGCCCGAGCGGTCTAAGGGGGTGGGCTCGAGTCATGTCCGGCGTTTGCGTGAGACCCACTGCCCCCTACGGGGCACGCGGGTTCAAATCCCGCCCCCGGCGCCAGCAAGTTTCCGCTTCGTTTGTTGGTTTGCTTTCATAGGTTGGGTGTTAGGAGAATAAGAAATATTTTAAAGGAGCTTCAGGGAATTTACTTAAGGTCGGATGAGTTGAGTGAAGAATTTGAGAAAGTGCTTGTCAGGACCTCTCGAGACGCTTTCGTTGTTTTCGTCGGTAATTTCTTGTCTACTCTCTTCTTAGCTGTTTCAGCTATAATAGTTGCTAGGTTGTTGCAACCAGAAAATTATGGGATTTACTCAGTATCTCTGTTAGTCTCTAGCGTCTTACTACTCTTTACAGATTTCGGGATTGATTCAGCGCTCGTAAAGTATGTTTCTAAATTCAACGCCTTAAGAAAAGAAGAGATAGTGAAGGAAGTAGTCTTTAAGGGTCTCGTACTTAAGCTCTTTGTAGTTTCCGTAGTTTCAGTTGTGAATTACTTATTCGCGTTTGAGCTGTCTACGACTCTGGCTGAAAGACCCGAGCTCGCTTACTACGTTAGCTTAACATCTATCCTCACTTTCTCTACTGCTTTAATGAATTCTTTTCTAGCTATAATGACTGCTTTAGGGCGTATGAAGCTTAGGTCTTTCGTCATGATCATGCAGTCACTAACTAAGCTTTTGTTAAGTCCTCTACTAGTCTTGCTGGGTTTTGGAGTGCTTGGAGCTCTGCTCGGACACATAGCAAGCTATGTTGTGTCTTGTGTTACGGGCTTCGTAGTAATGCTCAGCTACGTTAAGTTGAAGAAGCCTCGTGAGAACATTGTGAGGTCTTACGACTTAGTAAGGTTTGGATTACCGCTGTATTTATCAGGCTTACTCAGCGTTGTTCTGCAGAGATTCCAGTACGTCATGCTAGCTAGGATAGCTACTAATGCCGAACTAGGTAATATGCAGGCAGCTAACCAATTCATATCTCTGATTACACTCACTATAGCTCCTTTCTCAATAACTCTGTTTCCGGTGTTTTCAAGTCTTGAGGTTAGGGGTGCGTGGAGAGAGATAAACGAACTGCTGAATAACGTGCTGAAGTACATGTCCATATTTACAGTTCAGGTAGCCTTAATGATCGGGGTGTTCTCGCAAGACGTGATAAGACTTATTTACGGCAGGTTGTACGTGACAGCACCCCTCTACCTAACCTTAATGTCTGTCGGGTACGTGTACGCGCCCTTCACAGTGACGCTGAGTGCTCTGCTAAGCGGTCTAGGAAGAACTAAAGACTTACTATATTCTTCAGCAATTCAGTTACTCATTATGATGCCAGTGAGCTACTTGCTAATATCTAGTGCAGGTCCTGAAGGATACGCAATAGCTCTGTCTTTAACTGGGCTCCCAGTACTCACGTACCTCCTGCTGGTATCTAGAGAACTGAACGTGAACGTGAGTTGGAGGTCTCTAGCGAAAATCTACGTGATCTCGCTCTTATCTGTCTTGATAGCAACACCAACTCAGCACCTAGTAGAGAACTACATAATCAGGTTATTCACAGAGTTACTAATCTCGATAATTACATACATAACACTCTTAGTATTTGCTAACAGCATCAGCTGGAGAGACTATGAAATCCTTAAAAAGACGTTTGGGGGGATCCCACTATTCGGTAAGGTCTTGAGTGCCTTCTTAGAAGTCGGGAGGCTCTTACTTCAAGTGAGAGATAAGTATTTAGGGAGAGTGACCTCAAGCGACGAAGGTAGTAGTTGAGTAGCTTGTTGCTCTGCAGTTATGACTTAAGCATTGCTTAGCTTAAGAGATACATGGCTGTTGTGAAGTAAGTGGTTGCCGTCACTACGTCTCCTATTGTCGTTATTATCGGTGCAGAGACTCCTGCAGGGTCTACACGTAGCTTAGCTAATAAGAGAGGCAGTAGAGACCCTATTGCGTCAGTTAGTAACATAGAGACTAGTAAGGCGACACTAACTATTAAACCTACTTGAGTAGCGTAAGGCAGGTTACCACTGTATGAGAAGTAAGTTATCGTGAAGGCAATTAGGAATGCTACAGGTAGTAAGATTGAAGCCATACATAATGAGGTCAGCACCTCCTTGTGCAGGACTCTCAAGAAGTCTTTAGGCTTAATCTCTCCTAAAGCGAGACTCCTGATTATGAAGGTTGATGCTTGAGAACCAATATTACCGGAGTTATCTGCGAGCATTGGCAAGAAAGCCGCGAGTACTGCAACCCTCTCGATAATCCCGACGAAAGAAGCAACGATGCTTCCTGTTATAGCGTTCATTAAGTATAGGAAGAGTATTGGAGGCACTCTGCGCACGATGATAGACCTGATGTCGGCACTGACGTAACTACTCTTAATAACGTCCGTGAATCCGCCGAACTTAACCAAGTCTTCAGAGAATTCCGCGACAGCAACGTCTAGCACGTCATCTAAGGTGACTATCCCTAACAACTTGCCGTCTTTATCGATAACCGGGAGTTCTGAGAGGTCGTAAGTAACTGCTAGTTTAGCTGCCACTTCACGATCTGAGAAGGGGTCGACCGTCACAGGGACTTTACCGACAACGTCTTTGAGTTGCTTGTTTCTAGGTTTAGTGAGTAGAGACTTGACCTCCACCCAACCTATTAGCTTGCCTTCCGAGTCAACCACGTACACGTAATTGTGTTTGTCGTATGCTCCGGAACTCTCTTTAGCTAAGTACTCCTTAATGACTTCCTCTACTATGAGTGAAGACTTGAAAATAGGTATTCTAGTAGTCATTATGCCTCCAATACTTTCTGGAGGATATTTAAGCAACTCAGATATTTCCTTAGCTTTCTGGGGTGGTAACAAACTAAGTACCTTACTTCCAGTCTTAGGTGGCAGTTTCTGCACTAAGTCTACAGCCTCGTCTACGGGCATCTTACTAATTAACTCTAGTAGCTCATCTAGTCCTTTAAGAGAAGTTATCTCACTTAAAAGATCTTCACTCAACTTAGATATGACTGAACTCATATTATGTAAGGGTATGTGCGGTATCATCTTAGTTCTTAACTCAGGTCCCGCACGCTCGAGAATTTCCTTTATCATGTAGGGGTCTAGACTAGCTAAGAAGTCTTTTAATGACGCTACATCACCTTCTTCAACCAGCTCCTCAATCTTCTCTAAGATCTCTGAACTCACTACCCACACCAAAACTTTAGAAAATCTGGAATTAATAATTAGGTGCGTGCCGAATGATGCATTACTTAAATATGCTTTCTGAAGTTATAGTATAGGGGTTAATTTGAGTGATGCGTGTATTGAGGCGCTTCTTAAGAGGCGTAGCATAAGAGTGTTCAAAGATGCTGAAGTACCTCTAGACATGGTCCTTAAAGCTATTGAAGTAGCTAGGTATGCACCGAGTGCCGGGAACAAACAGCCGTGGAAGTTCATAATAATTCGTGATACTAAGAGGATTGAGAGTCTGGCAAAGTCGCTCAGGTATTCTAAGCCTCTCATGAATGCCAAGGTTGCCGTCTTAGTTCTCGCTAACAAAGAAGAATCACCGACTTCATACATGGTTGATGCTTCCCTAGCTGCTATGTACTTCTGGCTTGCTCTTCACTGTATGGGACTAGGCGCTGTCTGGATACAGACTCTGCGAAACATAAATGAATTACTAGAGTTCGTTAACGCACCGCAAGATTACGTTCCTGTAGCACTCTTCGCGATAGGGTGGCCGGCGGAACAGCCCGAGCCTAGAGAGAGGAAACAGCTGAGTGAAATAACCTACCTAGAGAAATACGGCGAGAGCATCAAGACTTAAGCATCGTTTATTAAGTCCTCTACTGAGACGTAGCGAACTACTTCTCACAAGATTTTGCAAGTGAAAAACTTAACTAACAGTCAATAAGAGTTCTGGCTTCTTGATACGGTGTTTTAAGAATCTTAAGACTTAAATATTGCTTATCATACATATACTCATGGGAGTAGTGCTTCAGTGAGGGTATCTGAAGCAAGCTCATCTCATGGTTTTGTTCTAGGGATAAGCGAATTAGATGAGAAGCTAGGTGATTCTCTAAGATACGGCGCGATGGTCTCGATAATAGGTGCTTCAGGAACAGGTAAAACCATTCTTGCAACAACTGTGTGCTACTCAAACGCTTTAAGAGGTCACCCCTGCCTATACGCGTCACTACAAGAATTCAAAGACAGGTTCTACAAGAACTTCGCGAGACTTGGTTTTGATTTGAGAGAACTAGAGAGTAGAGGTTTATTCAAGTTTGTGACTCTCACAATACCTGGAACCTCAGAAATAGTTGAGGAGCTTGTGAGTATGCTAGAGAATGAAGTGATAGCAGGTAAAACAAGAGTTCTCGTAATAGATTCTCTAACACCTCTACTTAGAGCAATGAGAGACAACGTAAGTGGGAGAGCGTTTCTTCAGAACAACTTATATACACTATCTAAGCTCCTTAACGGGCTTTTAGTAATTACATTAGAAGAAACTGGGGCAGACGAAACGATGCGCGCGGATGTCGAGCACGTTTCTGACATAGTGATACACTTACGTGCAGAGTCCAACAAAAGACTTCTTACCCGATTTGCTAGCCTCATCAAAACTAGGGGTGCCCAGATATTCCCAGTAGAGATTCCATTCACGATCGAGGAAGGACGAGGAATAAAATTCTGGCATCTTACGTTAATTAAGGAAATTCCTAACCCACTAGAGAGTAAGTTGCTGTTCCCGTGTAGGACATTAGGAGATAGCGTGAAAGAAGCAAGCTTAAACAGCGTAGTAAGCCTAGTCTCCACGACAAGGCCAGTCCCGCTGACAGAGATAGTCACTCTAATATATGCTACGATGCTACTTAACAACTTAAATAAAGTCCTCATATTCTCATATATGTTGCCTACTAAGAAAATAATTGATGAGTTCCGTAAAGCGGCTTCAGGAGACGAAGTCGTGTCAGAAGCTATAAACAAACTAATCACTGATAAAATATTGGTTAAGTCATTGAATCCCTCTTCTATGACTTTGCAAGAGCTATATGGAGAAGAACTCAATACAATAAGAGAGTATAATCCAGACGCAGTAGTTTTCCTAGACACTCAAGTTCCTGAAGCTATCCACGCACGCGAGAACCCGATAGAGTATATAAAGCTATTGCGTGATCAAGCACTATACAGTAAGCAATCAGGCAGACTGCTAATTAGGTTTGGTAACTACTCGTCAGAAGAGTTTATTAAGTCGCTCCAATTAATGAGTGACGTAACAATAATACTAGATGAGGAGAAAGTAATTATACAAACAAGCTACGGAAGCAGTTTCGAGATTCCTGCAGAAGCTTTTAGAAATTGTCTGATAGAGTGTAGAGACCTTATAAGAAAACAAAGAATTTAGTTAAGACTGCTTCAGAGGATGTGAGGCAATAAGAGGTCATAGTTCGCTAGAGCGAGTGCGAGAGCGTAGCTTGTAAGGCTGAATAAGAAGTCCTTAAGACACGATATAAGTACTGGCATGATATAATCTGGAGGAGTCAGTAATGAGTGCTTCCTTAGATAGTCTTGAGAAGAGAATGTATGATAAGATAGGAGACTTGCTAGATTCTTGTAGAGATTTCTGTGGTGAGAAGTCATTTGTTGATGTGCCAAGCCTTAAAGAAGGCATTTTCTACAAGAACTGCGAGTATTGCATAATAAAAACTTTCTTGGATTCTCTCGAAGCACCTACATACTCGCTCTTAACTATTGAGGGCAGGTATCTAGAGTATGTTGTGTTAGGAGACTACGTAGTGGAGGTAAGTGAAGAATATATTCAGTTCATACGTTTCGATGACGTTGCTGAGTACGTGAGAGACCTGGTAGAGTTTAACATAGTAGATAACGACTCAGCTAACGAACTAATGTCTTGGCTGTCTACATTCCTTAAACGATAAAGCTCGTCAGACACTGGTAAGTCTTGCCGCGCGTCTATTTAGTTGAAGAAAAAACTTATTTAAAGGACTCCAGTATTTTGTGTTTAGGTGGAAATGATGAGATTCTACATAGCTAGTGAGGAAGACATACTTAACGGCAAGATAACAGACATATACTTTGTTAGGACTAAGAAGATCCTTAAAGCGAAGGGACTTGAAAATGTGAGGGTTAGGATGGAAGTACATGTTCTCGACTTGCCTAAAGGGCATGAATGGGCTGTCTACGCAGGACTTGAAGAAGCTCTTTATCTGCTCAAAGGTAAACCTCTTAACGTGTATTCTCTGCCTGAAGGAACTTTAATAAGAGAGTATACTCCAGTAATGATTGTTGAAGGAAACTACTATGATATGTGTGAGTTAGAGACTCCTTTACTAGGCATATTAAGGCACTACACTTCAGTAGCGACTAAAGCTGCGAGATTTAAGAGATTAGCTCCGCAAAAAACTTTCCTCTACTTCGGGTTAAGGAGCGCGCATCCCGCAATACACCCCATGCTTGACAGGGCCGCCTACATAGGCGGGATGGACGGGGTTTCAGGAGCTTTCAACATGGAGACCCTCGGTGTAAGACCCTCGGGAACTATGCCTCACGCGCTAATCCTAGTATTCGATGATGAGGAATCTGCGTGGAGAGCTTTTGATGAAGTAGTAGAGCCTGACGTACCTAGAATAGCCCTGATAGACACCTACCACGACGAAAGATTCGCCACACTTGAGGCGATTAAGAGTCTTGGTGACAAACTATTTGGAGTGAGGATTGATACTCCTCGAAGCAGGAGGGGAGACATAAGAGCCATAGTAGAGGAGATAAGATGGACGCTGAAACTCATAGGTAAAGAACACGTGAAGATATACGTTAGCGGAGGACTTAACGAAAAGACCATCAAAGAATTGAAAGAATTAGTTGACGGCTTCGGTGTAGGAACTTCAATAACTTTCCCGCCCTCAATAGACTTAAGCATGGACATAGTAGAGAAATATCGTGACGGTGTGTGGGTACCTCACACAAAGAAAGGTAAGTGGCCGGGAGCTAAGAAGGTGTGGAGGTGCGGCACACTAGACTACGAGATAACACCGTTCGACAAAGAGCCTCAGAGATGCAGGGAAGAACTAATGATGATGTGGTTACGTGAAGGCAAACTAGTAAGGGAGTTGCCGAATCCGTCTGAGATCAGGAGTTATGTCTTAAAACAACTTGAAGTAGCTCCAGAACCTGAAGTAGACGAACCTAGATAGAGCTAAAGTCACTCACTCACGTCTTCTGGCCTGTAAGTTCTGATAGGTTTTAAATTATAGCGACTTAACAACTTCATCACGTGAGGGTACGTAAGAACGTACTCCCAGTCCACGTCAGTGGCTAGCCTATCATCTATGGATGAAAGTGTGGTGACGAACCTAGCAATATTTTCATCTGGTGAGAAACCCACCATCGCAGCAACACCGAAGTCACGGCCTGGTACTAACCCATAGTTCAGGAGATTTCTCAAAGCCTGTACTTGTAGCTCAAAACCTCTCGGTGTAGCGCCTGTTAATTTAGTGAATTCCTGTGGGTTAGTGCCCTTGAAAGACACTCTAACATATATGTTGCTGAACCT
>Ga0209080_1001262_pt1 | contig 13057 bp, 14 predicted proteins | sample JNZ110809AmetaG_FD_184123 | JGI IMG/M metagenome (GOLD analysis project Ga0209080, IMG submission 184123) | Hot spring microbial communities from Jinze hot spring, China to study Microbial Dark Matter (Phase II) - JNZ 110809A (SPAdes) (version 3) ...
GTTACCAGCCTTCCTTAGGGCCCTTTGGACGTTTCTTCATTTGGATAAACTCCTATTATGCGTATGCCCCCATCAATGACTACTGCGAGGCTTGCGCTTATTCCGTAATTGCTTAGCTTGAGGTTTATTCCTAGTAAATTTCAATTTCGATTTTATCCTTACACTCCTTCCTATTTTTTCATCAAATTCAACAGCAATCCCCTGCCTGAGCATGACGTCGTTATGCCTTCTAGACCACTCCTCGACCAGCCTTGGGGTTCCATCAGTACTGGCAGAATCCACCACTACTATTTTCACCAGCTCCCTCGGATAATCCTGCTCGTAGATGTTGTCTAGCTTCTTCTCTATGAACTTTGCTTCGTTGTATGTGGGTATGATTACTGTTACCTTGGGCTTATAGTTCTCGTCTACACCGAGGTTCCACGTTTTTTAAGCCACTTAAGCTTAGCGTATGTATAGTATGCTAGTGGAGTCGTGAAGTGTGTTAGTGCTAGTGTGAGTCCGAGTACTTCTAGCGTATTAAGCATAGTCCTGTAATTTTACACGTCCCTGGCGCGTAGCTGGCTAGTTATCCGTGTATTCTGTAGAGTAGTGGTAGGTTCATGTACTGTATTCCCATTGCGATTATCTTAGATAAGTTCCCCGAGAGGTCTGAGAGTACTTCTCTTGCTTTCCTCATGGCTTCCAGTATCCCGTAGAATATCGCCTTCCCTCTAGTAGTGTGTAGCTCTATTTCCAGGAATATCCTCGAGAGTATCGACCGAAGAACTGGTGACTTCACGCCCCTCTTCCAGCTACGAAGTGCGAGGAGGAGTGCACGTGACTCGGGCTTGAGGCTCCTCCAAGCACCTGTTCGAACAGCCTTGCGAATGTAGCTCTGAACCGTGCCACCCGCCGGATCAAGGCTCGGAGCTACGACCTTAGCCATTAAGGACTTAACGTACTCCACGACCCAGTCTTCGAGACCCTTACTAGATAGTTCAGCCAGCCTCACGGCGAGCGGCACGTAGTAAACCAAAAAATCACCACGAAACTAAAACTACGGATAAGAAATATAAGCTTTACCATGAACAGCCCTTGATCATACCCTCCTCACGGCATTCTATTCTCCGATGATTAAGTCCCTTAACAGCCAATCACGTGTTCACCGGTATTCCCGTAGCGAGCTCTAACCCCTTCTTCAATGCACCAGCCACTAGAACACTACGTGGTGTTTAATCAGTGGAAGGCCTCAATGCTCGTTAAATGGGTCTTTCCACGAGATCATCCATACCCCTCCAGCTACTTCACTCACAATCATCACTTCCGAGAAATACCCGTAACCGCGTGTTCGCCACGTAACCATTTCTCAACCACGTCAATACGGTTTATCTTCAAGTAGATTTAATTACGTCGCTAAATACACCAGAACAGCTACCGGCCATATAAGCCTCCCAGGACCTATATGCTACTTAGTGCATCACCCCGGTAGCAGTCCACACAGTGCACGTTATCCTTTTCCAGCAGGTTGCCGGATCGGGGTTTGAAGGTAATCGAGGTGCATCTAAGCCCTTTGAGGAGTCCGGGAAGTGCGGCGGCCGGGATTTGAACCCGGGATCTCCGGCTTGGAGGGCCGGCGTCCTAGTCCAGGCTAGACGACCGCCGCCGTTTCACTTAGTTAATGTTATTGAGTAGTGGATTTATAAGCTTCTGTGGGGAAAAATCTACTGGAGTGATGAGAAGAGGGTCTCGTGAGCTACGCGATGAGGTGCGCTGGAAACGCTGACGGGTTATAGTGCTTTGAGCATTTCCTCGGCGTACTTCGCCGCTTCTTCGAGGTCTTTGTACGTGTCTACTGCTTTCCAGAAGGCATTTGTGAACCTGACCGCTCCCAGCGCGTTATCCCTCGCCATCGCCGGGAAGGCCGTTTTCTCCAGGTCTCCCTTATCCGGAAAGTACTTCAACGCCTCGGGCTTCAATGCGTATACCCCGGCGTTAATCCAGTAGTCCTTTATTAAGGGCTTCTCAACGAACCCCTTCACGTGGTCCTCTTCCAGTTCCAGTATCCCGTAGGGGCTTGGAAGGGGTATTGTAGCGATGACCCCGAGGTAGCTACCCGACACTAGCTTCTCTACGAGTAGTAGGGGGTTCAGGTTCGTTATTATATCGCCGTTTATTAGTAGGAAGAAGTCCTCCTTGGACAGTATGTGCTCCGCGTTCTTCACGGCGCCCCCGGTTCCCAGGGGCTCGTCCTCGACAACGTAGGTTATTTTAACCCCGAACCTACTGCCACTACCGAAGTACTCTATGATCTTCTCCTTCCTGTACCCTACCAGCAGCACTACTTCGTTAAACCCGTGCTTCTTGAGCCACATGATCTGCAGCTCTAGTAGCGGCTTACCGGCTACGAGCACCATGGGCTTAGGCACCTCGTCCGTGTAGGGGCGGAGCCTCTTACCGAAACCACCAGCTAGAACGGCCGCGAGCATTCCGTAACACCGCGGAGTACCCGCCATGTAGGTATCATAGCTAGCCAGCTATTTAAGAACCGTTAAGGGCGCGGAACAAGCTATTTAACCCCTTCAAAAACTAGTAACTCAAGGAGCCGCCGTAGCTCAGCCCGGGAGAGCGCCCGCGGAGTACCGGGCTAGAAGCCATCTCCACGCGCACCGCGTACTCCGGCGAAGCTGAAGACCGGGATGTCCGGGGTTCAAATCCCCGCGGCGGCACTACCAGCGCGGAGCGCTGAAACACCTTCCAGGTAAACAACACCCAGTTGGCGAGTACGGGGCAAGGGAAGAGCGCGTTGCGGGGGAGAGCGGTGGTCAAGGTAGCAGTAGTTCCGTTGACGACGCGGGGGGTCCTAGAGTTCATTGACAACCTGGTTACCGAGGTGGAGGGTGCCCTCAAGGAGGCCGGTTTAGTGGGCGTGGAGGTGATCGCGTGGCCTGACGTTGTTAAGCCGCCCATGAAGTGCTTTTCCTGGGACCGTGCCCAGTACCATGCAAACTGCGTAGTCAGGCACCTCAAAGAGGTATTCCAGGTGGTTAAGGCCACATCAAGCACCCTCGTCATCGGGGTGGGGTACCTCGACGGTTACGAGCACGGGTTAAACTTCGTCTTCGGGGAGGCGTTGCCGGGTCAGGGAGTAGCGGTTGTTTTCACGAAGAGGCTAAGGCCGGAGTTCTACGGCGAGAAGGCGGATTACACCCTGTACTTCGAGAGGCTGGTCAAGGAGACGCTCCACGAGCTCGGGCATCTCCTGGGGCTAGAGCACTGCACCGGTAGCTGCGTGATGAGGTTTAGTAACAGCGTGTACGAGGTCGACGAGAAGCCGGGACATTACTGCGATCTCTGCAGGGCGAAGATGCTCAGGTACTATATGTCGAGCACGAAGTAGGCCACCCACCCCTCCTCGCTCTTCAGTACGCGCATTAAGCTGTAAGTAGGCGACTTCACCTCTACACGGGCTTCGTGCTTTTCCGGGTTGAACTCCTCGCAGTAAGCCTTACCCCTCACCCTGTACGATAGCTCGCCGTCAACCCTTTCCACCTGGAAGCTACTGGCAACGACCCTGCCGCAGACGAGCTTCTCGCTGTAGTACAGTATTAAGAGCTCTTCAAGCCACCTGTAAAGGAGGTTTTCGAGGTCGAATCCCTCGGCTTCAACGCCCCTCTCCAAGACCCCGTTCACCCGCCTCGTATCAACCATGGTGTCGAAGAGGGCGATGCCGCTGTTTTCGAATAGTTCAAGTAAATTACTTCCCCGTACCTTCAGGTAAACGTCCCCCGTGTGTTCTAGCGAGTCGTACACTCCCGGAAGGCTGTAAATCACCCTCTCCTCTACCCTGCGCAAGGGGGTCACCACGCGAGCACCGAGAACAGGGCCTCTAGGTAGAAATCTTTAAAACACGGTTATATCCTATATTCCCACTAAGTGCGGGTGCTTGTTCGTGGCGAGGAAATACCCCTTTGAACCTTACCAGGAATACCTCCTCCCCGGGTACGTCCCCGACCCCGAAAACGACGTAATCGCCGTGTTCAGGTTAATGCCGGCTCCCGGTTTTAGCGTAGAGGAGGCGGCCAGCGGGGTCGGTGCCGAGAGCAGTACGGGTACCTGGACAACCCTCTACTCCTGGTACGACGTGGAGCGGGTGAAACGGCTTAGCTCCAAGGTGTACGAGATACTGGACTTGGGGGATGGCTCGTACGCGGTGAAAATAGCTTACCCAGCGGAGCTCTTCGAGGAGGGCAACATGCCGGGGCTCCTCGCGAGCGTTGCCGGGAACATCTTCGGCATGAAGAGGGCAGCCGCGGTTAGGCTGGAAGACCTGTACCTGCCGAGGAGGTTTCTCGAGCACTTTAAGGGGCCCAGTAAAGGCGTTAAGGGCGTGAGGGAGGTGTTCAAGGTGTACGAGAGGCCGATCGTGGGCACGGTCCCGAAGCCCAAGGAAGGCTACACGCCCGAGGAGTTGGAGAAGCTGGCTTACGAGCTCTTGTCCGGGGGACTGGACTACGTGAAGGACGACGAGAACCTCACAAGCCCAAGCTTCTGCCGGTTCGAGGCAAGGGCGAGGGCCATTATGAAGGTCATCGACAGGGTCGAGAAGGAGACGGGTGAGAGGAAGGCCTGGTTCGCTAACATAACTGCAGATGTACGCGAAATGGAGAAGAGGCTTAAACTCGTAGCAGACTATGGTAACCCATACGTGATGGTGGACGTGGTGATCGCGGGTTGGAGCGCCCTGACCTACGTAAGGGACCTCGCGGAGGAGCACGAGCTCGCAATACACGCTCACAGGGCTATGCACGCGGCCTTTACGAGGAACAAGTACCACGGGGTTTCAATGCACGTACTAGCTAAGCTGTACCGGGTAGTGGGGGTGGACCAGCTACACGTGGGGACTGCCGGTGTAGGCAAGCTGGAAGGCGAGAAACTAGACGTGGTTAGGTGCGCAAGGATACTAAGAGAAGCGCACTTCAACCCCGACCCCGACGACGCGCTCCACTTAGAGCAACCAATGCACCACATAAAGCCGGCGATGCCGGTATCCTCTGGTGGGCTTCACCCGGGCATACTCCAGCCTGTGGTCGAGGCGCTGGGTAAGGACATAGTGGTGCAGGTGGGTGGAGGCGTCATAGGGCACCCCGACGGGCCTAGAGCGGGTGCACTAGCGGTTAGGCAAGCGCTTGAAGCGCTGAGTAAGGGAGTACCGCTAGAGGAGTACTCGAAAACTCATAGAGAGCTAGCGAGGGCTCTGGAAAAATGGGGGTTCGCGAAGCCGATCTAGGCGGGAAAGGAGCCCACGGGCCATTACCAGCACTGGGTGAGCCCCTTATTACGCGCCCAGCATCCTCGCTAAGTCGTAAATCACCGGCGGCTTCCACCACGTCTTTCCAAGCGATTTCACTATTCCGAGTACCCACACCACTAGCATTCCGAGGTTTATCAGCACTGAGAAAGCCCAGCCCACGAAGGGTATGAGTGCAAACACCATGCATGCAACCTGCACCGCGACGATCAGTATGAAGAACGATATTGAGAGGTAAGCCCAGTGCTTAGCGTACCTGTAACCCGGTTTAAGTACGAGTACGAGAACCCCCCCTATCAGCGGTATCAACCATGCAATAAAGCCCCACAGCTTCTCTTCATCACCCACCTCATAGACTCCACTAGAAGGCTCCACGCTAACACCGGTATTCCTTAAACGCCACTAGCTAATAAACCTTTGTAAGCCCCCTATTCACGGGGCTGAGCACGGCGGGATCCACGCCCTCAGAGGAGGGGTTTCAATGAGGAGGGCGACGCGTATACCGGTAAAGAAAATAAGTAGCCCGCTGGAATAAGAGGTAATGGTGCGAGGGGTTCAGCTCTTATGTTGGTTTGCACTGGTTGATTTCACCGCCTCATCTCTGTTTCCCCGCATTGGTCTGGGTTGGTCCTGAACGGGTTCAAGGCAATGCTAGAAAATAAAACCCGCATATCCTCGAAGCGCTGGATAAAGACATGTTTTTAAGCATGCCTAGTATGGGAGGGCCCGCTGGGCAGGCTATTAATGGGGATGAAAACTACGCTTTCTTCCTGGCTCTGAGCACTAAGTACACCACTACGGTGACCAGTGCGATTACAGCAGTGACCGCTATCGCGGCCACCATGGCTACAGGTATCGGCTGTTCCGCCTCGAGGGGCCCCTCCATTACTACCTTGTCACTGACGTCTATGAAACCGTTAAACTCCGCGTAGACTAGTCCTCGTAGGATGCTCCCGGAATCGCCTGTAAGTGCGAGCTTCGCCCTTGCAGTTAGCGAGACGCTACCATCGCTATACACGCTTACCACGAACGACTCCATGTAGAGCTCTCCCAGCAACGCGGCGGGATATAGAACTAGTAAGGCTACCGTGACCAGCGAAGACGCCTTCCCAGCCAAGTTCAAGGTCGACCTCACGGAGATCACCAGCTACTCAATACAAAGTGATGTGGAAGCACGTATAAAAAAACCCGCACTCACCGGAAAGCAGTAAGGAGCATGAAGAGGGGTCCAAGGTGCGGGCAAGACCGCGTACTACCCACAGGGGTACCGTTATACCGCTGTTAAGCTCGAGATCGGTGGTTTAAGCTCCACGGTAGATCCTAGCACGGCGTACACGGCCTTGAGGGGCTGGGCGGGAGGAGCTCGCAGGACCTTATAGGGAGGCCCGATCACGGGAGGCCGCGTTGTAGTGGGGGCTTTGCGTTCACTTCTATCTTGGTGGTGCACTAGGTGGTCTGCTACCCGCTGGAGGGCTCTCTGAGCCTTAGTTCCCTGAAGAGGGAGAGGAAGCAACTTAGTAGTATTATCCCGGCAATGAAGGAGAACAGCGCGGGTATGTAGTCTCCTAGCGCCGAGAGGTAGATGCTCGCGCCTAGGAATGCTATTGATGAAAATAGCGACACCATTAAAAGCGCTGTAGTCCGCATCAACTTCTACACCCGCTTAGACTAGTATAGTGTAGGCCCTGATTATAAGTACTATGAAGACTGGTATTAGCTTTGACACCGACTCCAAGAACACGCTACCCGTCTTGTCGAAGACCCTGTCCGCGATTACCACCGACACCGCGTAACCTAGCAGTACGGGTAGCCCCATTACCCCCCAGTACACGAGCGAGACCACGCTCATGATCAGCATCAACACGCCCGACACCAGCTCCAACCTGTCAACCAGGCTATCTATGTCCAGCGATATGAAGTCCGCGATGAAGGACATCCTCTCAGCCTTCGCGTCGATGATGTTAACCAGGGTGAGCGCCGTCATGGCCATGACCACTACCGAGGACGACCATTCATCCATTGCTGGGAGGACCATTTTCATCGAGATGAAGCTCGCCATGATTACTAGTAGGAGCACTAGTAAGGGCTCCTTAACCAGGTCAACGAACATCATTGGATTCCGGTAGGTTCTCGTTACAGATGCGAACAGCACCAAGAACCTCTGAACGACGAAGAGCAGGGCCCCGCCGATCACCAGAAGATCGTCGTAAATTACGGCACCCAGTAAAACCACCACAAACGACACGGTGGGGGTGATGTCCTTGGAGTACTTCAAGTCGACCACCACCGAGGAGATCACCACTAGCAGTGCCACTACCCCGAGGAACACGCCTACTCGCCCTCTACCACTTTTAACGGCTCTTCGAGAAAGATCACCCCACCTATTCCCGCCTCGCTGACGTGCTTGTAGGTAGCGTAGACCACCTGTTCCTTCCCGCTCTTTAACACCTCGTCGTAGTCGTATGCCGGGATAACTATGGTGAGCTTACCCCCCGTCGAAATGAAAATCCTCTTCAGCACCTCCGGCCTATTGTACAGTAGTGAAATGGGCGAGGTCAGCATGAGGACCAGGTCATACCTCTCAGGGCTTACGAAGAGGTATTCGAACCACTTCGCGTAGACTTCGAACGAGGTGCACCCGCTACCCACCGGTATGAAGAAGTGCGTTTTGCTAATCACCTCGACGGGATCTCCAGCCCCGTACACCGTCCTCACCGTGAAGCCTTCAACGCACGTGACTACGTCTATGTTGCAACCAGCTCTAGCTAGGTAGTTAACTATTGAGGCGAAAGTCCTAGCCTTAATGTGAGCTAGGCTGTTACGCCTGCTCCCAATTAACCAGTCAAAAGGCGCCACGTCCAGGATAACCAGCGCTTTCAGCACCGATTCACCGTAGTCTTCCCTGACGTAGAGCTTACCGGTTTTAGCGTAGTGTTTCCAGAGTATTTTCCTCGTGTCGTCGCCCGGTACGTACTCCCTCATGTTGGAGAGCTCGTAAAGGCCCGTTTTCGACTTGCCTGCAATGTGCGTTCCCGCGAGCTTCTCCAGCGACCTGAACTCAACCTTCATGTCAGTCGTTAACGGCAAGACGGTCACGGACCCCGGTACTTCGAGCGTTAACTCATCGTAGAAAAAGCCCTGAAACCCCGAAACCCTTAGCAGTGCTTCCTCGTAGGACAGGTGCCCTGGAGCCAGCGGCTTGACGTCGTAGTACATGTCTACCTCGGCTCTACTCGGTAGCGCGAGCGCGAACCTGTTCACGCTCATCGCCTTGGTGAAGTCCGGTTCCTTGTCGAGTATTTCAATCCACGGAATGGCTTCGCCCTGCCTGTTGGTGACCCTTAATTGCATGGTGAACCTCTCCTGCTCGTTCACAACGCTTCTCCTTATAACCCTCTCGACGGTTAGTTTCCTGGCTACGCTTAGGGCCTTTCTCGCGGTGACGTAGTCTAGGTAGAGTAGCATTATCAGTAGAACCGCTATTGAGAGCGCTAGCACGGACCTGGTGGATAGAGCGTAGGTGAAGATCACCGTGGTCAGGGACGCCGCTAAGACCCCTCTCCTCGAGATCTTCAAGGTACTTCGACCTTCTCCAACACGTCGTCTATTACGCTTTCAGGCGCGATGCCCGAGATCTTGGCTTCCGGCTTGAGGATTATCCTGTGAGAGAGCGCTGCCTTGGCGACGTACTTCAGGTCGTCTGGCGTAACGTAGTCCCTGCCCCTCATGAACGCTATGGACTTAGACAGCTTGTAAAGAGCTATAGCGCCTCTCGGGGACGCACCGAGTTTAACCCACGGGTGTTTCCGCGTGGCTTCGACGATGTAGGCTATGTACTTCAGGATGTTCCTTTCGACGTATACCTTTTTAACGGCCTCCACCAGGCTGGAGATGTCCTCGGCGTTTAGGACGGGCTTTACGTTGGATAAGTCCGTTATCTCGTAGTAGTTGTCAAGTATCGCCACGGTGTCTTCTACCGGCGGGTAGCCTATGCTGATCTTTGCCAGGAACCTGTCCACCTGGGCTTCTGAGAGCGGAAACGTGCCTTCGATCTCTATGGGGTTCATGGTCGCGATTACTAGGAAGGGCTTGGGTAAGCTATACGTTACCCCTTCAACCGTTACTTGCAGTTCCTGCATCGCCTCGAGCAGTGCTGACTGCGTCTTCGGCGGCAGCCTGTTGATCTCGTCTACGAAGAGGACGTTCGTGAAGATTGGGCCTTTTCTAAACACGAACTCGTTTCTACGGGCATCGTAAACCACCGAGCCTATTATGTCGGAGGGAAGCATGTCGGGCGTCGCTTGTACTCTCTTGAAGCCCAGTCCTAGGGCCAGCGCCACGGTCTTAGCCATGTGCGTTTTCGCCACGCCCGGAACACCCTCTAACAGCGCGTGGCCTTCGGAAAGCAGCGTAGCTATTGTTAGCTCTATTTCCTTCGTCTTGCCCTTGACCTTCTCCTCGATCGTTCTAATCAACGATGGGATCCGCTTGCTCAAGCCCTCCACGAGGCCCTACCTCTTAGAGTACTTTTCCACCTCTTTCTTAACGGCGTTAACGACTTTATAGGTATCCACCGCCCTTCTCTCAGTGGTAACCAGCGGTAGCGGTATGATCGAGGATGCCAGGATCAGCGTTACCAGCGCCGGCAACGAGACGTAAACGGCCACCCTAATTAGTAAGTCCCCTTCTTTAACCAGTTCAGCCCCTCTCGTCGCCGCGCGCACTAGTAGTGAGAGGGCGCCCATCACGTTCTCGAGGAAAACCTGCCTTTTCGCCGTGTAGGTGTCGTATATTATGATCTTCCTGTGCGACGTCAAGGCGTTCAGGAACTCCACGTTCCTGCTCTTTATGTCGGGGTAATCTACCATCTCGTTTATTACTAGGCTCGAATCCCCCAGCACGTAGATGACTCCCCCACCGTAGTTGATCTTCCACGCTACCACGTCACCCCTAATCGTGCAAACAGGCTCCATTAGCCCGCCTTCCGCCGCCTTGCGCAACGTAACGTACTTGTTAAACGTAACGTTGATTTCCAGCCCGTTGACCACGCACCTCGCATCCTCCACTTCTAGCTCCGTAGTGCTTGAAGGGACTAGTCCAAGCCTCTGCAACAAGCCCGCTGATTTATCTGTCTCGTCCATTAAGACCAGGATGCCCCCTTCTTCAACCCACTTAAGGATTCTTTGGAAGCTTATGGCATCAATAGCCGTTCCAAGCCCCGGTATCAGTAGCGCGTGCCGGGAGGGGTGCTTACCGTACACGTCTACAGCGTCCTTGACGACTATTACTTTCGCGAAGTTCTCGGTGTAGAACTGGGACAAGCCCCCGGGTTTCATGTTGCTCACGGATGGGGGGTCGTACTCGGTGAAGACCTCCACGGCTACCGTTGCCTGGGATACCGCGATTAGGATGAGGAGTGCTATTACGATGATATTACTCTTCAATGCCGAACACCCGTTTAACCGCGTTAACTACTGAGAGGGCTTCACCGCGCTCCTTATCCCCGTACACGACGTCTTCGTACATTTCCGCGAACTTCTCCAACTTCCTGTCCATGCCAGCCATCTCTCTGGGTGTTTTATTACCGGCGTTCAGCTTCTTCCTTACCTTTAAGAACACGTCTCTAAGCACCCGCTTTAAACCGGCGTACTGGTACAGTGCTTTCTCGAAGTACCTCTCGCTGTGGTCGACTAGGCCCCTTAACTGGATCGCCCCTCCAAGAGGGCTTGACCTAAGGACCATTAAAGCTAGAAGAACCCCCATTACGGACACCAAGACGAGGCATACTAGTAACCACACGTTCCTGGAATGCGCTAGTAGCTGCTCATAGCTAGTTACGATGTTAGGTTCCATGGTGGCACTAGTGGTTTCCGCGGTGGCGTTATACCCGTGCTCCCAGTAAGGGGCCCCCTCCGGCCTGGGGGGTATGGGTATGTACCTTAGTGTTATACCCATGCCTTTTCGCCAGGACCTCCTCGAAGCCTCTACACTCTTAAACCAGTAAGCCGTTCACCGCGTTATATACCTTCCCCGCTGAAGCGCGGCTCGAGGCGAATCCGGTAGTGCCGGGTCGCGGCGCCCCTCGAAGAGACTACTCGTAGTGTTCCTCTACGTTAAGGCCGCGACCCGCTCCTACCTTACCGGGAATATTCTCGGAAACCTCCTAGCCCTAGTAGGCCTCGGTGTAAGCGCCATTACCACCCAGTTCCACTTCTCGTTAGACGCTACTTGCGTTACGGCCAGGTAAATACTGTCATAGACGGCGTCCATGGACCCCGGAAACGCGATCAGCATTTGCGGCTCCCCCGCTAGCCTCGCCGAGCTGACTGGAGATAGGTTCTCGCTTGAAAGCAGGTAGAGTTCGCTGTCTGACGCGACGGCAACGTAAGCGCTTATGGGCGATGCCCTATCCTGGGAGGCGTAGATCTTCATTGCTTGGGGTAGCTCCACGGACGCGACCACCTTACCTTCCGGGTCCATCTTCACGACCCTCTTCCCGTCTACTGCGTATATGAAGCCGTTGGCGTCTACGGCTAGGCCCGATATGGAGCCCCTTATTCCCGGTTTCACTACCTTATCCAGCTTCAAATCCTCGTTGTGAAACGTAACGAGCCACTCCAAGCCCGACTCTGCCTTGGCGTAGCCCCCTACGACGACCTGCTTGGTTGTGTTGTTGTAGGCCACCGCGTAAGCGCCTGCCCCCAACCCTTCAGAGTCCGCCGTGAAGCTACTTACTATTGAGAGGTCGCTTGCGGATACCTTAGCTACATACATCGCCGTGGTGCCTTCTCCTGGTACGGTCGTCCCGGCCACGTAGAGGTAGAGGTTAGGGTACCTGTCAAGTATTATCGAGGAGAGCGGTATTACGTGAGGGTTATCCACGTCAACTCTACTAATGACTTCGAGCATCCTGTCAAAGACTAGCATGCTCCAGAACCTATCAGTGGCGCCGAAGGCGTATACGCGGTTCCCGTAACTAACGCACGTGAAGAAAGAAGCCAGTGGAAGGCTCCGCCCATCAGTCCACGCGGCGATCGTCTTACCGTCCTTGACGCTGAAGGACTCTATTCTAAACCTCTTCTTCCCCAGCCCGTGGTACTCGTCGAAGCCAACCGCGTAAACCCTATCCCCAGACGCGCACACGCTGTAAACGCCGTCCCTGTAGTTGCTGACGCTGATCACCCTGCTCCAAACAACTTCCAAAACACGCCACCAAGAAAATATATGGTACAGCGGGTTTTATTATACCTAAAGGCGGACAGCGCGCCCACCAAGCAACGAGCACTAACCCTTAAACCCGGATCTCTAGCCACGGAGCACACCTGACAGGAGGTTAACCTCCTAAACGGGACCCCCCTGAGAGAGGCGGGGAGTACAGTGAAGGAAAACATGCACGAAGACTGTGAGAAGGGGTGGAAGGAAGTAAAAATGCTCTGAGGGAATGAGGCACTCAGCCCATCTACTTCGCCTGCACAGTCGCCGAAATGACGTTACCTGCTCTAGTGTATATGGTGACCTGGTACCTGGTGCCAGCAACGGCTGCTGTTCCTAAACTGCACTCTATCCACCCCTCAGCGCCCGGATCTACTTTTACTTCTCCATCGCTAGGCGTATCAAGGGTGCCAGTGGTATTAGTAATAATTGCTGTTCCTAACCCCGATACCTCTATCTTGTATATTACTGCTGCGGCCGATCCTTCGTTCTTGATGTGCAGGTAGAGCATAGTATTCGTGATGTAACTGTCCGGGTATACCCTTATGCTCTCGG
>Ga0209080_1001263_pt1 | contig 13052 bp, 17 predicted proteins | sample JNZ110809AmetaG_FD_184123 | JGI IMG/M metagenome (GOLD analysis project Ga0209080, IMG submission 184123) | Hot spring microbial communities from Jinze hot spring, China to study Microbial Dark Matter (Phase II) - JNZ 110809A (SPAdes) (version 3) ...
CCGTAATGGAGCGGGATCAGCTGGGCTATTCGTCGCTTGATCCTCTCATCGAGGCTGGGATTAGGGAGGTGAACGACGCTCTGCAGCTCCTCAGGGGTCTCGTGGCTAGGCGGTTTGAGGAGTTGACGGTTTACGAGAGGCTTGCTATCAGGTACCTCGTCATACAGCCTGTTGAAGCCGCGGCTAGCATATGCGTACGCCTGCTCTTGAGGGTTTACAGCGAGACGGCTGAAGGCTACCCGGAGTGCTTTACGAGGCTCGCGTCGAAGGGGGTTTACCCGAGAGCTTAGCCCTCAGGCTGGCTTCGGCGGCGAGGCTTAGAAACCTCCTCGTCCACAGGTACTGGGATATCGATGATGAGAAGGTGTACGAAAGCGTTAAGGAAGGTTTGGGGGACTTTGAAGGCTTCATCGATGCTGTGAGAAGGTTCCTGGAGAGGTGTGGGTATGAGTGAGCTCAAGTACTACAGGTTGGGCGCTGAAGAGAGGCAGAGGCTGCTCAGTAGATTGAGGGGGGAGCTTGAAGCTGACCGGGGTATCGTCTTCGCATATGTCCACGGGGGCTTTGTGGAGGCTGAGGCTTTCAGGGACGTCGATGTGGCCGTCTGGATAGAGAAGCCGGAGGAGGCTTTCAGGTACCGGGTCGACTTTTCCGCGCGGCTTGAGGCCCGCCTCGAGATCCCCATAGATTTGCACGTCCTCAACGAAGCTCCACTCCCCTTCAAGCATAGCGTCTTCACGAGGGGTAAACTCCTTTTCTCGAGGGACGAGGATGTGAGAGTGAAGGTAGTTGACGAGGTTGTCAGGCAGTACGCTGACGTGCGCACGCTGAACGAGCTGGCCAGAAAGGACTTGCTGGTTCGCACGCCAAGACCACCTTCTGCGAACCCTCTGCCCTAGCGACACCGCAGATACATCCACTCAGTCTTCACGAGTGCGATTCTAGTTTAGATACCCCATGGCGGAGGAGGGTATCTATCTTTCGTAGCTTCCAGCTCTACTGGAGTTTGGAGATGTGGAGCACGCATCTGCCGTACTCCCTGCCGGCTTTCTTCACAATCTCATCGTCGGCTGTGTACAAGATCGTATCGAGGGTCACGGCTAGTGCCACGTAAGCGGCGTCGTAGATCGTTAAACGGGTCCTGGAGGCGACTTCGACGGTTTTCTCAGCGAGCGGCTTGCTCAGCTGGTGCCGCTCTATCCTGTAGTTCAGAAGCGAGTTTGCAGCCATTTTGAGCTCCTCCTCGGTGAACAGGCGACTCGCTCTCAGAGCGTTGAGTACCTCGAAGAAGAGGAGCTCCGGTGCCGCAACTGTTACCTGCCCGCTTACATGCATGTCCCTGAGCTTCAAAGCCTGCTCAGACCACTTCTCCTCGATAAACCACTTCACCACCACACTCGCGTCGCTAACCACCCTCGCCATAGCGGCCCTCCCTCCATCGTCTCAAGAACTCCGTGCTATCCCATCCCTCAGGCGCCTTCTTGCGGATCCTCTCGTTCAGCAAGACCGCTAGGGCGAGATTCCTCCCTTCCTCCTCCTCTAAAACCCTGACAATAGCCTGTCTTAAAACCTCGCTCCAGTTTACGTGCCTGAGCCTCTCCATCCGCCTCTTCAACTCGTCACTGACCCTAACACTCACCACAGCCATGTAAGGCAGAAGTGTAATACAGTATTATAAATCTTACTGTTGACACGCGCCTCGGTCATCACAGCGGACGAGCAGGTACCATTGATAGAGGTGCCCTTACCTCCATGCCCACCTATGGATACTCCTACTACACCTGCACAATAAGCAATAGCTTCACGGCTTGATTCGATTTCAGATAGGCCATCAACGAATATGGTACAACCCTCTAAAGAAAGTAAGTCGTATCATTGCCATAGAGAACTTTAGGTTATGTCGGACTGTGCCCGCGTAGGGGATGCTGTCGATATTATTTTATGACCTAGCGCGTATAGGCCTTAAGGTCATCCTTATCTGGTAATATTCGCTGCTCCAGAAGGCCTTGGCTTGAGCGCCGTCAGACATTTTAAGCAGGCGTCCGTGAGAAGATGTGCCGTTCACACCCTTCCACCTCGGCCCGGTTTTGGGGCTTGGAGTCCCGCTGAGGAAGTACATCCACCTCCCGACTCTGCTGGTTGTGAGTGTAGTCAATGACGTGGAACCGTTTCTCGTGCTCCTGCTGGGCCTCAACTCCCCGTTGCACGGGCTTTTGCACACGTTTCTCCTAGCGGTGCCCGCCGGCTTCGTGCTAGGGGTCATCATGCTCGCGCTCGAACCCGCGCTCGCTCCACTGCTGAAGGCGTTGCTCCTCGAGCCGAGGGAGGGAGTCGGTCTTCGCGGCTTCCTCCTCGCTGGAGCTATTGGAGCAGCGTTGCACGTGCTGCTGGATGCGCCGCTGTACGATGACATTAGGCCTTTCTACCCGCTGATCGTAAACCCTCTATACAATCCATCAATCACCGTGGGCGTGTACGCGCTTTGCATCGGACTCGGCCTCCTAGGTTTAATTGAGTATGTAGCTCTCGCAAGAGCCCCTTCATCGACGCGCTGATAGGTTGGGCTAAACCGGTCTACCTACTGGTCTGATCTATTTCTCTTATCTTACCGCAGCAGATTCCTGCTTCCGAACACTGTTTTTCAATCGGTTTTCTTTGCCATAAAGCTTATAATATGGTATTATAATTTGTGCATGATGGTTGAGGTTGTCGAAGTGGATGCTAACGGCCGTATTTACCTGCCGGCAAGCGTGCGGAGGATCATCCCGTGGAGGCGATTTATTGTGCGTGTAGAGGGCGATAGGATCGTTCTGACCCCAGTGAGGCCAGCCGTGGAGAAGTACTACGGCGTTGCGGGGAGGGCAAAGTACACTACGGCGGAGGAAATCGATGAGGCGGTGGAGAGTGAGGCGAGGCGAATACTTGAGGAGGATCTACGTTGATGTGAACGTCCTCTACTACTACCTAACCGCGCACCCGGTGTACGGTGAAATCTCGAAGAGGTACCTGGAGGAGTACAGCGGCCAGCTGGTCACCTCCTCGTTAACAGCTTGGCTCCTCTACGTGCTCACACGCGTTGAGAACGTAGCATCGATTCTCGACGAGATTGGGGTAGAGCTCGCACCCTTTGACAGCAGTCTGTTAAAGGAGGCTGCAAGATTGAAGAAGCCAAAGGACTTTGAGGATCGCATTCACTTAGCCACTGCCTTGCGGCTCGGTGTTGCAACAATACTCTCGAACGACAGGGATTTCGACGGGATACCTGGGATCAGGAGGATCTTTGAGTAGCGCCTGCGGCAACGCCTGAGAACGAGTAGTACTACAGGCTGCCTTTTTAGAGGGGAGAAGGGCGGCCGGGCGGAAGGGCATGGATCTTGGGTTCTCAACTATGCGTTGTTGGGGCCTCCAACACGAGTACGCCCGCGAGCCTGCGCTCGTGGGTTTTCCCGTGCTGGTTGCCTCAACCTCGCATGGTTGAGGCCCAAGGCCCGTGCTCTTCCGCCCGGCAATAAAAGGTACGCAGGGAGGGTTAATATTGCTGGTGTTGAATGAAGTAAGTTTCGGGGAGGTTAAACTCCTTTAATTCGGCCGTTCTCTCCCTCTTCCTCCCTTTATTGTGTGCCTCACGCTGGCTAGGCCGGCTAGGGGGATCAGTGCAGCTGCTCGTAGGGCTGCGGAGAGGGCTAAGCCGTACCTTACTCCGCTCCATCCGCTCGCCTCAACTAGGCGGTCTGTGATTAAGCCCCCGAGTGCTGAGCCTGCGGAAGCCGCCAAGCCTTGAGCCAGGTTGTAGTACGAGAGGTAGCTTGCCTTCAGCTCGGGTTCTGCGACCTCTATCACGTAGAGCGGGATTACGACTGCACCGAGAGCGGTGAAGGGGCCTGAAAGCGCCTGCCAAATGAAGATCGGCGCGGGGCTGGGGGAGAGGGCGTAGACGGTGGGGAACATGATGAGGCCCGCCCTGCTGATGAGCGTCAACTTGAGCAGCTTCCCGTTCTGTATTCGCTTCGCGAGCGCGTACTGGGAGATCGTGGTGGAAGTGGTGGAGAGGAGGTTGAGCAGAGCGAGGTCCGCGACGCTCATGCAGAGGACGTACTTCTGGGCCAGTGGGAAGAGGGGCCAGGCAACGGCCATCGCGAAGGTGTAGAAGCTGTTCGCAGCTGTGAACTTCAGGAAGGCCTTGTTCTCGATCAGCCTCCCGTTGATGGGTCCGCTGCTCTGCCTAGCTCTTCTCACCCGGATGTGGAGCATCGTGAGCCACGTGGCTGACGCTGCGAGGCTGAGAAGCCCCGAGGCGATGAAAATGAAGCGGAGCGTTCCAAGGCTGGGGTTAATGACCATCGTCGCGAGGAAGACGGGTAGAGCCGTCAACTGGGCGGCCAAGTTGAGGTAGCTCAGCACCTCCCCCCTCTCTCGGCTGTTGTAAAGCTCTCCCACGAGCGATGTTAGAGCGAGGCCCGCGACACCCACGGCGACGGCTCTCGCCGTGATGAGAGTGACGAGCGCGTTGGCATCGACGATGAGGGAGGCGAGGAGCCAGAGGGTGGAGGCGAGCAGGGATGAGGCGAGAAGCAGCTGCACATGCCTCCCGGTCCTATCGAGCCACCTCCCCGCCAGCACTTGCGTGACCGTGGGGAGGGAGTTGACGGACATCTGCAGTATGCCCTGAAGCGTACCCGAGCTGCTCAATGAAGCCAGGTAGTAGCCGAGGTAGGGTGCGGACAAGTTGTCGGCCAGTGAGGCCATTGCTTGCCTTGCCACTAGAACGCTCTTAGCCCTGCGCTTCTTCTCGTTCACAGCTGCGTGGGGTTCAGTTAGTTACCGTAAAAACGTTGCTAAACGCAAGAAAGTTTACGCTCGAACACGCTGCGCCGAGTGTGCGGCGCAGCTCGCCGCGCAGTCTGCTGCGTACCGGGGTTCTGGCGGAGTACCCGCTACCTAGAAGTAGAGGAGCATGTAGAGGCAGGTGATCGCTAGGGCTGCACCAGCTACCGCCTGCAGGTACGCGAGCTTTCTCTCGCTGAGCTGGTAGCGGAGGAACCAGGAGGACGCCACCGCGATTGCTGTGAGCGGTGCAACGAAGATCACGTTGTAGAGCGCGAGAAGCGCCAGCTGCGTACCGAGGTGGGGGATCCTGGAGAGGAGCGCTGCTGAGACGAGGAGGGGGCCGCCGGCGCACGGGATTAGCGTCACGCTAACCAGCGCCCCCGTGGCTGCACCGCCGATTGCTGCGGCGTACTGCAGGGGTGCGCGCTCCGCTGTGTCTAGAGCCACCTTCAGCAGCCTCCTTGGCACGAGGGAGCGGAGCCTACCCCGGGCGTTAGCAGCGGCCAAGTAGACTCCGAGCGCGAGACCGGCTAATGCCAACACCTTGAGCAGGATGGGTGAGGCTGTTGAAGCGGCTGTGACGAGGCCGAGGCCGAGCAGGAAGTAGCTGATGTACACGGCCGCGATGAACCCGAGCGAGGCGTAGAGCGCCGTCCTCCTGCCGCCCACTGCGGCGACCCCAAGCAGCATTGTTGCGAAGACGATGAAGGTGCAGGGTTTCACGCTGTCCACCCAGGCTAGAGACACTAGGACGGGTAGAACCTCCGAGGTGGTTAAACCAGGGGGTTGCAACCCCACGCCGGATAGCCGCGCCTCGATAGCTCGCTCCGCCTCCGCTATAGCCTCCCTATCCGTGAGGGCTCTCACGCCGCTCGGCGTGCTTGCGAGAACCTCCCCCCTCCTCCGGGCCTGCTCAATCAGCTCCACTAGCTGCTGCGGTGCATGGTAGTCGACAGCGACCACCACCAGCTTCCCACCGTCGCAGACGAGCGTGAGGGGAACTAGGGGGGTGTCACCGACCAAACGCGTGTAGAGGTTGTAGAACTCGGCTGCAACCGTCCGGTTCGACAGATCCAGGTAGATGATGTAGGCCCCCTGGGCGGCCAGCTCCTGCAGGGCCTCCTTCTGCCTAGCACAGACAGGGCAGAACTCCTGGCCGTAGAGTATCACAGTCAACTGGGGTGCCGCGAGCGTGGCAGCCAGAACGGCGGGGAGGATCAGGGGGATGACGGCGGCCTTCCTCACTCTACCACCTTCGTCCAGTGATGATAGAGGTCGAGCTTTAAAAGTTGCCGCACGGGGACCGCTCTGCGGGCCTGCTCAACCTCGCCCTTCTCAACGTCGACCTCCGCGAACGCTTCGCTCTCGCCCAGCTCTGCCAAGGGGCAGCCCCAGGGGCTCATCACTACGCTGTGGCCCGTGAAGCTCTCACCCACCTGGTTGGCAGCCACTAGGTAGGCGAGGTTCTCGTGGGCTCTAGCGGCGGTGAGAGCCCTCCACTGCTCCAGCTTGTAGGGCCCCTTGTACCAGGCGGCTGGTACGAGGAATAGGTCTACGCCCCTCAGCATCATCGCCCTAAACATCTCTGGGAAGCGCAAGTCGAAGCAGACGGCTAGCCCAGCCGTGAACTCGCCGATCCCCGCTACGGCGAGCTCGGAGCCTGGTGAGAAGATCCTGGACTCCCTGTAGCCGTACGCGTCGAAGAGGTGGACCTTCCTGTACACGGCGGCCACCCTGCCCCGGTCCACGAGCACAGCGGCGTTGTAGACCCCGTCGCCCTCCTGCAGGTACATCGTGAAGGCGACGGCAAAACCCCTCTCCCTCGACTTGTCGATCAAGCTGCCCGCGAACTCCCCGTCCAGGGGCTCGGCCAGCGAGCGAACGTAGGAGGCCGTCACTCCCTCGCTGCCGACCCCCATCAGGTACTCGGGGAAGATGTTTAGGTCTGCGCTCGACTGGTCGAGCAGCGATAGTGCGCGCTTCAGGTTCTCCCTCTTGTCGGGCTTCACAGCCACCTGAAAGACGCGGATCCTCATCGAGCGCACCTTAGACTCTCCGGCTATATCGTTTGCCCGGCAGGCCCCTCCTAGCGAGCTCGTAGAGCATGCCGGCAGCCATCGTCGAGTAGAAGGAGATGTCGAACAGCGGGTAGGCGAGCGAGCGAAGCCCCCTACCCTTAGCCAGGTAGAGGGCAGCCAAAGCTAGGTAGGCTAGCGGCGGGATTAGGAGGAGGTGGGGTAAGCCGATCACCGCCAGGAGCGCGGCCGACGCGTAGAAGGAGTAGAGGGCGAGCGCGCCGAGCAGCCCGTAGAGCGCGAGGGGGGCTTTCCTATGCTTCAGGAAAAACATCGTGTGGCCGCGCCCGTAGCTGAAGGCTCTCTTGAGCATCTTGCCCAACCCTCCCCCGTGGAAGTGCTCCACCCTTATCGTTGGGGACGCGTAAACCCTGTAGCCGGCCCTGCAGAGCCTCCAGAGCAGCTCCACCTCGTCGTAGCCGCCCTTGATCCCCTCGTCGAACGGGTTGCTCAGCAGGACCTCCCGCTTGAATGCCATGTTGTTCCCGTTGGGGACTCTCACCCTGTGGAAGTTCCGGGCCGTGATCTCCAGCTCCCGCTCATAGATCGTCATCATCGGCCAGAGAGCCTCGTTGTAGTACAGCGCGGTAGTGCTTCCCGATATTTCCCTCGCGGTCAGGACGGAGCCCCCGACCGCCACAGCGTCGGGGTGCTCCTCGAAGAACCGCCTTACGCTCTCGAGCCAGTCGGGAGGGGCTCTGCAATCACCGTCCGTGAAGGCGACGATCTCGCCCCTAGCTGCCCTCAAACCCGCGTTCCTCGCCACGTTGATGCCCGCCGGCGGAACCCTTACGACCCTCACGAACGGGTAGCGTGAAGCGATCTCGGGCGTCCGATCGCTCGAGCTGTCCGCTACGATGACCTCGAAGTCCCCCAAAGTTTGGCGGGCTAGCGACTCGAGAAGCTCCACGATTGTACCCTCGTTATTCCTCGTCGGAACGACGACGGAGATCACACCCGAGTAAACCCTCAAGGCTTTTAAGTGGGCACCGCCCCAATTAGCCAGTGATGAGGGTTTCTGGTTCAGAGGTGTGAAGAGAGCTTGATTAGCTGATACATCGGGAAAATCCACGTGCCCTCGGCTTTTAGCCTGCAGGTGGGTTCAGGAGCTCCAGCGTTGCTATCGTCGAGTAGCCGTCCTGCTGGGCCTCAATCGCAGCTAGCGCCAGTGGGCTGCGACGGCGATGAGAGCGCCCACTGCGATCACGACGGCCCCCGCGTACTCGGCTACGGCTACCGACGGCCAGCGGACTGTAGCCTCAACCAGGTAGCCGAGCGGTGCTGGAAGGAGGCCTAGCAGGAGGAGGATTATGCCCGGTGTGCGCCTCTTCTCCGCGAGCATTGCGAGGCCGAGTGCTGCTGTGGCTAGGAAGGATTGGACGTAGAACCAGGTGGATACGAAGACGTGCGGCCTCGTCCCACCCGGGTAAACGCCGATGAGGGCCAAGAAGATTCCAGCAACGAAGTAGAGGCCACAGGCGAAGGCGGCACCCCTGCTCCTCGACGCCAATAGGAGGCCCAGCGAGTAGAGGCACATCATCGCCCCCAGCACGATTAAGCCGTAGTTGTAGATCCACGGGTCCGTAGCCCCCGGTGCACCCAGATCGCTGAACGCGTGCCTGTAGAAGTCGAACCAGGGGTTTCGCGCCACAGAGGCTAGCACAACCATATGGAAGGCTGGGAAGGCCAACGGGCCCAGCAACATCAAAAATCTCGAAAGATTCCTTGTGTCCACGCCCTCCCGATTCGGGCATGTAAATGAACTTGGCGTTAGGCGAAGCCGCCAGCCTAGACGACGATGGACGCATGCGGTGGAGATGAGGTTCGATCGTATCGCGACGTTTACGATTCGAGCGGGCCTCGGAGTCGGTGGAGGGCGCTCACCGGTCGCCGACGTGCAACTTCCTCACGGGCCTGCTTACCCTCCCACGGTGGCTTATGAAGTTCGCGGGGCCGGATGTCAAGGGTCTCGCCGACGCGCCTTTACGGTGTTATTCCCAACCCGAAGACCCAGACGCCTATACAGCTAGCCCATTGAGCTAGCTGATAGTGTGATGCATCATATAGCTCTTAAAGCTAGATTTTTAAGCTAGCTGTAGCAGCTGCGGTGTGGCGAAGGTTCAAGTGAACTTGAAGCTTGACGCGGAGCTGGTGCGAGAGGTGGAGCGCCTCGTCAGTGAGGGGTACTTTCCGACGAAGACGGAAGCTTTCACTCAAGCGTTAAGGATGCTAATCAGGCACTACAAGGCTGAGGAGTTGAAGAGGAGGTTGAACAGGGTTAGGGAGGGCACTGAATCTCTACCCAGCGCGTCTGCTGCCGTGGTGGCTCTCCACGAGGAAGAGGACGCCTGAAAGGTTGGCCGTCGATTCAAGCGTTTTGGTTAAGTGGTTCAAGAAAGGTGAGGAGCACGAGGGTGAGGCTCTACGGCTCTTCGAGGATGCGGTGAGCGGCGGGCTCCAGCTGGTCTGCTCGGAGTGGGCTCTGCTCGAGGTTGCACGCGCCCTCCGGAAGGCAGGTTTCCCGCCGGATAAGGTGGAGGAGAGCTACCTTCTTCTGAAGGACTTGGTGGGCCTAGGTTCGATCGAGCTGGTCCCCGTGTCGGAGGTGCTCGACCTGGCGAAGACCCTGGTTGTCGAGTTGAACCTCTACGCTTCGGACGCCGTGCACCTGGCGGCGGCTCTAACGCGTTCCGCAGACCTCCTGACGGAGGATGCGCACCTCCTGCGCCGCGAGATCATCGAGTACGCGGGAAAGAGGGGGCTCAGGGTTCTCCAGCTCAAGAGTCTGCGTGAAAGCTAGGTTATTGTATTGGCGCCCCGCCACTCGCGTGTGCTCGGCGAGGAGTTCTTCGAGAGGTTGAGGAGGGCGGTTGAACCCTACTACCGGCACTCCCACCACGACAGGGATCACGTTGACCGCGTGTACAGGTTGGCTCTAAGGATTGCCAGCGAGCTCGGCGAGCCGGTGGACCTCGACGTTCTGAAGGCTGCAGCACTGCTACACGATGTGGCGAGGGCGATGGAGGATGAGGGGCTCGTCGATGACCACGCTAAGGAGGGAGCCACGATCGCTCGCAGGATCCTCTCCGAGCTCGGCTTCCCCTCCGATAAGGTGGAGAAGGTCTGCCGATGCATCGAAGCCCACAGGTTCAGGAGCGGGGTTAAGCCGGACAGCATCGAAGCGATGATCCTCCAGGACGCCGACCGGCTCGACATGCTGGGGGCCATCGGCGTGGCTCGCGCCTTCGCGAAGGGTGGTTGGGCGAACACCCCGTTCTACGACCCTTCAGTGCCCCCGAAGGAGAGCTACGACGGCCGCTCGGAGACGGTTATCAACCACTTCTACGAGAAGATCCTTAGGATCAAGGATACGCTCAACACGGAGCCCGCGAAGAGGATCGCTGAGGGCAGGCACAAGTTCGTGGAGGAGTTTATCGAAAGGTTCATGAAAGAGTGGGAGGGTGAGTTGTAACCCCTACACTGTGGCTAGCGAACGAGCGTGGCCCCCGCGCCCGCGAGTTCATCGGCCCGTGCTCGAAGCAGCTCCCTCAAGGCTCTAGCCTCCTTCGGTATTCTGATAGCTACAAGCGTGAAGAACGCGAAGCATAGCAGCCAAGTGGATACTCCGATCCAGAGTATCGCTTCGCCCAAGCTCCACCTTGCAGCTAGGTATCCCGCGATAGCGGGGGCGAAGCTGCTCCCAATGTTCTCGAAGAAGGCTTGGAAGGAGGCCGCGCTAGAGCGCAGCTCTGGCTCCACAATGTCGCCCCACATCGCTGAAACCTGGGGTCCGGCCTGCGGTATCACGAAGGCTGTCGCGATGCCGAAGATGAAGAACTCCCACTCCGATCTGGCCCTCATCGTCAGGAGGATCAGCACGGCTGAGAGGAAGACGATGATGGCCCCGTAGATCGCCCTCCCCCGGATCGTCCTCCTGTACAGAGCGTCCCCCATATACCCTGCGAATAGGTTCCCGGCGGCCATCATTACCAACCAGGCGACCATCGTTAACATGATGGCTTCAGGGCTCATGCCGCGCTCGTTCTGCATGTAAGTTATGATCCAGTACGTTATCGCGGCCCACGGGAACACGCCCCAAAAGCCCTGAAGGTAGAGGAGCAGGAGGGACTTGTTCCTCGTCAGCTTCACCAAGTCTGAAACTTTAGCCTTAAAGACGTCCTTTGAAAGCAGGCCCTTAAGCTCCGGCTCGCTGCTCCCGCGCGGCACATCCCTCACGAACAAGTAGAGTAGGAGACCGGTGACGATGCCGATCGAGCCGGTGATGTAGAACGCGTACCTCCAGGAAAGGCCGGCTGAGACGAGGCTAAGGGAGAGAACGGTGCCTAGAATGGCGCCGAGGGGGCCCGTCGTGTTGAGGATGCCTATGGCTCTGGCCCGACGCTCGGGCTCAAAGTAGTCGAGGACAAGGCTCGACATGCCCGGTGGAGCGGCGTCATCGACAGCCGTTGAGAGACGGGTTGCGAAGAACTCCGCGAACGACCTTGATAGTGCGTTGATGAGTGAGGTGAAACCCCAGACGACTGCAGCCAAGCTGACGAGGAGCCGCCTCGAGTACCTGTCGTAGAGGAAGCCCCAAACGGGGTAGAGGATCGCTGCTATGAAGCCTGTCAAGGAGAAGACGAGGCCCAGCTCGAAGTACTCCACGTGAAAGTCCTCCATCACTTGCGGCGCGACAGCTGATATCACGAAGCGGTCGGCTTGATGGAATAGGAGGAACAGCACGAAGATGGCTAGAACAAGCGCTCTATGCTTCGCCACGGTTCGGGTCCTATAACAGCGATAAAAAGAGTGTCGCCGTAAGAACAGCTAACAGAAAAAGGGTTTACCGTAAAGGTTGTTCACTTTCTTTCAGCTAGCATTCTATCGAGCGCGAGGAGGCCTGCCGGCTGGTCTTTCACGAGCTTTACTCTTGCCAGTAGTTCGCTGGCGTTCTTCTCCTCTTCCACCTGTTCGTCAATGAACCACTTGAGGAAGCTTTCTGCAGCTTTATCGCCAGCCTGCCTCGCCAAATCCACCATCCTCCAAATCCTCTTCGTGTTCTCGATTTCAGCGTTGAGGAAGTCCTCAGCCGCCTCCAGCACGCTGGCCCACCTTGTCTTCGGCTTCGGGATCTCCTGCAGCTCAACGCTCCAACCCCGATCCACCATGAAGCGGTAGAACTTCATCGCGTGCTCAAGCTCCTCACGAGCTTGCACCGTGAAGTAGTGGGCAAAACCGGGTAGCGTAACGCTTTCGAAGTAGGCGGCCATCGATAGGTAAAGGTAAGCGTTCCTCAGCTCCTGGTTCAACTGCCTATTAAAATCGTTCACCAACTCGAGTTGACTCATACTATCAAAAACCTTATGCCCTCGGCAATTTAAACTTATCCTTCGCTGCCCCCCTCACTCGCCGTTTTTACCGCCTTTGCCCTCCTCCTTAGCAACATAACTGCTATAGCAGTTATGGCGGCAGCGCCCACCGCTACGGACAGCTCGCGTAGGCCGATGCCGTACCCCCCGATGGTTAAGATAATGTCCAGTGTCAGAGCGACCTCCGCGGCCTCCCCCTCGACGACTCTGGCTTCGATCGTGGACGATTTGCCAGCCTTTGAGGCGGAGAGAGCGTAGCTCCCTGCGGGTAGATCGGCGGTGATGGAGCCGTCGTTTCCCGTTTCCCCGACGAGCTCCACCCTACCTCTAGTGAGGCTAACGCTAGCCTGGGGCAGCGGCCTGTTGAGGAGGTCTTGAACCCTGATGGTGAGCCTGCCAACACTCCCCACCGTCACGCTTGAACCCGGTCTCGCTGATACGGTCCTGTTGATGGGGAGGCCCATCCAGAACAGGACGGTAATGTTGGCTTCGCCGCAAGCCAGCTGAACGCGGCCGAGAGAGTCCGAAGTGCCGCGGTACTGCACGCCCCCGGGGCACGCGACCAGCACGTCTGCAGATGCCAACGGCGTCCCGAAAGGCGTCAGCAGCTTTGCTTCCCCTCTGAGCTCGGCGCCTGGAAGCAGAATGACGACAGGCGGGGGAGCTCTCCGGGTGACAGTTTCGTTCAGGGCTTCAACGAGGCGGCTATCCGTGATCCAGGTTTCATCCCCCCTCGCGGTGGAGAGGAGTAGGCCGGTGGCATTGACGGTTGATCTGAGGA
>Ga0209080_1001264_pt1 | contig 13044 bp, 10 predicted proteins | sample JNZ110809AmetaG_FD_184123 | JGI IMG/M metagenome (GOLD analysis project Ga0209080, IMG submission 184123) | Hot spring microbial communities from Jinze hot spring, China to study Microbial Dark Matter (Phase II) - JNZ 110809A (SPAdes) (version 3) ...
ATGTAACGAAGTTCCTAAGGTAATCAATAGTAAGTAAATTGAATGTATTAATACCATTCTTTCTAAACGTATCTATCATAACACCCTGAACCTTTGTTGCAATAGCTATATCTATCAATACAGTAGGTTCGATAAAACCTTCATAACGAAAGTCTGCATAACCTACAACTACAAGTTTTGGTCTAGATAATGAATCAATAGCCTCTGAGACACTCATTATAATGCGTTTAATTTCATCTACATCCTTTAGCGCTATGCCCAGCTTTAGATAATCTACATTCAACATCGAGGCGGAAAACGCTACATAACTAAGCTTCTTGCAGTATCCACTTATATCGCCTAAAGCCATACTCACCTCTTTACTAGAATAACTTTTCACGATATTCACAACATCTTTAAGTACAGCAAATTCGGGAAGCCCAAGACTACCAGTAGAAGGATCTTTAACATCTATAATATCTGCTCCACCTAAAATGGCATCTTCAACTTCGTTAGCATCTTTTATTGATACCAGTAACCTCATTTTTTTCACTCAAGTTATTTATGTTTAAACCATTTAACTGGTTTTATATAGTCTTTTCCACCAGCTTCGTAAGTTCCTACAGTAATCTGATAATGCTTTTCACTAGTCTTTAGATCTATAACCTCTTCAAGTTTACCTCTAACAATCACATCTTCACCTGGTGTTGCTAAATCTATGTACAAACCTTCATAACTTACGACCTTAGATACCTTAATAGCTTCTTCATTACCTTCAATTACCTCAACATCATCTACATTGTATATTGCTGGCATGAATATTGAATCACTAGAGTCTACAACCTTTGCTTTTATTGTAGCAATACCCATAGGCCTATACCTCTTCTGTTCCCATTCTTCATTTACTTCATTCTCAAGTTTAACAGGATGAATAGAAAACTGTCGTCCCATGTATAGAGCTCTATTCCATTTAAACTTACCATACAGAAGTAATGCTTCATCAAGATTTAGTGGATGTATTTTGATGATATCTCTTGCCCACTCCATCAAGATATCGCCTTGTGGTAAAGAAAAGTTAGAAGACACCGCATTTGCATAAAGTCTAAGTAAAGCCTCCTTAACCCTATATGAGTTCTCTTTACCATAAACAACAATATCTATATCGGATATCGATGGATTATGAATATTCAGCAGAATAGAGCCTGTTATACCAAAGTATTTTAAAGATACTCCAGATTCCTCAGATAGCTTCGTAACGAGCTCTTTCGCCATTTGCTCCAAAGAATCCTTAGGCTCATTAAGAATCTCATTTAGTCTCTCTTCAGGTCTATAGTGTTTTTTTATCCATCTTTTTTCAACTTCTATAAGTTCTATGTTTCTATATTCATCATAAACAACATAATGTGGATAATTTCGCTTCAGATACTCAATAACACTCTGTACACCAATAGCACTATAGAAAGGTAGTACACGACCATACATAACACCATCTCTAGACCATTTAACTCTTATACTAGATTCTGCATAAGGTACATACTTAAGGTAGGCTACAACACTATTCTTAGGATGAACATTACCTATAACACAGAATATCATTCCTTCAATAGTTTCTATGAAGTCTCTATCTCTAAATCCTCTTTCCAAGAGTCTCACATACATCTCATTATCGTATTTCACGATTAAAACTTTATCTGTATTAATCAAGGATCAGGTCTTTGAATAGAACATTACGGTACTTCATAAACTAGTTTATAAAATTGTGAGCTGAATTATTTCCAGAGTCTGGGACAATATGTATGAATATAGGTATAATCACTAGAAACCCCTCAAGTTGGAGTTCATCACAATTGATAAAAGCATTTCATACACTTGGACATAGTGTTACAACGTTTAGATTTAACGATATTATTGCATTTATAGATTCAGATAAATTGAAGCTTATAGTTAATGATGAAGATATACTAAAGACCTTTTCAGCTATAGTTGTTAGACCCTTTGGTCGTGTGAGTCTTGATCAAGCTATATTTAGAATAGATCTTCTGTACTCTATACAAGATAATGGAATACCGGTATTTAATAAGCCTTCAGCTATAGAGAAATGTGTTGATAAGTTCAGATCTCTGTATATATTAAAAATGAACGGTTTGCCAGTACCTCGGACTATAGTTACAGAGAGATCCTCTCTTGCCTTAAGATCTCTATACATGTTGAGTAGTAGTGATGTTGTTGTAAAACCTATGTTTGGTTCTAGAGGTCATGGGAGTACTAAGATCTGTATTAGAGATCGTGATATTCTGTGGGAAGTAGTACGATCGATGACCTTTGTAAGGCGTACAGCATATATTCAAGAGTTTATACCTCATAAAGGAGTTGATATAAGAGCTTTTGTATTAGGCGATAGAGTTTTAGCTGCTATGTATAGATATGCCTATCCTGGGCAATGGAAAACAAATATTGCTAGAGGAGGAAAGCCATTGAAAATAGATAGACTTGATCCATACATAGAGGATGTAGTTTTAAAAGCTGCAAAGATTCTAGAGTGTGATATAGCTGGAGTAGATGTAGTTTCATTACGAGATTCTATATACATACTAGAGGTCAATAGCCAACCAGGTTGGAAAGGACTACAAGAAGTTCATTCAGAGCTTAACATAGCTGAAGAAATTGCGAAGTACATAATCAACAAAGTAAGAAAATAATGTAGTTTACTCTATATAAATTTAATAACGAAATAAATCAAGGTTTCGCTATGAAACTTATTGATTTGTAGGGAATTTTAATGACGACAGAATTTGATAGATGGTTTCCACAGTGACTAAGTATAGAATTATTCTAAGAATACTTAGAAGACCATTTAAGTATTGGTATCCTGGAGCTAATTTTATTAACGAAATAATTGATAGATACGGAAATCATATAGAAAATGGAGATATCCTTGTCATATCTGAAAAAGCGTTGTCTATTGCTCTAGGCAATATATATGATGAAGAGATAATACATGTAGACATAATTACCAAACTATTCACGTTTATGACTGTAAAAATCCTCTGGACAAAGTTATTAAGATCTCTTCTTAAATCTCAAGATATATTATCGATTCTCGATAACACATCAATAAAAGTGCTTGGAGCTCATAAAAAGTTGGCGCTACGTTACGGAGGTCTTAAGCATTTCTTGAAACCAGTATCTGAAGCTGGTATAGATACTACTAATTTGCCTTACAGTTATGTGTCGTTGCCATTACTGAATATAGATCATGTTCTTAATAAGATACAGATTGAAATATATAGAAATCTAAAGAAATATGTGAATATCCTCGTTATAGATACAGATAAAACATATCGAATGAAATATTTAAAGAATGTTGTCTTTGCAACTAGATTCTCTACCATAAAAGGTGTCATAGATTTAGGCTTCGTTAGCTACATTCTTGGTAAGAAATTTAGAAATCTGTTTGTTGCTTACCCTACACCTATAGCATATAAAGGAATTAGACTTAGTCTACATTTAATTCTCTATATAGCTAAATTTGTCGAAAAATTTATGGGCCATGGACTTGGTAGAACTGCTGTAGAGATGCTCATGAATCTCAATAAGAGAGACTTTAAAGATATTAAATGGATCGATATGAATAAGGTTAAGCATTATCCAGTAATTCTGGTAAAGTTGAAGATTATTCATAAATCTTTTAATTAATTTCGTTACTCACTATCGTTATGTTGTATGCTAGGTTTTTCACCAAATCTCCATACTGTTTAAGTAAAATATTTAATACATCTTTAAATTCCGCTACCCTCCCTATAGTTATTAGTTTATCTAAACATAGATCAAAATTTGGGGAACTTGAATCCAAACAGTTTCTCTCAATATGATCTACGTTTTTAATGATGTATGCATAACCTTGAACCAAATTACCAAGATATCGTTCTTTACCGGGTAACCTGTACCCTATAAGTATCTTCCCTAAATCTGGATAAAGTTCAGATATCGCTACTCCAGCTGTTGTAAATCTTGGATTAACCTCAATAACATACATGTCCTCATCATTCCATACGACATCAATCCCTATGTACCCTTTCAATCCACTCAAGCATTTCACTATTTTCTCTACAACACTTCTTGCTACTTGAACATAATCTTTATTTCTTAAAGGTAATACATTACCATTATATACAATTCTATTATTTAATATAGAAATAAGCTGAAGATTAAGGCTATAAAGATAGATTTCACTATTATACACCACCATCGAAATACTTCCGTGAAAACCTTCAACATACTCTTGAATAACTACATATCCTTTAGGATCACACTTAGTAATCTTACGAATAGACTCAACAAAACTATCTTTATCTCTAGCAATATATACACATTCTGCACCAGCTGACATTGAAGGCTTTACAACAACAGGAAAGGAAACTTCGTCAATACTTATTTTCTCAGAAGAGCTATATGCGGAAAGTGTTAGAGGTGTTTTCAAACCACATTTACGTAACATTAATGTAGCCTCATATTTATCAGATAAAATTTTCGTTAAGTCGTAAGAAGGACCCAAAAATTTATCTCTAAGAATCTCTACTATAGTTATCATCTCATGTGGAGGCGCTATTGCTATAGCATAATCTACATCTTCTCTGAGTTCTTCTAAAACATTGATGTAGTTACCTTCTATAATAACCACGTCATCTACCTTAATATCCCTACCAAGCATATTATGGATTTGATTAGAAAGCGTAATTATTACATCAACACCAGCATGTTTTAATACCTTGACAAGCGATCTAGTCATGGCATAGGCTTCAGCAAGAAGAGAGATATAGGAATAGTTATTCAGACCGTATGTACTTACAACATATTCCGTAAGAAGTATCTTGACCATAACTACTCACTAAATGGTTTCAATAATGCTTAACTCATATATTCTTCTTAAACTTTATTAGCTTATTTAATATCTATAGAGAATGAGCTGGTGCTAGATATGTGTGAATCTAAGATTTATATGAGAGAAGGTGAATATTATGAACTCATTGTAGAGAATGCTGTATCCCTTACGCCTAAGGAAGGGGGCTTCATAGTCATTGATATATCGGGCAAGAGGTATGAACTAGATAATGTTTCTATAGATTACATTGACTTCTTGAACCATAAAGTTATTCTAAAGAAGAATAAATAATGATACTGCTATCCAGGTTTACAGCAGATGAAAATAGCTGTTGTAGGAAAAGGTGGTGTAGGAAAAACAACAATAGTTGCAGGTCTTGCAAGATTTATAGGTAGAGAAGGTTACAATGTTATAGCTATTGATGCAGATCCAAGTCTAAACCTAGCCGTATCTGTAGGTATTCCACATGATATAGCCGAAAAAGCACCTATACTATTTAATGAAGAAGAATTCATACGTTCTCGAACAATTCTATCTAATAATATCTATATAATGAATCCAAAAGTTGATGACGTAGTAGAGAAATTTGGTATCAAAGGTCCAGATAATGTAACCGTAATAAAATTTGGTGAAGTTAGGAAAGCAGGATCTAGATGCCTCTGCCCTGAATACGCATTCTTAAGAGCTCTTCTATCCCATCTAATTTTAGGTAGAAAAGACGTAGTTATTCTCGATATGGTTGCAGGATTAGAACCCTTGAGTAGAGGAACTATAAAGAACATAGACTTGATGTTATGTGTTGTAGAGCCTTCCATAAAAGCTATTGATGTTGCTCTAAAAATGGAAAAATTTGCTAATGAAATAGGTATTAAAAAAATTGAGATTGTTGCAAACAAAATTAAGAAAGAGGAAGATATTATAAACATTGAGAAGAACTTACAAAAGAAGTTGTTCCACTATATACCATATGACGAATCTGTGATTGAAGCTGACACCTACGGGATCTCCTTAATAGATTTTAAGCCATCATCACCTGCTGTTAGAGCATTAGAACAGTTAAAGAAAAAAATACTAATGTATCTTGGCAAAAATCTATATAGAGATGTAACTTGAATAAAATTGCAAACCTAATATCTACTTTGTGTGCATTGCGTATATTTAACTATATTAACTTGTTAAGACATATACTGCATAATTAAGGTAAGATTGATTACGTGATAAAGTATGAGTATTCCTTATAGAAATTTTCGGTTAAAGATTGATGAAATTACAACACCCGCAGGAAATATAAAGGGGCTTGATATCAGTATAGGATATATTATTGAAGAATGGGAAGAACCACCCGGACCTACACCCTTTCCTTCAATAGCGACCTTAAGATCTTGGGATCATAAACTATTAAATAGATATAAACCTCTCTATCTTCCATATTGTGATTTGTGTTGCCTCTGTACTTATGGAAGATGTGATCTATCTAGAGATAAGAGGGGATCTTGTGGATTAAATTTATCTGAACAACAGTCGAGATTAGTAACACTTGTATGTGCTATTGGTGCTTCAACACATGCAAGTCATGCTAGAGAGCTTCTTGAGAAAATTAAATCTAAATACGGTGATAACATGCCTATTGACTTAGGTGGTGAAGTTTATGTTGAAATGCCTATAACTAGGTTAGTAACAGGTGTTAGGCCTAGAACTATTAAAGATCTCGAAATAGTCTTAGATTATATTGAGAGACAGATAGTGCAAACATTAGCAAGTGTTCATACTGGTCAAGAAGGGAGTTGGATTGATTATGAATCTAAAGTACTTCATTTAGGAATGCTAGATCATGTTGCTTTAGAAGTTGCTGATGTTATTCAGATAATTTCGTTGGGTATGCCTAAAGCTGATCCTAATGCTCCTCTTGTTGATTTAGGTATAGGCTCAATAGATATAACGAAGCCTGTAATTTTGGTTATAGGACATAATGTTCTACCTTCAGCAGCTATAGTTGACTACTTAGAGGCTATGGGTATAAGAGATAAAGTAGAGGTGTGTGGATTATGTTGTACAGCTCATGACATAACTAGATATGAAAAGAGACGTGCAAAAATTGTAGGCCCTATATCATGGCAACTGAGGTTTATTAGAACAGGGATACCAGATGTTGTTGTAATTGATGAACAGTGTATATACACGAATATTCTTGAAGAGATCAAAAAGATAGGTGCCATCCTAATAGCTACAACAGATAAAGCTATGAGAGGTCTTCCTGATAGAACTTATGCTGATCCTGACTCTGTTGTTGATGAACTTGTAAATGGAAAAATTCCTGGTGCTGTAATCCTTGATGAAGAGAAGGTAGCTCAAATAGCGGTTAAGACTGCCTTGAAGATAGCTCCTATGAGAGCTAAGTATAAATGGAGTTTATTGAATGAAAAAGAGATTGTTGAATATGCTAAGAAATGTTCTATGTGTAGAAATTGTGAAAGAAACTGTCCACAGAACCTTCAAATATCATCAGCTATGGTATTAGCATCCAAGGGAGATATAACAAAATTATCATCTCTATACACTCTATGTCTTGCTTGTAGGAGATGTGAATATGAGTGTCCCAGAGAAATACCTATTCTGTCACTTATTCTGGCATCAACAAAAGAGATTGCAAATGAAAGATATAGATGTAGAATTGGTAGAGGACCTATACAAGATACAGAAATAAGAGCTGTTGGTAGAGACATTGTTTTAGGTACAATACCAGGTGTTGTAGCTTTTGTTGGATGTGCCAATTGGTCTGAAGGTGCTCAAGATGTTGCACTAATGGCTAGAGAATTCGCATCTAGAAGATACATTGTTGTTGCCTCTGGTTGTTCAGCAATGGCTATAGCTATGTATAAAAACGATGAAGGTAGAACACCATATGAAGAATTTTCAGGTGTTTTTGAGGCTGGAGGTATTGTTAATGTTGGTTCATGTGTAGCAAATTCCCACATAGCTGGAGCGGTCATAAAGATTGCCAACATATTTGCGAAATTGCCCTTACGAGCAAACTATATTGAAATAGCTGACTATATACTGAATAGAGTTGGTGCAGTGGGTATTGCATGGGGTGCTATGAGCCAAAAAGCGGCTGCTATAGCGGCAGGATTTTGGCGTCTAGGTGTACCCGTAATTGTGGGACCTCATGGATTAAAATACCGAAGAATGCTTTTAGGTGATGATAATGAAGATAGTTGGTATGTCTATGATGCTATCACTGGTGAGAAAGTCTATGGAGGACCAGCACCACAACATCTATTCTATGCAGCTGAAACATTTGAGGAAGCCATGATAATGGCACCTAAACTATGCATAAGGCCTGCCGACACTCCACAAGGTAGGGCTATAAAGTTGACTAACTATATATCTCTATACAAACAATTCTATGGAGTTAATAAGCTACCAAAAGACATACACATGTTCATAAGAACAGAGGCCGATATACCTATAACCTATAGAGATGAAGTATTGACATATCTTAAAGAAGTTGGTTGGAAAGAAAAACCTGTTACTGCAAATCCGACACTTGTTGAAGATGTTATAGAGAAGTATAGATTAAGAAAGGAAGGCGCAAAACTATAGGTGGGGCTTATGGCTCTTGAGTATTGGTTGAAAGGAGATATACCTCCAGGACCCATAAGAGCTACTGTTCTTACAGACATCGGCAAGGTTGTCGATATTATTAAGAGGTCTAGACATTCTGCAGTTATGTTTATTGGATCAAATATAAGAACCATTGAGAAAATACTTAATGCAGATATCGTTAAAATAATAACAGAAATATCAAAAATTATTGGTATTCCAATAATAACATCAGATGCCTTAGTTGTCCGTAGACTTGATGAAGCAGGTTTTACTAACTATAAAATAGCGTTTCCTCTAGAATTAGTACAAAAGTTGTCTCGAAGAGAATTTAATTATCAATTAGTTGTATTGATTGGAACTAGATACACATATGGATGGTTATTACTCAACCATCTGAAACATTATAGAGCAGATATACAAACACTATCCATTGATCCATATGCTCAACCAAATGCTACATGGACCCTGCCATCATTACCGCTTCAACTATGGTTTAAGAACTTGTTACAGATGATAGAAATACTTAAATCTTCAACAACGTAGATTTTACATAACTATATGTAGGTAACAACAATGAGTATTGAAATTCGTGAATTAAAAATTATTGATAGAATAGAATTGCCAAAAGATGTACCAATAAAGTTATATAGAGTTCCTCCACCGCCACCAAAAGGTGTATTCACAGACATTCCTGTCGATGTAGGTCCTCAGTATGAGGGTCAGAGAGTTAGGGCAAATGATATGTACGTAGAACTTGGAGGTCCTAAAGTTCCACATAAGTTTGAGTTATTTCTTGTTAGAAAGATTGATGAAATAAATGATGGAGAAATAGTCATTGTGGGTCCTGATCTAAACGAAATGGTTGAAGGAGGAAGGTATCCTTATGCTGTTATAATAGAGGCATCGGGTAAAGGACTTGAGCCAGAGGGGGAAGGAGTTCTAGAGAGACGTATACATGAATTTAGCAATTATATACAGGGATACATGCACTTAAATCAAAGATATGATATTTGGCTTAGGGTTAGCAAGAAATCTTACCAAAAAGGATTGAACTCTTTTAGATACATAGGTACGGCTCTCTATAGATTATTTAAATCAGCATTCCCTATAATAGATAAAATGAGGTTAATATTTGTAACTGATGCCAAGGTTGTTGAATTACTTCATCCACAAGCGCTTAAAGTATATGAAGAGAGAGATAGAAGAGCTCTTGGACTAAAAGATGAAGATGTAGATACGTTTTATGCCTGTAAATTATGTCAATCTTTTGCACCAACACATGCATGCATAATTACACCTGAAAGACCATCAGCTTGTGGAGCTATCTCATGGCTAGATGCTAGAGTTGCCGCTCAAATAGATCCTAAAGGACCTATTCAACCTGTTGCCAAAGGTAAGTTACTAGATCCTATCGCTGGTGAGTATGAAGGTGTAAATGAAGCTATAAAGAAGTTATCAAATGGCACCATACAAAGAATCCGACTCTACTCTCTATTTGAGGCGCCACCTACAATCTGTGGATGTTTCGAAATAGCTACATTCTATATTCCAGAACTAGATGCGGTGGGGCTTGTACATAGAGGTTTTAATGGTACAACACCTATTGGTTTAAGGTTCAGCCAGATAGCTGATGCTGTTGGTGGTGGTAAGCAGGTACCTGGTTTCCAAGGCATAGGCATGCTCTATCTAAAGAGTAAGAAGCTGTTTCAAGCTGATGGTGGATGGACAAGAATAGTTTGGATGCCTCTAGATCTAAAAGAAAAAGTTTTAGATGCTATACCCATAGAGCTCAGAGATAAGATTGCAACAGAAAAAGATGCTAATAGCATTGATGAATTAAAGAAATTCTTACTGGAAAAAGCTCATCCAATAATGAAGAAGATAATTAAAACTGAAGAAAAGAAAATTGAAGAAGTTCCTAAAAAGATTGAGGAAAAAGTAGAAACAAAGGTAGCAGAACATGGTGTTACACCGGTTGCTTTACCCCAACCTCAGGTAGTGGCTCCAGCTACATCGACAGTACAGACAATAACAGTACCTGCACCAGGAGGTATAACGGTTTCAGTCACCATACCTATGCCTTCGGTAGAATCCAAAGGACCAAAGATAGTCGTTAACCTTAAGGGTGTACGAATTAGAATTGAAAAAGTTGTTATAAAGAGAGAGGGAGTGGAACACAAATGAGTAACAATATAAAGATATCTAAGAACGAGGATAATGATAAAGTTAAGAATCAGGCAGAAATCATAGGTTTATTAACAAAAATTGTAGAAGCACTTGAGAAAGGAATTGTGGAACTCTACAACATTGAGCTACAATTTGATGAAATTACACTTCAAGTACCAGAAACATCACTAGAGACACTCCCAATACCTATAGCACTTATACCTCAGAAGGTACTAGAATCACCCAAACCAGAGGTACAAGGTGCTGTTGCTGTAGCTAAGATTACTGAAACCATTGGTAGAAAAATTCTTGAGATAGTACGTATTCCTTTTGAAGAGCCTAAACCAAAATTCAGTGGAAAAGTTTTAGAAGTGAAGATAGGTGCCACAAAAAGTGATGGAGGTACTAGAGATAATGTTATAGTTCTAGGTGGTCATGAAGTGCCTCCTTACTTCTATCTACAAGGATATAAACCTCCACATATGCCAGCTTTTGGTGGAGACATATTTGATATGAGGATAAGTTTACCTAAAGCTGTTAAGCAAGTATTTGGTGACGCTCTTGACAATCCTATGGAATGGGCTAGGATATGGGTAAAGAAATTTGGTGCTGAAGCAATAGATGTACACTTAATTAGTACAGATCCTACAGTAAAGGATGTATCTCCAGAGGTTAGTGCAAAGATTTTAGAAGAGATTCTTCAAACAGTTAAGGTGCCTATTGTTGCTGGTGGAAGTGGCAATCCTGAAAAAGACATCATTGTTTTCAATAAAATAGTTGAAATATTTCCTAATGAGGGCTTGGTTTTAAATAGTCTAAATCTAGACATGGATCTAGAGAAAGTATGTCCAAATATAGCCAAAACAAATGCTGTAGTGATAAATTTCTCACCGATGAGTGTCGAAAAAGCTGAAGAAATAAACAGAAAAGTTTATACATGGATCCCAAGAAACAGAATCATTCTTGATCTTAATATAGGTGGTATAGGTTATGGCACAGAGTATGGATTTACAACAATGGAAAGGGCTCGCCTAGCTGCACTTATAGGTAACGAACTTCTGCAACATCCATTCAATGTTGGTGCAGCTAATGCTTGGGGGGCTAGAGAGGCATGGATAAGCATGGATCCTTACTGGGGACCTAAAGAAATTAGAGGGCCTTTATGGGAGACGTTAACGTGTATTATATGCCTATTAGCAGGAGCCGATTACTTTATGATACTACATCCACTTACTATGAGAGTCTTGAAATCAATTCGTGAATACTTATTCTCAGAACCAAAGCCCAGGGATCCTGAAAAAACACTTAATTGGTTATCAGCCAAGATACCGGTGGTATAGAAATATGCCTTGGCAACCACCAACACCTATTCAGATCTATCAGTTGTTGCCTAAAACGAACTGTGGAAAGTGTGGAGAGCTGAATTGTATGGCTTTTGCTGTTAAACTTGTTAACTTCGAAACACTACTAGAGCAATGTCCACCTTTATTTGAGGACAGTAGATATAAAGAGGATCTTCAGAAGCTGAGGATGATGCTTTCTCCACCAGTTAAGGAGATTGTGTTAAAAAGTCCTAAGAAGACTGTAAAGATAGGTGGTGAATATGTTCTTCATAGGCATGAGCTAAGGTATATAAATCCCACCGCTATAGCTATAGATGTAGATGATTCTATGGATAGAGATATTATACTTCAAAGAATTGAAAAAATTGAGAAGTTCGAGTACGAATATGTTGGACAGAGACTTCGTCTTGATCTTATAGCAATAAGATCTGTATCAAATGACTATAAACAGTATGCGAAGACAGTTCAATTAGTTGCTGAAAATACCACATATCCATTAATTCTATGTTCTGTTAATCCATCTATTATAGAGGCAGGACTAAATGTATTGCCTCAAGAACATAGGCCATTGATATACGCTGCAACAAAAGATAACTGGAGAGAAATGGCAGAAATTGCGAGAAGATTCGATGTACCTCTTGCTGTATCGAGTCCTGGAGATCTAGAAATGCTAGTCTCCATAGCTAAAACACTTAGTGAAGAACTTGGTGTAAACGATCTAGCTCTAGATCCTGGAACATTCATAGGAGTGGGAGGATTATCGTATACAATTAAAGCATATACATGGCTAAGATATAAAGCAGTACAAGATCTATGGAAGTATGCTGGATATCCACTCATAAGTACACCTATATCTGTTTGGAGCTTAGATGAAGGCGATATTATGGATAAGATGTGGTGGGAAGCAATACTAGGAACTATGTTGATGACTAGATATGCAGATCTTTTGATTATGCATTCAATAGAAGGTTGGGTACTATTACCATTAGTTATATGGAGATTCCAACTATATACAGATCCAAGAAAGCCTGTAGCTGTTCCATCAGGTGTTAGAGAAGTAGGTAAGCC
>Ga0209080_1001266_pt1 | contig 13033 bp, 12 predicted proteins | sample JNZ110809AmetaG_FD_184123 | JGI IMG/M metagenome (GOLD analysis project Ga0209080, IMG submission 184123) | Hot spring microbial communities from Jinze hot spring, China to study Microbial Dark Matter (Phase II) - JNZ 110809A (SPAdes) (version 3) ...
TAACAAAGTGGCGTACTACTTCAGGCTCGGAAAGCTCTGGAAGCCTCGGCGGATTTCTCCGCCTCATGTTTTCTGGAATCAACCCGTACACGTCGCCCACAGCCTTTTTAACGGTTTCCTCAACTTCTGGTGGAATGTGGCCTCTTCTCCCAGCCCTTCCAAGAGTGAAGATTATCGGCTCGTTCCAAGCCGCCTGCCTAAACATAGCTTTTCCTTCCTCCCGCTGAGACGATTTCTTCTAAAGCCTCGGCTAGACGCCTAATCTCCGCTTCAGTGTGGATTTCTGTCACACAGTAAAGGGCTGTCTCGCCTAGTTTCGGAAACTCTTCTGAAATATCTTTTCCTCCATGAATCCCTTTCTGGATGAGAGCTTCATGGGTTTCTCTAACCTTTAAACAAGCACCGTCAAAGTTCACTGTAAACTCCTTAAAGTGGGGGGCATTGAAAACGGGCACCTTTAAACCCTCAATTTTTGAAAGCAAGCGCATCGCATAGTTCGCCTTACACATGATGGTTTCGCCAAGCTCCCGCAAGCCGTTCGGCCCCAACAAAGCCAAATAAACAGCCGCTGCCACGGCGCACAAAGCCTCGTTAGAACATATATTTGAAGTCGCCTTTTCCCTACGAATGTGCTGTTCACGGGTTTGCAAAGCCATACAAAAGCCATGTTTGCCACCGTCAACCGTCGTTGTTAAGCCTATGATGCGTCCGGGCATCTGCCTAACCATGTTCGGGTCGTCGCGACACGCAAAAATGCCTAAAAGAGGCCCCCCATAATTCATGGAGTTTCCAAGAGGTTGCCCCTCACCGACAACAATGTCCGCGCCATACTCGCCCGGAGGCTTCAAAACTCCAAGAGATATGGGGTCCACGCCAACTATGAAAAGTGCATCGTGGGCGTGGGTTATTTGGCTTATTTCGTCAACATGCGTCTCTATGAAGCCCAAATAGGATGGATTTTCTACGTAAACAGCAGCTGTTTCCTTTGAAATCTTACTTTCCAAATCATTTAGGCTAATTTGTCCAGTCTCACGGTTATACTCAACTTCCTTCACGTTTATTCCAGCTGGTTCAACGTAAACATGCAGAGTCGCCTTTCTCTCCGGATGGATTATTTTTGGAATAAGAATCTCATTTCGCCTTGTTATGCGGGATGCCATGCGGGCCGCTTCACCGAGGGCTGAAGCCCAATCATACATGGAGCAGTTAGCCACATCCATGGCTGTCAACTCGCAAATCATGCTCTGATACTCAAAAAGGGCTTGAAGCATACCCTGCGAAATCTCAGCCTGATAAGGCGTGTAAGCCGTCAAAAACTCGCTTCGCTGCACAATCTCCCGCACAACAGCAGGCACATAGTGGGGCCAGCATCCAGCTCCCAGAAAAACAGGCATGTCAAGGCATGTCTTGTTCTTTGAAAGCAAAGCTTCCACATGTTTTTTAACTCCAAGCTCGGATAAGCCCTCAGGCAGGGCTAACGGCTTTTTCAAGAAATATTTTGCTGGTATATCCGCATAAAGCTCGTCTATGCTTTTTATGTCTATTTCATGCATCATTTCCTTTTTGATTTCTGGCTGAGAATTTGGAATGTATGGATGGCAACGTCTAGCCAAAGCTCTTCACCATGACTGAGTAGAATAAACCTAAATGGAGCAGTGACCTCTTTAAGTTTTTCAGCATACCTCACTTTTCAGTTTTCTGTTAAAGCCCTTAAAGCGGTTTCAACAGCCCTCTTTAAGTTTTCCCTGACCACTTGCTGTCCAAAGGCTTGAAGCCAACCCTCCTCCGACAAAATATCCGAAATCACTTGAATAGATGCGGCTTCAACGTTCCGATACTTTGCAACTGCAAAAACGGCAGAAGTTTCCATGTTAACTGCCAAAACTCCAGCATCCCTAAATTTGCGGAACTTCCCCAAAGTTTCTCTGTATACTCCATCCGTGGACCATACAGCGCCCACGTGATGTGCGGTTCCGGATTTTTGAAGTTGTCCAATGATGAGTTTTCTCAGCTTTTCCGATGATTCGACCCCAACGTCTGGGGGAAAGTAATGATGAGAAGTGCCCTCGTCTCGAACAGCATCTGCCACAACGATAATGTCTCCGGGTTTGAGAAAGGATTGCAGTCCGCCGGACACTCCAACCTCCACGATTTTTCTTGCACCACACGCGATAACCTCTTCCAAAGTCATGGCGACTGCTGGCGCCCCAACCCAGAAACACCCCAAACCAACATCCACGCTGTTGAATTGTCCGATACAAAAAGGTTGGCGCTCGCCGTAAATCCACCAGTCAACAGGCTTCCCGCCGATGAGGTTTTTACCGTATTCGTATGTTCGTGGCTGGTATGTGAAAACGAGGCGCTCCGGCACTTTGATGGTTTCCACAGGAAAATTTCTTGTTTTGGCTATGTAGTGAATAAAATCGCTGGGTGTAAAAACCGGTTTGTCTTCATTCAAGATTTAAGCCCCTCTCTCGCCAGATAGATTTCATATTTATAAATGCTTTATATGCGATTAACTCTTCTGGGTTTAGGAGGCGTAATGCTGTGAACAATCAAGTTTGGTTTGCCGAGCTGACAATGCAAGAAGTGAAAGAGGCAGCAAAGGCAGACAAAGTGATAATAATCCCTTTTGGGAGTGTCGAAGAACACGGCTCCCACCTACCGCTTTGCACAGACAGCATACAACCAGAATACGTGGCGGTGGAAGCAGCAAAAAGAACTGGTAGCTTGGTTGCTCCTCCACTAAAATATGGAGTTTGCACCACTACACGATTTTTCCCCGGAACAATCTCCATAAGCTTTCACTCGCTGTACAGGCTGACCGTTGAAATTCTTGAAGAGTTCATCCGAAACGGCTTCAAGAGATTTCTGCTTCTCAGCGGCCATGCAGAGGAAGAACAAATGACCGCGCTAAAACTGGCGGCTTACAATGTTATGAGAAGGCATATGGAGGAAGCACGAATCGGAAAACTGCGGATAATGGTTTGCTCCGACTACGATTTCGCATATGAGTTTCGAGGAAAATATTTCAGCGAGCTGGACGGACATGGGGGAACAATTGAAACCTCACGGGTGATGGCAATAAGATCCGACCTTGTAAAGGGAAAGGGGAGCAAAAACTTTCAACAGCTTCCAAGGTTTGAAGTAACTGTAGAGCCAATGAAGTTTTGGCCTGAAGGAATCCGCGGTGACCCTGCAGAGGCATCTGCTGAAAAGGGCAGGTTCTTAAACGACCACATTATAAACGAACTGGTTAAGTTGATAGATGAACTGAAAAGTAGGAGACACTAGTTTTAAATATCATGTTTCCCCATTTTTCTTGGAGCCATGTCAATGAAGTATGACTATGAGACTTTGCTTAAGCGGGCTCGCTCCCAGCTCCCCGAGATAGCTTCAAAACGGGAGAGACTGGAACTTCCGAAACTTCAGTACGCTGTCGTTGGAACGCGCACCATAATCCACAATTTTAATGAGATAGCCGAGGTTTTGAACCGCGACCCCCAGCACTTGTTAAAGTTTTTAACTGGAGAATTAGCCACAGCAGCCCTCATGCAAGAGTCAAGAGTTATCTTTCAGGGCAAGTTTCCGAGGGAAACCCTTGAAAGGCTTCTGCAAAGGTATATGGACGCTTTTGTCACCTGCCCCGTGTGTAAGCGACCTGACACGAAGATAGTGAAGGAAAAACGTTTATCTTTCCTTGTTTGCGCTGCCTGTGGCGCCAAGTCCTCTGTTAGGCAGTTGTGAGAGGCTTAACGTTGAGGTGTTACATGAAGCTTAGGAAAATTGGCAACAATGTTTTGCTGTCCATTTGCGATGTTGAAGTCCTTGGAAAAACCCTTCGCGAAGGGAAAATAGTCTTCAAAGTTTCAGAGGAGTTCTATAGAGGTGAGGAGGTAGACATCGAGGAGGCTATAGCCATGATTGAGAACTCAACCATCGTGAACATGGTGGGCAAAAATGTCGTGCAGAAAGCCGTTGAAAAAGGCTACGTCCATCCAGAAGCAATTTTGGAAATTGAGGGAGTTCCCCACGCTCAAATTGTGAAATTGTAGCGAATAAGGCTTTTAAACGATTCAACATAGATGCAATGATGGATTAAATTGTGAAGGCTGGAAGGTTTGCCTTTAAAGTGTTCAAAAACTTCATCAGGTTTAAAGGCGGAAAGGTTTCGCCAGTTTTTGTCTCTTACAATGTAACTGGGCGTTGTAATTTGCGGTGCGTTTACTGTGACTGGTGGAAGACAGTTAAGCCAGAACTGTCAACCGACAATGCACTAACCGTTATAGACAACGTTTGCAGCTTAGATGTGGCTTTTTTCGACTTCAGCGGAGGTGAACCGCTACTACGTAGAGACTTAACAATTTTAGCGAAAAAGGCTTCATCTCATAATTGCCTCGTGAGCATGAACACAAACGCCACGCTTTTAAAGCGGGAGAATATTTTGAGGGTTGCAGATGTTTTTGACGTTGTTGTCGTTTCCATTGATGGAACAAAAGAATGCCACGACAAAATAAGAGGCGTAACCGGAACTTTCCAGCAAGCAATTGAAGCCGTTAAAGCCCTGAAGAGGTATGGCGTGAGGGTTGGCGTAAACAGTGTTATTTCACCATACAATATTGACATTCTTCCAAAGTTTATCGAGGAGATACGTAGCATAATAGATTTTATGCAAGTTCAACCAGTCCATCCTTATCCACCACCTCCTGAAAACATGCTGCCAGTCGGTAAAATAGCAAATCTCCAAGAATATTTGTTGGCACTTAAAAAAGGGGATCCGGCTTTTTTAGCTGTACCCACAGATTTTATTCTGGGGTTAAAGTTTTTCTTTGAAGGCAGAGTTCCTAAAATTTGCGATGCAGGAAGACTTTATGTCGCGGTGGATCCCTCTGGAAACCTTTTGGCTTGCGCTGCTCGTGGAGACGTGGTGCTTGGAAACCTTCTGGAGGCTTCTGCTGAAGACATTTTGCTGGGCAAAGTTGAAAGTGCCAAAAAAGGATGGGTTAAGGTTGCTTCGTGTAGTGGATGTTGGCTTGAATGCACCGTTGGCGTTTCTATGGCGGTTAGAAATCTGAGAGAGATATTTCAAATGTCAAGGTTAGGGATGCTACAAGCTAGAGCATGAGCATGCTTTTAAGGGAGAAAAGCATCTTCTTAAAAAGGTAACGTTTGGGGTGCGTGTTTGGGCAAAAAGAAGGTTATAAGCGAAGAAGAATTAAGCGAACTTGTGCTCCCGTCGCCAAACGATGTTTTAGGCGTGGCTGTGAAACTTCTTGGTTTTGATCGTGTTCTTGTCAAATGTCAAGATGGACATGAACGCTTATGCCGAATAAGGGGCAAAATGAAGAGGCGGGTCTGGATAAGGGAAGGTGACGTTGTCCTCGTTTCACCTTGGGATTTCCAGTCCGACAAGCGTGGAGACGTCATTTGGCGTTATACCCACGCCCAAGCGGAGTGGCTCCGCAAAAATGGCTACTTAACCATCCAGTGAGGAAACCTTATTGTCTTTTCGCGAACGTGTTGAAAAGAAACTCCACGAAGAAGAGAAGGAATACGAAGTCGAACAGTTAATGAAAGAAAAGCGGAGCGAAGAATACGAGGTTTTAGAAGAGGTTTTTGACCGTTCAACCCTCATGGTCATATATGACTTTATGAACAACGGCGTAATAGACCGCATATACGGCGTTGTAAAAGCCGGCAAAGAAGCCCGCGTCTACTGGGGTAAAAACAAAGAAGGGAGAGAGCTTGCCATAAAAATCTACTTGACTGTTTCGGCTGAATTCCGCAAGGGAATGCTAAAATACATCGAGGGGGACTACAGGTTTAAAAATGTAAAGAGGGATACGCGCTCGCTGATTTTTGCATGGGCTCAGAAGGAGTTTAAAAACCTTGAACAAGCACTGGCAGCAGGTGTAAGGGTGCCGAAACCCTTTGCCGTAAGAAACAACGTGCTTGTCATGGAGTTTATTGGCAAAAATGGGGTAAGTGCGCCCTCAATGAAGGAGCAGCCTCCATCCAACCCCGAGAGAATCTACAAAATCTTGATAACATACCTTGAGAGGCTATGCCGGAAGGCGGAGCTTGTGCATGGAGACCTAAGCGAGTACAACATCATGCTTTGGAAAGGCTTACCCGTGCTTTTTGACATGTCGCAAGCCGTCCCGCTTTCGCATCCCATGGCAGATTTCCTTTTAAACAGGGACATCGCCAACCTTAACCGTTATTTTAGCCGTCTGGGCGTAGATGTTTTTCCGGTGGAAGAAGTCTACCGGAGGGTTACGGGACATGGGGCAGCCTAGCATGTTTGTTCGAATTCCAAAAGAGCGTGTGGGCGTATTAATCGGGCAAGGCGGCGAAACAAAAAAGGCCATTGAAAATGCATTGTCAGTTAAGCTTGAAGTGGAAAGCGACACTGGCGGCGTGACAATAACGCTTAAAGAGAACGCTGAAGACCCCTCCACGCTTTTAAGAGCAAAAGACGTCGTAACAGCCATTGGACGCGGCTTCTCTCCAGAAAACGCCTTCAAACTCATCCACGACGAAGAGGCGGTCCTAGACATCATTGACCTAAGAGCCATTTTCGGACGATCAGAATCCGACATAAAACGCGTAAAAGGACGAATAATCGGAATGGACGGAAAAACAAGACGAATAATCGAAGAATTAACAGACACAAGCATAACAGTTTACGGCCACACTATAGGCATTATAGGCAAAATTGAAAACGCTCAAGTGGCAAGGGAAGCCATCCAAATGCTAATCCAAGGAAGCCAACACGCAACCGTCTACAAATTCCTCCACAGAAAACGCAGAGAACTCAAAAAAAGCATGCTAGAACTCTGGGAGAAACCCGAGTGAATCCAGAGAACATGCAAGCCTTTCTAACTAGGCTGTTTATTTAAGCATTTTAACGTTAAACTTTACCCCTGCCTTTACCCCCTCCTCTTGTAGCTCCTTTAAAATGTTTTTGTGAAGGGGTATTCCTATTTTCTTTCTTGTCTCCATGGTTAACCATGCCTTTTCTCCGGGGACCCAAACCTCAGTGTTTTCAGATATCCTCGTCAAGTTTTTCACGTAACTCTTGTATTCTTCGATTCTGTCGAGAAATGTGTTTATTGGCGTTATTTTGTCTATGTCTATGGCTATCATGAAGTGGCCAACGTTGGCGGACGCTTTTTCTGTTGTGTGTTTTACGTTTTTGCCGTAGTTGGCGCCTGTTAACACGCCGCACAGCACGTCTACAACGAGGGCTAGGCCTGCCCCCTTGTGTCCGCCGAAGTCTTCGCCGAACCCGCCTAAGGGTAGGATAGCCCCTTTTTTGGCTAAAACTTCTTTTGGATCATCTAGGGGTTTGCCTTCGTTGGATATAGCCCAACCAAGCGGGATTTTCTTCCCTTCTTTGGCGTAAACCTCTATTTTTCCTATTGGCACCACGCTTGTGGCGGCGTCAAAAAGTATGGGCGGCGGCTTCTTGGCTGGAAAGCCTACGGCTATCGGGTTTGTGCCAACATTTCTGCCAACGGTGTGAGTATAAGCCACCAAAGCCTCCGAGTTTGTCATCACCATGCCAATCATGTTCCTTCGGACGGCTTGAAGCGCATAATAGCCGGCAATACCAAAATGGTGGCTGTTTCTAACGCCTACAACAGAAACGCCCACCTCAGCGGCTTTTTTAATGGCGATTTCCATGGCGTTGTAGGCGACAACCTGTCCAAGTCCAGAGTTTCCGTCAACCAACACGGTTGAAGCGGATTCTCTGACAACGCTTGGCTTAGCCTTAGGGTTAACAGAACCCACTTGAATGCCAACCGTGTACCTTCTAAGCCTTTGAACACCATGACTTTCAATACCCATAAGGTCAGCGGTTACAAGCACATCAGCAACAATCCGTGAATCCTCTTCGGGCACGCCGTAAGCAGCCAAAACGTCAGCCACAAAACTTCTTAAGGACTCATGGTCAACCCGGACATACTCGTCTGGCGGGGTTGGCACAGTTTTTTCATACAACCTACTCATGTTAATCACCAAAAGTTATGGTCCGTCTAAAATGAGCGGCGGGCTCACGCACTCAAGATCCCAATCACGTTTCAGGGGGGCCAGAGTCGTCATCACCCGCCATACAAATTAAATGTTGGACTTGAATAAAAGTTTATGGCTAACACGCTAACACCCGAAAGTTGAGACCCATGCTTAAACATTTGAAAGTTACGCCGCTGGCCGCTGAAAGTTTAGGCGTTCGTTCCATGTGCACTTTTGTTGAGACTTCGGACTTGCGGGTTCTTTTGGACGCTGGGGTTTCGCTTTGCCCCAACCGTTTCGGTTTGCCTCCTCATCCCTTAGAGTTTAGGGCGATAATTGAATGTAGGAGGCGGATTGCTGAGGCTGCGGAAAAAGCGAATGTGGTGACCTTAAGCCATTACCATTTTGACCATCACACGCCTTCCTATGAGGATTGGCTTTGCAACTGGACGACGGAGGATGAAACCGCAAGACAGATTTACCAAGGCAAGATTGTTTTGATGAAGAACCCTAAAGAGTGGATTAACTTTAGCCAAAGGCGGCGGGGATGGGTTTTTCAAAAAACCGGCGGTAAATACGCTAAAAAGCTTGAAGTGGCGGATGGCAGAACCTTCAGTTTTGAGGGAACCACAATAAAGTTTTCGGAACCCGTTCCCCATGGTCCAGAGGACTCGGCGCTTGGCTGGGTTTTGATGGCGACCATCGAATCTAGGGGCGAAAAGTTCCTTTTTGCTCCAGACGTGCAAGGCCCCATTTCTGTTAAAACTCTTGAAAAAATCGTGGCTGAAAAGCCTCAGCTTGTCATGGTTGGCGGCCCGCCCTCCTACCTAGCTGGCTTCAGAGTTAACGAGGAAGAGTTTAGGCTCGGGCTGGAGAATTTGGAAAAGCTTGTTGAGGCTGTTCCATGCATTATTTTGGAGCATCACTTTTTAAGGGATGAGAATTGGCGGGAAAAGGCTGCTAAAATCTTTGAAAAAGCCGAGAGGGTTGGGCATAAGGTTTTGACTTCTGCAGAGTTTTTGGGTTTGGAGAATAATTTCTTAGAGGCGATGAGGAGAAGGCTTTTCATGGAAAAGCCTCCCTCAAAGGAATTTGAAAAATGGATGAAGCTGAGCATGGACAAGAAGAAGCTGACTAAGCCGCCAATTTAGCAGCTGTTTTCTCGGAAACTATTCTCCGTTGGTCCTCCCTAATTAGTTCAATCATGTCCTTAACCATGTCTTTTGGCGTCGTCAGTTTGCCAATTTCATAATGACTCCCACGGGTGATGTGGGCGATGGCTTTTGTCACAAAGAAGCCGTAGGTTTCACGTCCATAAAGGTGGGGATTCGTGTTTACAACTATGGTGTGGATGCCCTCCCGCCTAATCAGTTTTGAAACGGATATTACGTCCTTGACGGCTAGGTCCTCATATTCGCGGAGGATTATGCGAATTTCATCTATTTCTCTAACATCGCCTGTCTCAAGGCTTCGCCTTAAAGGAACATTGGCGCTTCCGTCGGTTACTAAAACCATTATTGGCACCATGAATGGGTTTCGCCTTCTCTCCTCCTTTAAAACTTCCCAAGCCTTCAGCATTCCAGCTGCAAGGGGCGTGTAGCCGCTAACTTTTAAGTCTATGAGCTTTTTGGCGACAACCCTCAGGTTTGTTATTGGATGCTGGACGGTGACTGCTCCCGTGTCTTTTAGGGCGACTATGCCGACGCGGTCCCTGCAACGGTATGCGTCGCTATGCAACCCTAAGAGGGCTTCCCTTACCGCCTCAATATTCAAGAGCATTGAACCGCTTAAGTCCACGACGAAAACTATTGTCGCTGGTGCTCTGCAAAGCCTCAACTTTTCACGAATATCCTCCAAACAAAGTTTTATGGCTAAATCTGCTGGTTTTTCTCGACTTTTTTGTTTTCTGGCGGATTCCCTAATTGAAGCGGGCAAGTGAATATCAACGGGTTTCCCTTTTGGAATCTTCCAACCATAGGGTTTTCCTCTTTGGAGGCTGGTCACCGTTTGGGCGCGTCTGCCAGCATAAGCAGGTCTTCTCTTTGCTTTGATTTTTCCCATTTTTAGAAAAAACTTTGATGGTGAAACTATTTTGGCTATGCTGGATAATATGGGCGCGCCCTCAGAAACATTGGGAGCTTTTGCTGCGCCGCTGACCGTTGGAATTCCTTTAAGCTCACCCTTTTTTTGTTCAACGGTTTCGTCTCTAACCTCTCCCCGAAGCTTTTCAGAGCCTACTTGGAAGCCCTCTACTTCAGGAAGTTTTCGTTGAGGCTTCTTGGTAAGCCGTTTTCCAAATCCGAAGAAGACGCCGCCCATTATCCTAGTTAGACGGTATAGGAATTTGAACCATTTAGCCCTAGCCTTGTTTAAAAGGCTATCTTTTGTTGCCTTTTCCTCCTCCTTTTCGGTTGCATCCCTCTTAACCAGAAAAATGCCTTTCCCTTTCAGAAACTTTCTTTTCTCCGGCTCTTTTTGGGAAGCAACACCGCCTATCTTCTCGACCTCAAAAACTTTCTTCAACTTCGCAGTGAATACTTCCCTTATTTCTTGGGGCGTCGCCGGCTCCAAAAATCCGCCTTCCCTTGTTCTGTGGCTTAAAGCGAGTTCAGCCGCCACCAAAACGTCGTCGACGGTTACTTCTGTCCTATTTTCGAAGGCTGCCAATGCTGCTGCAGCTTTCGCTATCACTATGTCTGGGCGCATGCCGTCAACTTTTAGCTCTAGGCAGGCACTGCAAATAGCCTCCAAAACAGCGTCGGGTATAACCACTTTTTCCAGTATTTTGCGGGCTTGTATTATGCGGTCCCGGAGTTCCTCCTGCATCGGCTTGTATTTCTCGTAAAACTTTTCCGGAGCGGCTTCAAACTCCATGTTCCGCTTAACAATCTCCATGCGATCCTTCACGGAAGTTATTGGTTCTACTGTTACGGAAAGTGGGAACCGGTCAAGCAGTTGCGGGCGCAGTTCGCCTTCTTCGGGGTTCATGGTGCCAATGAATATAAAGCGGGACGGGTGGCTGACGGATATGCCCTCCCGTTCCACAATATTCCAGCCTGTTGCCGCCGCATCAAGCAGGTCGTCGGCTATATGATCTGGAAGAAGATTAACCTCGTCCACGTAGAGGATATTCTGGTTTGCCTCCGCCAATATGCCCGGCTCAAGGGCTTCTATCCCATATTTTATGGCTTTTTCCACATCTAGGCTTCCAACGACACGGTCTTCCGTAGAGCCCAATGGCAAGTCCACAACAACCATGTCTCTTTCCTCAACGGGAAGCTTCTCCCCTTTGGCGTATCTCTCGCTGCACTTTGGGCACATGTTTGAAGGGTCGTAGGGATTACAGTTGAATGGGCAATCCTTAACAACTGTTATTTCGGGAAGAATGTCGGCTAAAGCCCTAACAATAGTGCTTTTTCCAGAACCCTTCGGCCCCCTTATCAGTACACCGCCAATTTTCGGGTTTATGGCGTTAATCAAAATTGCCAGCTTAAGCTTTTCAAGACCAACAATAGCCGTGAAAGGATAAACCAGCCTTTTTCTCCTGGCAGCCACAAACCTTCACTTCAAGAAATAATACGACACTTTAAACCTATTAGCTTTAACTTGGCGTCTTAAACGAGCCATGTAGCAATAGCGAAGCTGTTCGGAGAATTATTTTCTTCTGAGGAGGATCATGTTAGTGTCGAGTTTTGATTCTTCAGTTTTTTCGAGGGGTTGGTTTAGGTGCCACCAGTCTGTGTTGCCGGCCCACCAGCCGAGGAACTCAAATTTGTTGTTTAGTTTGATGAGGAGTTTTAGTTCTTGTGGGAAAACCAGCTTTAAGTCTTCTTCGTGGGTGAATGTCTGTTTCTTTCCATGGTCATTGACGTTTAGGGTTATTTTCTCTGTTATTATTTGGTTTACGACGTCTTTTACGTGAGTTTCGTAGGTGGCTTTTACTCTTATTCCATTTTTCTCTGTTTCCCAGCTTTGCTTTTTGGGTTTTGTCCAGTCAATTTTCCAGTTTACTCCAAAGTTTTGGATGAAGTATAAACCGCCCTTATTCAGCGAGGCTGCTGTGGAGTTTAAGTGGCTAAGCAGGGCTTCGTTTGATTTGAAATTGAAGGAGCCCATCATTATGAAGGCGTAGTCAACCTTTTTTCTTAGCTTGAAGTTTGTCATGTCGGCTTGAACCGTTTCTATCTTCAAGCCTTCTTCTTTGGCTTTGGCGCGCAAATATTCAAGCATCTCGCTATTTATGTCTAGTCCAATAGTTTCGTAGCCTCTTCTTGCCATTTCCCTTAACTGCAAACTGGGGCCGCAGGCTATGTCCAAGACTCTGCGGACTTTAATCTCGCTGAATTTTGAGATGATCTCTTCAAAACAGTCCACTTGCCTTTTAGCGTCTATAAAGCTGAAGGCGATCTCATAATATAGGGGTTGACGGTAAACAGTCATCCACATCCACCGTTTTCCCTTACAATTTGGAGGCTAAAACTTAAATTGTTATAGATTCGAGCGTCCAGCCTCTCTAGATTTTGAAGTATTTTGCATAGAGGATTACGCCTACGGCTAAAATGGCGATGCATGACAGTGTCACAACCGCTAAGTCTAAAATTATTGTTGGACTTGTGGCGGAGGCTCCTCTAAGGAAAAGCGATGTCAAAGCATCCGTAACATAGTGGCTTGGCACGAATCGGCTGACAGTTTGCGCCGTAGATGAAAGCGAAGCGCCAACGAAGGTTCCGAGGAAAAGCTGCGACAACACGAAGAGGAAGGATATTCCAGTGGCGGCTCCCGACGTTTTTGAAACAGTTGCCGTGATTAGGCCGAAGCCTACGTTAGACAGGGAGAAAACCAAAATGAAAAGGAAGGCTAGAAGGTAGGCGGAAAAGCTGACGGCGGGTCTAAAGCCCAGCAAATAGACAGCAGCGAAAACAAGCACCGCTTGAATTAGGGCTATAAGCATGTAGGCCAAAACTTGGCTGGCCATAAATTCGGCTGGTGTTATAGGCGTTGTCCTAACCCTTTT
>Ga0209080_1001269_pt1 | contig 13002 bp, 17 predicted proteins | sample JNZ110809AmetaG_FD_184123 | JGI IMG/M metagenome (GOLD analysis project Ga0209080, IMG submission 184123) | Hot spring microbial communities from Jinze hot spring, China to study Microbial Dark Matter (Phase II) - JNZ 110809A (SPAdes) (version 3) ...
GCCATTATTCCAGGGCCGCCTGCGTCGGTTATTATTGCAATGTTTTTCCCGGCTGCTGGGGGCTGCATTACTAGGGCTTTTGCGGCGTCGAAGAACTCTTCCATGTCGCGCACTCGCAGTATTCCCGCTTGCGAAAAGGCGGCGGCATACACTTGGTCAGAGCCTGCAATGGCGCCTGTGTGGGAGGCTGCGGCTCTTGCTCCCGCTTCTGTTTTGCCTGCCTTAATGGCGATGACGGGTTTTTTGCGTGTGACTTTTGAGGCTGCTTCTATGAAGGCTCTACCGTTTTTCACATCCTCAACATATAACAGTATCACCTTTGTTTCACTGTCAAATAGCAAGTAATGGAGCATTTCAGCCTCGTCTACGTCGCATTTGTTGCCGAAGCTTACGAACTTGCTGACACCCATCTGTCTGCCAGCCAAATAGTCTAGGGCTGAGGCGCCGAAAGCCCCGCTTTGGGTTACCACAGCAATGTTTCCCGCCATGGGCCTTGGCGTTGCGACAACCTCTTCGCCCGTTGTTAAAACCTTTGTTTCCGGCAGAAACAGCATATCTACACCAGTTTTGGAGTCGTATACTCCGAGGCAGTTGGGTCCAAGAACCCTTATTCCTGCTTTTTTAGCTATGGCGACGACTTCCCTCTCAAGTTCGTGGTTTCCAACTTCTCCGAAGCCTGAGCTGATGATGACAACAGCCTTAACTCTTTTGGCTGCAGCATCCTCCATTATTTCCGGCACAACATTTGCTGGAACAACAATAACTACTAAGTCAAGGTCCCCGACGATCTTTGTCAGCTTGGGATAGCATGGAAAACCTAGAATATAATCTTCATGGGGGTTAACGGGATAAACTTCGCCTTTAAAAATGCCCCGCCTCTTGTTTTCGACAAAATTTTTGAAAATGACATGCCCAGCCTTATTTATCTTTTTAGTAGCGCCAACAACCGCCACACTTTTCGGATTGAAAAAGGCGTCAAGCTGCCTTAAAGAAGCCTCCAACATCCTCACCTTTTCTTGTTGGTTTAACAATCGCACTTTATTTCCTTTTCCATTAGAAGTTAAATAGTAGATGCTGTCATAGTAAGCGATCTTCCGTAGGAGACGCGTTTACAATGTGCAAGTGGTGCATGAAACACGGCGCCGGTGGAAAGTGGTATCTTAACGCGAGAAACTACTCGAATGAACTTGCAGAATCCATGAACCTTCGCGCCTATTTAGAGGAGCAGTGGCGAAACTTTGAGCAAGTGTATATTAGGAAAATTATGGGGATTTCTTCAATAGGATTGGGCTACAAACTTAAAATGCCGATTATTGGACGACTGATCCGTTGGAGTGTTGAAAGAATGATCCATTCTGAAAGTCCAAATCGCAATCCCGTGAGGGCCGACGGCCACTTTGGTCAAGTGATCCCGATAGAAGAAGCGAAGCTGATAATGATGAATTTGGCGGCGGAGCCTATAATAAGGAATTATTGTATGTGCAGAATGATGCAGAAGGGCATAAAGGATGCTTGCTGCATCAATTTTGGGCTTCTGTCAGGAGTCATTGAGAAGCTGCCAAGATTCATTCCAGAAAACATGAAAACGCGGATAACTCGCGAAGAGGCTGTAGAGGCTCTTGAGGAACAAAATCAAAAGGGCCGCGTTTCAACGGTTTGGTTTCAACCAGTTCCTTACATAAACGCGATATGCTCGTGTGAGGTGCCCCAATGCGGCGGGCTCCGTTTGAGGATGGATTATGGGCTTTACACAGTCTATAAGGCTGAGTATGTAGCAGAGGTTAACCCAGACCTTTGTCAAGGATGTAAGGCGTGTGTGGCTCGCTGCCAGTTTGGAGCTATACGTTTCAGTCCAACCCTTGAAAGAGTCATAATTGACCTAACAAAGTGTTTTGGCTGTGGTCTCTGCAGAGATATATGCCACTATAACGCGATTAGACTTGTTCCAAGAGACGAGGTTCCAGGGGTTAAGGGCAAATATTAAAGCACGCGAGGAGTTTGCGTGGGCAAAACAAAGATAAAAATTGATTATTCAAAGTGTGGAAACGCTACCGGTGGTATAGATCCACGGTCATGTGGCAAATGCTTGTTTGTCTGCGACCCAGCCGTTTTTGTGAGGCATCCAGCCATAGGTGTTAAAGAAGAGAACCCATACGATCCCCGGTATTGGCAGGTTACCGCAGTCTGGTTGGACCTATGTACACGATGCGGCAAATGCGTCGAGGTCTGCCCACAAAAAGCCATAACTGTTTCATGGTGACGTTTCAGCTCCAGTACGAATAGTTTATTCGGTTTTTTGCTTATTCGTAATTATCACTATTGGTTTGTGTTTTATTTTTTCCAGCATTTCCCAGCTTACACTGGTTAGGTCGACATTGAATTTTTCAGCCATTTCCCATACGGTTCTGCCGGCGCCAAAGCCTCTGGCACGGTTTGCGAGTTCCGCAATTGTTAATGCTTCTTCGGTTGAAAGTGTGTGTCCAGCTACAGCTATGGGGGTTGCTCTTCTCTTCAGTTTTAGCATTCGCCCAATAGTGTAGGCTATGAAGCCTCCGATGCTGTGGATTCCTTTGATGGGTTTTGGCCTTGGCGTGAAATGAAAATTTCTGAGCGAGTATGTTTTGTCTGTGTCGGCGATTATGACGCAGACCCTCTTTCCAAGCGCATCGGAGACTGTTCTACAGATTTCTTCGGCTATGGCTTGGGCGTTTTTCAGTGGCAAGCAGACATACGCGTATGGAAGGTTTGTTCCATCGATGCCTCCTTCAGAGCCAAACATTAGGGCTTGAAGCAAACCGGCGTATTGAAGGGCGACTTGCTTGTGGCGGCTTCCAGCATCTCGTGGATATTTTCGAAGCTGCCATATCAACTTTGGCCGTAAACGGCATAATGGTCCCAAGAAATAGCCCCAAATGATTGGCATCCATATTTTGGCGATTATTTTCGCGTTCAGGCTTGGCTTTACGCTGCTTTCATCCACTATGTTACCAAGTGCCACTGAAATGGCTTTTTCCGATACTACTAGAAAATCGCCATCCCGGATTTTTCCAGACACGCTTTTGACTATTTCTTGTAGGTAGTTTTCGCCAGGACGCCAGTACTTGGTTGTTATGGCATAAGCCTTAAACCGTGTTTTCAAAAGGGTTTACGCTCAGAGGTTTTTGAATCGTTTTCTAATTTCTTCAATGTTGCATTCAGGCGGCTTCATTTTGCCCTCTGGACAGTAGCCAAGCTCAACGCATGTTGGTCCAGCGTTTTCGAAAAGCGAAGGCGCCACACGCTTCACTTGGCGAAGCATTTCTATCGCAACTTCGCGGAGCTCCCATTGGGAGCGCATGCAACAGCGCAGGTTGAAGAAGTGGCGGAGTTCACGGGCGTTCATGGTTACGACGATGTTGGTTTTCGCCGCGTTTGGCAAAACATACCTAGCATCCTCTTTTGGGATTCCCATTCCCAGAAGCTTGTTGTAGGCTTCTGATATGCGTTCTAGAGTTTCGTCGAATAGCCTTTTTGCTTCTGGATTAGCCTCTATGGATGGCGGAACCACGTAACTCTTTAAAGTGTCATATTTGACGTAGCGTTGGCTCTGCTGCGTGTAAGAGGCAATACGGTGGCGCACAAGCTGGTGGGTCATAGCTCTTGAAACATCTTCGATGCTAAAGGTGAAAGACGCATGTTCAATAACAGACATGTGCCCATAACCAGTAACCCGCTTAACAATCTGCCTAGCCTTTTCCAAATCCATTTTTTCCAGCATTTCAGAAGGGTATCCGCTCTGGGACGAGGTTAGGGCTGCTGCTCCACAAAGAAGCTCGGGGTCAGCCGTGTAACGGAGAAGCTTAACCTTCACTCTAAACACCTTTTGCGTTTAAACCCGAAGGAAATAAATCGGGCTTGTGATAAAACGCTTTTGGACGCGCTCATGGCAAGAAAAAAGAAAGCCATAGACTACATAAACGAGCTTTGTGCAAGCAAAAACGAGAAACGGCGAACGCTTGGAGAAACGCTTAAAGCCTTGTATGAAAGGTGGACGGAAACGCTTGCACTGGAAGATTTCTTAAAGTTCAATGAAACCATAATGGCAAACAAGGCGGAAATCGGCGTGGCGCAGTTTTTCGGAAAATTTAGGGCTTACGCCTTCGAAGAATACGTTTATCGCCTTTTAAAGGCTAAAATCCGCTTGGAAAAACCATTGGAAGTTTTTTGGGCTGAAAAATGTTTGATTTGGCATGGAGAAGGCATGGAATATGCCATGGAATTTGACGTTTCAATAGGCACCAGAAAAGGCAAACTTGTGGATCCTGTGGTTGTTTTAGATGCCAAAGTGGAGTTGGATTCTTCGAGGCTTAAGACGGCGCTTGCCTCGTTTGCGATGTTAAAGCTGTTGAAGCCGAAGGCAAAATGCACTGTCATTTACGTCAGGCGGGAGTTGGATTATAACCTTCTAAAAGTGGCGAGAAAATGGGCGGATGGAGTATTCCAATTCAATCTTCAAAATAATGAAACTGGGCTTTTCCTTGATTCTGTTGCCAAGTGGCTTTCAGTCTGCTAGATTTTCTCGTATATGCGGTCGGCAGTGTATTTTCCGCTTTCCATTTCCATCTCTATTTCGCGCAGAAGCAATATGCGTTTGAAAGTTGGCGGATGTGTAGAAAACCAAGTGTTAATTTTTGTCCATGTGGATTGGGCTTCCTTTTCCATGGCTAGTTCGAGTTCCCGCTCGTCTAAAACTCCGTCCTTGTCCAAGTCGTATTCCGCCTTCTTCTCCATTATCGAGGATATTTCAAGCTTCGCCGTCGCAGGATCCCCTATGTAGAAGGGTCTGGCTCCGGATGGCGGTTTGGGCGAAAGCGACAAGCCATAAGTGATTTTTGCCAAGGCGCTTTGGAGGCTTCGGGGCGAGCCTGTTAGGTAGGCGGAGTAGGCATCCGCGTAGTGTTCGCGGAGACGGCTTAGCCCTCTAACGCATAAGAGTGAGACAATGTAGACTATGTAGGAGATTATGGCTGCAGCAAAAAAGGCTGCTTTGATGCTGCTTCCCTCTTCCCGCTTTCTTGATGCGGGCGCCCATCTTCCAGCTTCCCAAGTGGCTCTAGCAATTATGTAGGCGAGAAGAGGCAAGGCGGAAAGCACAGTCATAACGATGAAGTCTTTATGTTTTATGTGGCCAAGCTCATGGCCTATAACGCCTTTAATCTCGTCTTTGTTGAGTTTCTTCAAGAGGCCTTCGTGAACTGCTAGTGTGGCGTCTTTTGCTGTTCTGCCAAACACGAAAGCGTTAGGCGTCTCATCCGGCACTATGGCAAGCCTTGGCATGGGAAGCCCAGCTTTTTCGGCTAGTTCTTTAACAGTTTCTTCAAGCCACGGGTTTTCTCCCTTCTCCAAATAGCGGAGTCTGGTGGAACTTGCTACAATAGCTGGCCCGATAAGGTACTGGAAGAGTATGAAGAAAACCGTGAGGATCACGGCGTATAAGACGCTTACTTGGAGGATTATCATTATGGCGGTTAGGAAGAGGGCGAATATGAAGGCAGCTAGAAATATGGATGTGCCCATGGCAAGCTTAAGTTCAGCTAGTCTTCCCAACGTCCCACCGGCAACCACTAATGATTGCATCAGCCAATTGAGTTAAAGGTTTTCCTTAAAAGACGTTACTTCACGTATTTCTTCGGATTTTTCCTAAACTCCTCCTCGCAAATCCGCGAACAGAAATAGATAACGCGTCCCTCGTGTTCAATCCTGCTGTAAGCTGTGTCCGGGTCTATTTTCATGCCGCAAACGGGATCTGTGACTAAGCGTTTCTTTTCCAATTCAATTTTCACCCCCTCCGGCTCATACTTTTTTAAGGTTTGACTATTTAAGGCGACTATAACGGTGCTTAGAGACATTATTACCGCGCCGACGGCTGGCGGCAAGCTTACGCCATAGCCCGCCAGTACGCCTGCTGCCAAAGGTATTGTCACCGTGTTGTAGCCGGCTGCCCACCATAAGTTTTGAACCATTTTGGCGTAGGTTTTCCTTGAAATGTCTATGGCTTTAACCACGTCTCTTGGGTCGTTTCGAACGAGGATTATGTCGGCGCTTTCTATTGCCACGTCTGTTCCAGCGCCTATGGCTATGCCCACATCAGCCGTGACAAGCGCTGGCGCGTCGTTTACGCCGTCGCCTACCATGGCGACGCGGTAGCCCTCATCTTTTAACAGTTTTATTTTTTCCGCTTTCTTGTCTGGTAGGATTCTGGCGAAGTAGTTGTCTATGCCGAGTTCTTTGGCAACCCAGCTGGCAACTTCTTCTGAGTCGCCTGTAAGCATGTAAACCTTGACGCCTCGCTTTTTTAGTTCCCTAACAGCCTCGTAGGATTCTTCTCTAATCATGTCAGCCAACGCTATGGCGCCGGCAAGCTCGCCGTCAACAACTACAAAGACAACGGTTTTGCCTTGCTTTTGCAGTTCCGCTATTTTCGGATCGTTGAGACTCATTCCCAACTCGTCTAGAAGGTTTACGCTTCCAACGTAAACTTCGCTTTTCCCAACCTTGCCATAGGCGCCACGTCCGGGCAAGGCTTTAAACTCTTTGGCTTGCGGTATTCGAACTTCCTTGTTTTTGGCATATTCAACTATGGCTTTTGCAATCACGTGTTCTGAGTTAAGCTCGACGGCTGCTGCCAAACCTAAAAACCTATTTTCTGGCGTATAGGAAACTATGTCGGTTACGCCGAACCTGCCAACGGTTAAAGTTCCGGTTTTGTCGAAAACTACAGCGTCTACGTCTTTAACCATTTCGAAGGCGCGTCTATCCCTTATTAGAATGCCGTTTTTCGCCGTTATTGACGTGGAAAGCGCCACGACAAGCGGTATCGCCAAGCCAAGCGCGTGGGGACACGCGATGACAAGCACCGTCACAGCTCTTTCAAGAGCAACATCCGAACCAGCTAGAAAACTCCATGCTATGAAGGCGATTATTCCAGCGGCAAGCGCCACATAAAAGAGCAAAGCCGCAGCCCTGTTCGCCAAATCCTGCGTCCTTGAACGGCTTTCTTGAGCTTGTTTGACAAGCTTTATTACCTGCGCCAGATAGGTTTCTTCGCCTATTCTCTCAACCTGCACTTTCAACACGCCTTCGCCGTTTATGGCGCCGCCCACCACCCTGTCGCCGACGGTTTTACTTACTGGTTTTGACTCACCGGTCAACAAAGCCTCATTAACCGAGGACTCGCCTTCAACGACAACGCCGTCTGAGGGAATTTTCTCGCCGGGGCGAACCAACACGACGTCGCCTTTTTGCAGTTGGGTTGTTGGCACATCTACGATTTCGCCGTTTTTGATTAGGTGGGCTGTGGTGGGCATTATTCGGACAAGCTCCTCCAACGCCATGGAGGCGCCCATAACGCTTTTGGCTTCAACCCAATGGCCCAAGAGCATAACGTCAATCAACGTTGCAAGCTCCCAGTAGAAGTCTTTCCCGCTGAAGGCGAAGACTGTTCCAAGTGAATAGAACATAGCCACAGAAATAGCCGCGCCAATAAGCGTCATCATGCCGGGCTGTTTGGCCTTAACTTCATCCGCCAAGCCTTTGAGAAAGGGCCAGCCACCGTAAAAATAGACGATTAGGGATAAAAGCGAAAGAACTTCTTTTTGGAATGGAATTTTAAGCCATTCAAGGCCGAACCACATTTGAATCATTTCGGACAAAAGCAGAATCGGCACCGTTAAAGCCAGCGAAGCCCAAAACCTTCGTTTAAACTCTGCCACGTGATGAGCATGATGGTGATGACTGTGGGCTGTCAAGCCTTCTCCACTCCGAACATTTTAGCCTTTAAGCTTCTCAAGAATTATTGCTGGGCAGATTTTCTTGACGCCCTCTATGGGCCCGATCTTTTCGGATATAAGCCTCGTAAGTTCTCTGCCATCTTTGGTCCAAATTTCAGTCATTATCATGTGGTCGCCCGTGGATGTGGCCACGCAGCGGATTTCCTTAAACTCGCAGAGTTTCTGGGAAACCTCCAAAAGTTTTGGGGGGTCCACGTCTATGCCTACAATCGCCACAGTGTTTAGGCCTATCTTCGCTGGGTCTATTTCAATCGTGAACCTTTTTATTACGCCTCTTTCTTTTAGGGCTTGAATTCTTTTGCGGATTGTTGACTCGCTTAGTTTCAGTTTTTTCGCTATCTCTAAGAATGGAAGCCTAGCATCCTCCTGTAGAAGCTTTAGGATTTTCTGGTCAACTTCGTCTATTTCCGCATTCTTTCCTACCATTTTTCGCACCATTTTGTACTATTTTAGCCGAATTTTGTACGAAAAGTATAAATGCTTTGAAAGATAAAAAGATTGTGGTGTACGAAAATCGAGGAGGAATGTAGAAAATGGAAAAAGTTGAAGAGGAGAAAAAGCCGCTCTTAAGCCTCGGCGAAACCGTCCCAGATTTTGAGGCAGTGACAACCCATGGCAAGATTAGGCTTTCAGATTTTAAGGGAAAATGGGTCATCCTGTTTTCGCATCCCGCCGACTTCACGCCTGTCTGCACAACAGAGTTTGTGGCTTTCGCCAAAATCCATCCAGAACTTGCAAAACGCAACGTCCAGCTTATAGGATTAAGCATTGACAGCGTCTACTCCCACATCGCATGGGTCAGAACCATCAAAGAGAAGCTTGGCGTAACCATACCGTTCCCAATAATCGCCGACTTAGACATGAAAGTCGCCAACCTGTTTGGCATGATACACCCCAAACAAAGCACAACAGCCGCAGTTCGCTGTGTTTTCGTGATAGATCCAGAAATGAAGCTTCGGGCAATGATATACTATCCATTGAACGTTGGAAGAAACATGGACGAGATTCTGAGGCTTATTGACGCCTTGCAGACAGCCGACAAATACAAGGTGGCTTTGCCAGCCAACTGGAGACCCGGCGACCCAGTGATAGTGCCGCCGCCTGCAACCCAAGAGGATGCTGAAAAACGTTTGCAAGAAGCCGCCCAACAAGGCTACGAGTGTGTTGACTGGTTCCTATGCAAGAAAAAGCTTCCATAACCCTCTTTTATGCATTTAATTGGAGGTGAATATGTTTGGTCCAGAAGCTTCGTTCCACCGCCAAGCTTGTTAAGGACTTGCGAATAGCTGTTGACAACGGCAGAGCCCATAGCGTTTGCCTCGACCTGCCGCCTGAACTTGGAACAGACATGGGACCAACAGCCCTCGAGTTGGGTGTAATGAGCTATGCGGGCTGTTTCGCAACAATTTTCGCTTTGATGGCTAAGAAAATGAGGGTTCAGCTAAAAGATTTGGAAGTTAAACTTGAAGCCGTAAAATCCGATGAGGTTGGAACTGTTACGGAGGCAGCTTTCAACATTTTCGTGAAAACCGACGCCGCAGAAGAAACCGTCCAGAGAATTTTCAAACTAACAGTGGAAAACTGTCCCGTTGGAAAACTTTTCGAGAAAGCGGGCGTCAAAGTCAGCTACAACATTAAAACCGAAAAATAGGAGCGAGACGAGTCTTGACAAAGTGGGAATGCTTGATTTGCGGGTACATCTACGACCCGGCGGTTGGAGACCCTGAGCACGGCGTAAAGCCCGGAACACCTTTCGAGGCTTTACCCGAAAACTGGGTTTGCCCCATCTGCGGGGCGCCTAAAGACCAGTTTGTTAAAAAAGAGTGAAAAATTGAGGTGAATGTTATGGAACAAGCAAAACTATATGTTTTGCCGCAATTGCCCTACGGCTATGGAGATTTACAGCCTTTCATGTCTGAAGAACAGCTTCGAATACACCACACTAAGCACCACCAAGCCTACGTTAACGGGGCTAACGCCATCTTACAAAGGTTGGATAAAGCCCGCAGAGAAAACCTAGACATTGACGTTAAGGCTACGCTTAAAGAGCTTTCATGGAACGTGGCTGGACACTTACTGCATTCGCTGTTTTGGGGCAACCTAGCCCCACCGAGCAAGGGCGGCGGAAACCCCGGCGGCAAACTCGCCGACAAAATTGTCGAAGAATTTGGAAGCTTTGAACGCTTCAAGAAGGAGTTTTCGCAGGCAGCCATAAGTGTTGAAGGCTCTGGATGGGCAGCCCTAACGTTGTGTAGGCAGACGGGGCGCCTAATGCTGATGCAGGTGGAAAAGCACAATGTGAACCTTTACCCGATGTTCCGCATCCTAATGGTTTTAGACGTTTTCGAACACGCCTACTACATAGACTACAAAAACGACAGAGCCAAATTCGTCGAGGCTTTTTGGAGCATTGTCAACTGGGACGAAGTCGGTAGACGCCTAGAAGAAGCCCTAAAATAGTTTGGTGAGAACGTTGCCGAAAATTCTAATCCTCTATTATAGCAAGACAGGCAACACTGAGAAGATGGCTATGGCTGTGGCTGAAGGCGCAAAAACAGTGCAAGGCGTTGAAGTGGAATTGACCTATCACGTGGCGGCGGAACAACTGAAGGAGTTTGACGCCATAATCGTTGGGACGCCCACATACCATCACGACACAACAATAGACATTAAAAGGCTCTTTGAAGAAGCAGCCACAAAAAACGTCGATTTAAAGGGCAAAGTGGGTGCAGCTTTTGGGTCTTACGGGTGGAGCGGTGAGGCGCCTAGACTTGTTCTAGAAATAATGAAAAACCGGTTTGGTATGGATGTTGCGGAGCCACCTCTTTTGGCGAAGTACACGCCGGATCAAGCGATGCTAGAGAAATGCAGGGAGTTTGGGCGAAGAATCGCTGAGAGGCTCACTCATAAATAGGCTAATGTATGCTTATTATGTTTGGAGAAAAGACTATGTCTTCGAAGAATGGACTTTTAAATTTCATCAAGCGGCAGATAGAAGTTGAGAACGAAATCGTTGATTCGCTTAATGAAGCTTTGAAAAGCATTGGCAACCCCTCGGTTAGAGGCGTTTTAAAAGGGATTTCGCTTGACTCTTTGAAGCATGCGGAAATGTATGACGCAGCCCTGAAGCTTTTAACCACAACCCAGCAGGCGCTTGCCCAAGAGCACCTCGATAAACAGCGAAGCCTTGTTGAAAAGCATATACGCGTGGAAGCTGAATTAATCAAGAAGATAAGCGATATTCTGCCAACCGTTGAAAACGAGAAGGTTAAGCTTCTCTTAACCGCCATACTCGCCGACGAAAAGAGGCACCATGAACTCCTAAAAGAAGTTTTAGAGATCATTGTTAGGGGCGAAACAATAACCGAAGAAGACTGGTGGGATATTCTCTGGAAAAACGTGCCGTTCCACGGCGCGCCCGGTGGATAACGCTCTACTCCCCATTTTTCTTGTTTTCGTGAAAGCTTTAAATGGAAATTGAAAAGAACTAGAAGGAGGTGAAATGTTTGGCTTCTAAAAAGTTGTTGGAAATGTTGAACGACGCCATTGCACGGGAAATGCAAGTCTCCATCCAATACATGTGGCAACACGTCCAATGGAGCGGAGTTAAAGGCTTCGCTGTTCAAGAAGAACTCAAAAAAGTGGCAATAACTGAAATGAAACACGCCGAGACCATCGCTGAAAGACTTGTCTATTTAGGTGGAACACCCACAACAAAGCCGACGGAAATTTTTGTTGGAAAAACCCTTAAAGAAATGATTGAACGCGACATTAAAGACGAGGAGAACGCCATAAACCTATACAAGCAGATAATAGCCCAAGCCCAGAAAGAAGGCGACATAACAACAGCCCACCTCTTCGAGGAAATCCTAGAAGACGAAGAGGAACACCACGACCTATTCACGACACTGGCGGAAGAACTATAAAAACACCCTCACCGCTCCCTCCTTCTTTTTGCTGTTTATCTTGGATGCTTTTTGGTTGTGCCATTTCTAACATTAATAGTCCGTCCTTCATAAAATCTCACCCCACACTCCACAACGGTTGGTTTGCCGTTCCTAATTAAGAATTGCGTATACCAGCAAATGTCAAATCTAGACTAGGGAGGGGGTAGGGAAAATAAGCTGTGCTTGATTGTTATTTTCTTTGCAAAAGTTTAATGTTTAACGAAGACATTATTGGCGATTACATTTGCATAAAGGTGAACAGCACATGCTATCTCAGATCCCCTTCAAAATCGAGAAAGTTTCAAAGAAGCTGTTGGACTGTGAAATTTTGAGGGTTGCCATAATCGCCGAGCTGGACGCCATAAACCTCTACGAGCAGCTGGCGGCAGTCGCAGACAACGAAAAAATCAAGAAGGTGCTCTTGGAAGTCGCTAAAGAGGAGAAAACCCACGTGGGCGAGTTTCAGACACTGCTCCTAAAAGAAGACAAGGAACAAGTCCAAGAGCTGGAGAAGGGCAGAAAAGAAGTCGAGGAAATAACCGAATAGCATTCGACGTCTAATGTGGATTTTCAAGCAACAACCCTTTTATTTCTCACAACAAACATAGCTGAACACAAAGTGATAAAAATGACATGGCGACGTCTGCTTGGAATCCTTGTGCAATTGTTGCTGGTCGGCGCTAGACAGGATTCTGGTTGGGGTATACGGGAAGGCTTAACGCTGCTTTTTGCCATAGCCTTATTCCTAATCGAGCTTGTTGTATTGGCAGTTTTGCTCTACCTTGCAGGTTTAATAGTTGTCGGCAGAAAACGTGCACTGTTCTCAGACGCCTTCATAATAGCGCTCCTTGGAACAGTGCTCTCAACAATTTTCGTAATATTCCTTCCTTGGTTAATCGCGGTGCTGCTTGGCGCGATTACGTGGCTGATACTAATAAAGCGGCTGTTTGAAACTGGCTGGCTTGGCGCCATCGCTGTAGGCATACTTGTAGTCATAATCTACTTCGCAATCCTCATACTATTAGCGCTTGTCCTTGGGTTTCTGGGCTTAATATTCAGGTGGTTCACCAGAATACCATTCTAAAACCAGCAGTTAGTGAGGCTTAACGGTTGCCAGAATCCAAAAAGCGCACAGCTTTGCTGGGCTTGTCTTTCCTCGCCTTTCTATTTCTCTCGTCCTACGAAAACACCATTTTCTTTAACCTCTTGCTGAGTGAAATTCTCAA
>Ga0209080_1001271_pt1 | contig 12976 bp, 11 predicted proteins | sample JNZ110809AmetaG_FD_184123 | JGI IMG/M metagenome (GOLD analysis project Ga0209080, IMG submission 184123) | Hot spring microbial communities from Jinze hot spring, China to study Microbial Dark Matter (Phase II) - JNZ 110809A (SPAdes) (version 3) ...
GTACATCACCGCCACCCTGTCGGCCAGCTCGCTCGCGAGGGCCAGGTCGTGCGTGATGAAGATGTAGGTGAGGCCCAGATCACGCTTGAGCCGCTTGAGGAGGTTCATGATGTTGGCCTGCGTCATGACGTCGAGGGCTGACGTCGGCTCGTCCAGGATCACGAGCTTCGGGTTCGTTATCAGGGCCATCGCTATCAGGGCCCTCTGCTTCATTCCCCCGCTCAGCTCGTGGGGGTACCTCTGCGCAACAGATCTGTTCAGTCCGACCAGCTCCAGGGCCTCCTCCGCCCTCCTCAGCGCCTCCTGCTTCGGGACCCGCAGGTTCACGATCAGCGACTCGGCCACCTGGAAACCGACTCTCAGCACCGGGTTCAAGGAGTTCATCGCTCCCTGGAAGACCATCGAGATCCCTCCGATCCTGACCTTCCTCCTGAACTCCTCCTCGTCCATCCGCATCAGCTCCATGCCGTCGAAGACGATCGATCCGGTGTAGCGCGCCACGTTCCTCGGAAGGATCCTGACGATCCCGAGCGCGGTGGACGACTTGCCCGAGCCGCTCTCCCCCACTATCGCGAGCGTCTCACCCCTCCTGACCGAGAAGGAGACCCCATCGACGGCTCTGACGATGCCCCTCCTCGTGGAGAAGTGCAGGATCAGGTCCCTGACGTGCAGGAGGTAGTCGTCCGAGGAGCTGGCCGGCAAGTCCCCTCACCCCCTTGACCTCTGAAGTCCGAAGACGCCGTGGACGCCGACCGCGAAGCCCGCAAGCGATACCGCGTAGGCCAGGAAGCTCAGGAGCAGGTCCTTCTCGATGACCCCGACCACCATCAGGAAGGCCAATACGAACGCTGCGGCCATCATCGAACCGCCCGTTATCACCTCCTTCGCCTCGGTGCTGATCTTGCTCAACGCGCTCACACCTCCCTCAGCCTCGGATTGAACACCTTGTCCAGCGCGAGCCCCACGAGCGCGAAGCTCAAAGAGGTGATCAGCAGCAGAAACGCCGGCTGGAGCGTCCAGTAGTAAAGTCCCTTGAAGAGCGCACCGCCGTAGAACGAGTCCTGTATCACCTTCCCCCACGTGGGCGTCCTAGGATCGCCTATCCCGAGTATCGCCAGCGCTGCCTCGAGGAAGACGAAGTCCGCAACCGAGAAGACTATGGACGGTATCATGGTAGGTATGACCCTCGGAACTAGGTGAAGGAGGACTATCCTGGGGGAGCTGGCTCCGTAGGCCCTCGCGGCCTCGATGTACTGCGACTCCTTCAGCTGAAGGAAGAGGGCCCTGTAGTTCTTCACGCCCGGCCCGAAAGAGAGGAGCAGGACGATCACCAAGAGAAGGGTCCAGATGTCGATCTTGTAGAGCGTCGAGACCATGATCAGCGTGGGCAGGAACGGGAGCACTATGAAGACCTCTGTGACGCGCTGGATGGCGTTGTCGACCGCACCTCCGAACCAGGCGCTTACCGCGCCGATCGACATCTGTATCAGAGCTACCGATACGGCCGCTATCATCCCGAACGCGAGGGCTATGGGCGTCCCCCAGAGCAGCGCTATCCCGATGTCACGGCGTAGGTAGTCCGTACCAGCCCAACCGTACACCTTCCCGTAGACCACCAGCTTCAGGTCGAAGTCGCTCTGCGGGTCGAACATCAGCCCCTCCACCGAGAGCCTGTACACCCCCTTCATCACCCGGGCCGTGTTCCTGTCGAGAAGCGTCTGGTCCTCCACCGCGAAGAGCGTTATCGTCGGCGAGAGCTCGTAGTTGGGCTTCCCTCCGATTTCAGCCACCAACCTCTCCACCTCCCTCGAGGTCAAGGCCGCATCGGAGCTGACGTAGTATGCACCATCCGAGCTTGGTGTGAACTTCCTCAGCTCGATCCTGGTCCCGTCGGGCTTTATCCAGGTCAACGTTATCTGCGGTGCGGACCTGTTGAACCTCACGGTGTAGAAGACGTTGATCTCCGAGGGGAAGTCGTCGTAATCGAAGGTGAACTCCGCGTCTATCCTGAGGATCCTGATCGTCTCGCCGGCCGGGACGACGACCTTGTACACACCCGGTCCCGGTTTGGTTGTGTCCCTGATTATCGTCTCGGGCAACCTCTTCTGGAGCAGGAAGGAGTACCAGGTCGGGTACGCGTACCTCGGAGTGTCCAGCCAGTGCTGCTCTCCGCCCCTCCAGAGCCTGACCGCCTCCTCGTATGGTATCGCGATCACAGTGTAAACGGAGACCGCCACCAGGGCGAGTATAACGGCTATGCCGATCAGCGCTGACCTGTAGGAGAGAATGGTCCTGAGGTTCTCCCGAAGTCCGGACGACATCACGCAACACCCGTCCTGATCCTGGGATCGAGGATCGCGTAAACGATCTCGAGAACGAAGACGGTCACGGCCAGGAGGTACGAGTAGATCACAACGAGCCCCACGATCACCGGAGTGTCGAAGAGCACAGCCGCCTCGTAGAAGAGCCTGCCTATTCCCGGCCAGTTGAAGACCGTCTCGGTGACGATCGCTCCGAGCCAGGAGGAGATCAGCGTCAGGGAGAAGTCCGTGACTATCGGAGGCAGCGTCGGCCTGAGGATGTACCTCCTCCGCACCAGGTCCTCAGGAAGGCCCTTGGCCTTGGCCACCTCGACGTAGTCCTCGCTCGAGAAGATCAGGAAGAAGGTTCGGCGGGTGTAGATGCCGAGGAAGCTGTAGGCCAGGAGCCACGACATCACCGGGAGTATCATGTGCTTCAGGACGCTGAGGGCGTAGGCGAACCTGTCGGTCGGAGGAGGTATGTCAACCATGCCGCCGTAGGGGAGCAGCCTCAGGACCGAGGCGAAGATCAGGATCAGGAAGAGCCCGTAGAACCACCCGGGAAGGGAGGAGAGGGGTGCCAGCAGCGAGATGGTCCTGTCGGCCCTTGAGCCGTAACGCCTGCTCAGGTAGAGTCCCCCGAAGAGTCCTATGAAGAAGAGCAGGAGCTGGGTGGTGGTGAAGAGCAGGACCGTGTTCGGCAGCCTCTCGAGCAGTATTATTCTTACGCTCCGCGATCCGCTGTCGCTGCTGAGGAAGAGGGACCTCCCCAGGTCGAGCGTCAGCGCGTCCTTCAGGTAGTTGAAGCTGCGGACGAAGAAGGGCTGGTCGAAGCCGAGCCGTCTGATCTCGTTCTCGTACAGCTCGTTCACGAGCCTCTTCAGGGCCGTCTCGTTCAGCGTCCTGTAGGCCGGGTTCTGGTAAACCGATGTGGAGACCCTGAAGAGGACCTCGCTCTTGACGATCTCGTCGACGTACCCTCCCATGTTCGCTATCAGTATCGTGACGTAGACCGCTACGACCACCGTGAGGAAGAGGACGATCCCCCGCTTGAGAAGGTACAGCGCTACGCCTCGGAGCTGCATCCTCTGTTCATCAAGAAAATATGCGGTGCTAAAAAGAATTTGGGTTGCTCACTTCGCGGGCGCTCTCCTTCCCCGGGCCAGAGCCAGCCCTATGCTGACCAGCGCCAGGACGATCGCCACGGCACCGAGCCCTGTCGCAAGCGAGACGCTCCCCTGCACCCCCTGGATGGCCGAGTTGATCTCCCTCAGCTGCGTGTTCAGGTTGTCGACTGAGGACCTGAGGCCGGCGATCTTGGAGTCGGCGTCGGCCTTCGCCTTGGCGATCTCGCTGAGCACCGCGTCCTTGAAGCTCAGGACGTTGAGGGATGCGGTGGTGGAGACCGGGACGCCGACGAGCTTGGAGACCACTATCGCCTCTATCGTCGCTGTTCCGACGGGCATCGTGTAGGTCTCCTCCGGCTTCAGGATGATCCTCCAGACGCCGTCCGTCACGGGCTCAGCGAATCCCACCGATGTGCCAGCGGGGCTCGAGAGGATGTACTTGATGTACGCGATGTCGTCGGTCCTGTAGGGTTTGCCCTCGAACGTCACCGAGAGCCTGAGCTCCGCCGGGAACCCCTGCTCAACTGCAGACGGCACCTGGGCGAACTTCACCTCCGGGATGTTGGGCTTCGCAAACCTGGCCCACTTGTCAGCCGGGTCGGGGAACTCCCTGAAGGCCTTCAGCACCACCACCTTCGCGGTCGGATCGACCCTCTCGACGTAGAACGGACCGTTCCCGACGAGGAAGTGGCCCTTGCTTTGGTACCAGTTCTTCAGGTTCTGGTACCTCCTGACGGCCTCCTCCTTCGTCACGTACTTGCTCATGACCTTCTCGTACGGGATGTACTGCTGCTGTATCGCCCGGTCGAGGTGCTTCGCGAGTATGGGCAGCGACGGACCTGCGAGGAGGTTCATCCACTCGCCCTTGATCTGCTGGGCCTTGTCGGCGGAGAAGGCCAGCTCACCAGCCTCCTCGGCTAGCGCACCCATTGCGACCACGTGCCACGGTCCAGGACCATAAGTGTAGTCCGTGAAGAACATAGAGGCGGCCTCGTAGGCGATCCACTCCGCGTCCAGGTAGATCCTGTCGGAGTAGACCTCTATCACCAGCGGATCCTCGCTGACTATCCTGAGGCCCTTGAAGATGGCCCTGAACTCCTCAAACGTCGGAACGTAGGACTCGTCGTAGAGCGGGCTCTTTGGGTCAGCCCTGTCGAAGGTCAGGATGAACGAGTAGACGATGTCCGCGAGGGAGAAGGTGCTGCCGTCGTGGAACTTCCGCTTGAAGAGGTCGTCCTCGAAGTAAACAACCGTCTTGGCCTTCGCCGTGGTTCCCGGAGGTGCGGTGACGATCTCCTGCTTCTCGGCGTCCCACCCGTACCAGGCGTCCTCAGGCACCCTGATCTCCGGGACGAACCTGAGGGTCACCCAGTCGAGGGTCGCACCCACCGGGTTCCCGAAGGTCACGTAGACCTCGGCGCTCTTGATCCTGTTGGGCCAGTAGAGGCCCGTGAAGGGGTCGGGCATGAGGGCCGGATCTGAGGTCGCCCTGACGAAGAACTGGTCGTAGATCCAGTTGCTCCCGGCAACCGGGTTCACTGGGTCCACCAGCAGGTCCGAGGAAGCTATCTTGACGGATCCGCCGACCTTGTCGACGAACCTGATGGTGTAGGGCCAGAGCCTCGCGCCGGAGAAGCCTCCTGCCAGGTCATATGTAAGGGAGACGTCCTTCCTCGCGGGCCACGGGGCTATCTGGTGGACGAGCCAGACCCTGACCGAGTCCTTCATCGAGAGCCAGAGCGCCTTCGTGACCAGCTCGTCGCGCTCCTGGATCGTCGAGAACTCGTTGTTCCAGAGCTTACCGGCCACCCTGTCGAACTCGGGGTCTGGCTTGTAGGCCTGCCAGAGCGGAACAGGTGCACCTCTCGGAGTGTAGAAGTAACCGAAGTTGGTCCCGCCCTCGTTCCTGTCTATTACGGTCGCTATCCAGCCTCCGGTGTAGAGGTGCCACTTGCCGTCGGCCGGATTGCCCCTGAGCCATATCGGAGAGGCCTCCCTGCTGGTCTTATACTGCCTGTCCACGGTGAACCCGAGCTTCTCCAGCTGCGAGGCCACGTAGTCGCCGATCTGCCTCCTCTGGTCCTCGGTCCTGATCAGGAAGATCAGCGTCACCGGCTCTCCCTTGTAATACCACTTGCCGTCGCGGAGCTCTGCCCCGAGCTTCCTCATCTCCTCGGTGATTATCTGCCTCGCCTTCTCGAAGTTGTACGCGTACTCCTTCTCGATCTGCTTGATGGTGTCAGCGTATCTGGCGTAGTCGGGGAACGCGGGCGTCAGCGCCGTGAACCTCGGTACCGCCATTCCGCCCATGATCTCGCTGGCGATGTAGTTCCTGTCGATGAGGTAGTTCATGGCCTCCCTGATCCTGGGAACTGAGAAGGGGTTCAGCTTTCCGGTCGCTGGGAACTCCGGGCCCACGGGGTTGAAGGTCAGCTCGTAGAAGAGCCCGTAGGAGTAGACGTACCAGAGGTCTGGCGATTCCTTCACCCTTCTGAAGAGCTCAGGGTCCCTCAGATCCCTGAAGTAGACGTGCATATCTCCCTTCAGGAGCATGTCGATCGCCTTGGCCTGGTCCTGCTCAACGAAGAAGCTGACCTCATCGACCCACGGGCCCTTCGGAACCTGTTGAGCATGAGCTGGCACGGCAGCCATCAGGAGACCGATCGCCAGCGCGGCTGCGACGACCACCAGCAAACCGATTGACCTACCACGATATCCGCTCATGTACCATCAGCGATGTCCAGTACTATCCATGCACGTATAAGGTTTTCCGAGCGACCGGTGCCGTTAGAGGAGGCTGCCCTGACGGGTCAGATGCCGGATCAGCGCGCTCTTGGAGAGGTACCTGCCCATCGGTATCTCCAGGAAAGGAGCGATGTGATCCAAAGCCTCCCTCAGGTCGCCGAACCTCTCGTACCTGCCCTCCAGCGCTGCCGCTGTAATCTCCCTGAACCTCCAGACGCCGAGCGGTATCCAGCCCCTCCCCACTTCGAAGAAGACGATGGAGCCCGCCTGCCTGCCGATCCTCTCGAGGTGCCTCGCGACCGAGAGCCTCACCGCGTAGTAGGCCCCTCCCGTGTTCTCGGCGTATTCCGTCCGGCCGAAGTGGAGCTCGTGGTCGACGTAAGGGGATTCCTCCGGGTACCTCAGCCATCCCTCGAGGAGCTCGAACATCCACACCGTCGGCGTGAGCAGCACTATGGCCCTGTTGTGGAGCGCCTCGTGACGGTAGACTCTGAACTCATCGATCGGCGGTAGCCTCCTGACCCTCCGTATCGCGTCTCTTCCGAGCATGTCGTCGACCGCGGTTATGCTCCACTCAGTCGGTACCATCCTGCGGGACGCTGACCCGAGGAGACCTGACGAGAGGAGCCTCGTGATGTAGTAGACGTCGAAGCCTCGCCGCGAGAGCTCCCTCACGGCCGCCTCGGCCCTCACCCTCTCCTCGATCAGCTCGTCGACACTCTTGGGAATCGAGGGGTTGCCGACCGTCTTCGCGTCGACCATCCTCAGCGAAGGGCCGTGAGGCATCGCCCGAAGCCCGAACCCGGGCCTGTACGTGACCGCACCGGAGTGCCGGACCTCGACCTCAACTGGCTTCACCGATGCTGCGGCCTCCCTCACCTCCTCCAACCTGCCGGGCCTCTCTGCTTTCCGAACGTCGACCCTAACCCTGAAGAAGGCCAGCGTCAGCCTGGCCCTCAGCAGCTCCTCAACGCTCCTGGTGAGCCATGCCCTCGGATCCTCCGTGAGGGAGACCTCCGGGTGCAGGGAGACCAGCGGCCCTGAGTAGACGTTCGGGTAACCCCTCTCCCCCACGAGGACGAAGGGCGGCGTCGGCCCGTAGACCGTCTCTCTACTGAGCTGACGCTCGACCTCCAGCTCTCTGAGCAGGTCCCTGTAGAACGGGCACCTGGAGAGCTTGCAGAACCTCGCCACGTTCCTGCAGACCTCGCAGACCACCCGCTCCCCCCTGACCTCGGAGGCCGACGTTGCTGCCCCCAGCGTCTCAGGAGTCAGGGCCACCGTGCAATCCACCACTCTCACCAATATAGGGGGATGCTCACCGATCGACCGGAGATGGCCATGGCCGGGTACGTGGTCTCGGCGCAGTACGCGGAGTTGGCCGTGAAGGGCAGGAAGAGGTCGAGGTACGAGCGGGTCCTGATCAGGAACCTGAGGGAGGCGCTGGAGGGCAGGTTCAACTTCGCCGTCAAGCACAGCAGGGTGGTGACGTACGTCGAAGACCTGGGTGTTGCTCGGGAGGTCGCGAGGGTCGCGGCCAGGATCCCTGGCGTGAGGTGGGTTGGCGTGGGCATCAGCGTCCAGCGTGACATGGGGGCCCTTCTTGAGGCGGTCAGGGAGGTCGCGCCGAGGGAGCTCAGGGAGGGCGAGACGTTCGCGGTCAAGGCCTTCAGGGCCGACAAGACCTTCCCACTCAACTCCCACGAGATCCAGGTCGAGGTGGGCAGGGCGATAGCCGAGGCAACCGGTGCGAGCGTCGACCTGAGCGAGCCGTCGAGGAGGTTCTACGTCGTCGTGATGTCCGGCGAGATCCTGCTGCTCTGGGAAAGGTATGAGGGCGTTGGGGGACTTCCGGTCGGCACCTCACCTCCGGTGCTCGTCCTGTTCTCGGGTGGGATCGACTCTCCGGTCGCTGCTTGGCTCATGCTCAGACGCGGATGCCCGGTCCACCTGCTCCACTTCCACGCCCTCCCATCGGATGAGGACGTGATAGGCTCGAAGGTCTTCAGGATCTTCTCGACGCTGAGGCAGTACCACAGGGGCATCAGGCTCTTCACGGTCTCCTACGTCCACTTCCTGAAGAGGGCCCTAGACGCAGACCCGAGGCTCGAGCTCGCCCTCTTCAAGCGGTTCATGCACGTGGTCGCCGACCGCCTCGCGCCAAGGGTAGGAGCCCTCGGCGTCGTGACCGGCGACTCCCTCGGGCAGGTGGCCTCCCAGACGCTCGAGTCGATGTACGCAGTGACGCGCGGCCTCGAGCTGCCCGTCTACAGACCTCTGATAGGAATGGACAAGGAGGAGATCGTGAACCTCGCCATGCGGATAGGGACCTTCCATGACTCTGTATCGGAGTACGCCGACTGCTGCTCGATCGTCTCGAGGCGTCCCAAGACCAGACCGAGGCCTTCTGAGGTGGAGAAGGAGTGGGAGAGGCTCGGGCTCGACGAGGCTGTCCGTGAGGCGCTGTCCTCCGTCACCGAGATCTCGCACGAGGGGAAGCTGGTGGGGCGCATCGCTTCCTGAGCGTAAACCGATCGCGAGCTACGGCTCCGTCTCGATCGGACTGAAACGGCTGCTCCGGTGGTCCTCAGGGCTGCCCCGCGCTGGAGGGGCTATTAGGTGCCTCGAAGAGGTCGGGACGTGACGAGGCTGAAGGGCGTCAGGATAGCAATTGTCGCTGGCCCGGAGTTCGAGGACCTAGAGCTGCTCTACCCGTACTACAGGTTCCTCGAGGAGGGCGCTGATGTGAAAGTGATAGGACCGGAGAAGAAAAGCTACGCTGGCAAGCACGGGCTGCAGATCAGCGTTGACGCGACCTTCGACGAGGTGAGACCGCAGGACTTCGACGCGCTCTTCATCCCTGGCGGCTGGATGCCGGACAGGGTGAGGAGGGACCGCAAGGCGGTGGAGTGGATCAGGGAGTTCTTCCTCTCGGGCAGGCCCGTCGGCGCGATATGCCACGGTCCTCAGCTCCTGATCTCGGCACGCGTGCTCTCGGGCTACAGGCTGACCGCCGTCTCAGCGATCAAGGACGACCTTGAGTACGCCGGCGCGATCTACGTCGACGAGCCCGTGGTGAGGGACAGGAACCTCGTGACCTCGCGGGTTCCGCCGGACCTGCCGAAGATGATGCCGGTGATGATCTCGCTGATCGAGGAGCTGGTGAAGGTTCCGAGGGCCAGGACGGCCTGAGCTACGGCAGCCCTCCGGTGCATCGCCCGTGAGGATAGCGGTTACCGGGGCCTCCGGGTTCATAGGTTCCCACCTGACACGGTACCTCTCCGATAGGGGCCACGAGGTATTGCGAATAGACGTGAGGGGCGTCGACCACCCGGTGGACGTCACGTCCTTCGAGCAGGTAAACCGGTTCTTCGCAGAGAACAGGCCCGAATCGGTCATACACCTCGCCGCCATCGCGAGCATCCCCGAGTGCATCAGGGACCCGAGAAGGTGCTTCGAGGTTAACGTGCTGGGAACGCTGAACGTGGTCGAGGCCTCCGTCAGGCACGGAGTCTCCAGGTTGATCTACGCCTCCTCCGCGAACGTCTACGGTGCCAGACCGAGAACCCCCGTCACGGAGGACGAGCCCCTCAGGCCCAGGTCCCCCTACGACCACACTAAGGTGGCAGCCGAGAGCGTGGTGATGTCCTACGTCTCGTCGAAGGGCCTCGACGCCGTCGTCTTCAGGTCGTGGAAGATCTTCGGTGAGGGAGAACCAGAGACCAGCGTCACAACGAGGTTCATCGACGCGTGCCTCAAAGGCGACCCCATACCGCTGTACAACGGCGGTCGCGACGTTACGGATCCTTACCACGTGCTGAACTACTGCAGGGCCGTTGAACTGGCCCTAAACGCAGATGGGATCTCAGGCGAGGTCTTCAACCTCGGAACGGGGAACAGGATCTCGATCAGGGAGCTCGCGGACCTCATCAGGCGCCTCACGGGTTCCAGCTCGGAGCTCGTCGATCTGCCACCGAGGACAGATCAGGAGAGGGAACCCATGATCAGCTACCCCTCCATCGAGAAGGCCAGGAGGGTTCTGGGCTACGAGCCAGTCCTGGGGCTCGAGGACGGGCTGCGGAGGCTCATCGAGTGGAGGTCCAGCCTCGTTCGGCGAAGAGGTCCATGACGATCTTCCTCGCGGCCTCGACGTCCACCGATCCCCTCCTCACGTAGACCCTGACGATCCTCAGGGGCCTCGAGGTCATCTCGAGGATCCACGAGCTCGGCCTCAGCTCCGACTCGGCGGTCTCTATCCTGATGGGCTGCGACGCGTACCCCATCAGCGGAGGGAGGCTCGTCGAGTCGAAGTAGACCCATTCCTCAGGGACGCGGAGCCTCGATGCGATCTCGCTCTCCAGCTCCCTGCACTCGTCCATCCTCGTCGGTATCTCGACCTCTCCCGGGAGCTGAACCTCCATCACCATCTTCGGGAGCCTCCTCCTCTCGAGCTCCTCCATCACGGGTTTCGTCCTCCGGTCCGACTTGAGCCTGGCCCAGACCGTGATGTCGTCGTGCGAGAGGTACTCCTGGACGTCCATCTCGGCGAAGTCCAGCCCCTCGTCCTTCAGCACGGTGTAGGCCCTGAGGAAGAGCAGCTGGGCCGCCCTGACGGCGTGGTGGAAGTAGATGTTCAGGAAGGAGTGATGCCTTGCTATCGCGAGCTCCTCGACCGCGCCGAGGGCCCTCGACTCGAAGTAGAGCCCCCGCGAGTCGAACCGGGTCAGCCGTATTATCCTCCTCGCGTCGACGACGCCGTAGGTCGCTCCGGTGAAGTAGGAGTCCCTGAGGAGGAAGTCGAGCCGGTCTACGTCGAGCGGGCCGGAGACTATGCTGCTGAGCCTGTGCCTGCCGGAGAGGAGGTCCACCAGCTCTCGGATCCTTATCCCCGAACCCTCCAGCGAGGATGCCAGCTCCTGGTCCTCTCGGATTATCCTCAGCCCCATCTCCTCGTGGTTCAGGCCCCTCTCGATCAGCGCGACCTCGAGAAGGTGGGAGTACGGCGTGTGGCCCACGTCGTGCAGCAGCGCACCCGCCTTTAGCAGCCTCCCCTCCTCCTCGTCCAGACCCAGGTGCCTTGAGTACTCCTCCGCGAGCGACATGCAGCCAAGCGAGTGGTCGAACCTCGAGTGCCTCGCCGTGGGGTAGACGTAGTGCGACAAAGGTAGCTGCTGGATCCGCCGGAGCCTCTGGAGAGCGTACGAGTCGAGAACTCCGAGCAGCTCGTCGTCGACGGTGACGTACCCGTGGATCGGGTCCTTGATCAGCTTCGGCAACCCGTCAACGATTCAACTCGACGCCCAGAAATGCCTTCCTTCTCCCTCAGGTGCCCTTCAGCGCGACGTAGGCCCTCGCGATCCTGATGACCTTCGAGGCAGCGTCGATCGAGTCCGTTCCGAAGACGTAGGCCGCTGGTTCAAGCCCCGGCCCTCCACCGTCGAGCACCACCTCCACCTCGGGGTCCCTGCGGAGAACCTCCACGACCGCTGCCACGACGTCGTCCTCGCTCCCAGGTCCTCCTGACGCGTAGCTCGTCGCTCCGTGACGCATTCCCAGCTCCTCCAGGGCCCTGACCAGCGACTCGTCGTTCCTCACGTTGACCACCGCAGACCACCTGACGCCGACCCTTCTGGCGCCTATCAGCACGGATGCCAGGTGCCTCGAGGTCCCGAAGGCAGGCCTCCCCACGGCCCTCACCGTCATACCTACCCTGACGATCCTTCCGGGAACCGCTGCGACGTCGTTCGTGTCTGCCGGATCCCTCAACGCCTCCGCGACGTTCATCGAGACCTCCGGAACCAAGTGGTGGACCACGGGGCTCGACTCGAGCATCTGAACGGCCCTCTCGAGCCGCTGCAGGACCGAGGCCTTCTCCGCGTCCACCAATGAGCCCAGCCTCACGCAGACGTCGCACTCCGCGAGCTCGGGGTAAAGGGACCTGTGGTAGGAGCAGAGCTTTCCGGAAGAGAGCAGCTGCCTCCACGCGGTCACCAGCGTCTCCGTCATCCTCGCGGGTCCGAGCTCCGCGTCCCTCACCAGCGAGTCGATCAGGGCGTCCAGATCTTCCTTCGGAACGCCGAGCCGGAGGAGGGCCTCGGAGAACTTGGACTCCCGCTCGGAAAGGTAGCCGCTGACGGAGGGCTGGGTGACGTTCAGGATCCGCGCGATCCTCGACTGGGAGTAACCCAGGGACCGCAGGCGGTGCGCGAGCACCCCCCTGAGGTTCGGGAGCAGCACCTCGTAGAGCATCTCCTCCGGAGGTCTCACCGTCGTTACACGAGGGAGAACGGGATATTGAGGTTGCTCGGGTCAGTCGGTAGCTGGCCCCTCCTCACCGGTGTACTGGCCCTCGATCGCCTTCTTGGCCAGCCCGAGCGCTTTGCTCACCTGCTCGTCATCGACCCTGCGATACATCTCCACCTTTAGCGAGTCCAGGTCCCACTCGATCGTCCCGTTGCGCACGGCGTAGTTGACGGTTATCCTCAGCGCGTCGGACTTCGTGAAGCCCATCTGCTCCACCACGAGGTGGTAAAGGAGCGTGTTGAGGTAACCGGCGGCCCTCGCGACCTCCTTCTGGTCCACCTTGCCCGCCTGGACCAAGTGCTTCAGCTGCGCGAACAGCACCCGCCTCACCTTGTAGGCGTAACCGCCCGCGGAGACGTACCCCGTCCTCACGGTTCCCCTTATGACCTCCTCCTCGGCCGCCATTCCAGGCCGTAGCGTTGCTTATCCCGTTAAAGTCTTTCTAGGCACCCATGCCACTGGAGTCCCGACCGGCCCTCCGGTTGCGCGTCGCCCCAGCTC
>Ga0209080_1001272_pt1 | contig 12973 bp, 6 predicted proteins | sample JNZ110809AmetaG_FD_184123 | JGI IMG/M metagenome (GOLD analysis project Ga0209080, IMG submission 184123) | Hot spring microbial communities from Jinze hot spring, China to study Microbial Dark Matter (Phase II) - JNZ 110809A (SPAdes) (version 3) ...
GCCTGTGAAGAAGTGCAAGATTGCCTGCTTAATTCGCTGTGAAGCCTTGCCGTCGCCGTATGGGTTGACAGGGCGCTGCATTGCCTTGTATGCGTTGTCATCGGTCAGCAACTTAGAAACTTCATCAACAATTCGCTCTTCGTTCGTGCCGATAACTTTCACAACACCAGCCTCCACCGCTTCAGGTCGCTCTGTCTTTTCGCGAAGCACCAAAACGGGTTTGCCCAAAGTCGGTGCTTCCTCTTGAACGCCACCGCTGTCGGTGACAATTAGGTAGGAATCCCTCATCAAACGCACGAACTCAAAATAGTCAGGCGGCTCGCACAATTGAATTCTCTCGTGATTGCCCATTTCGCGATAAGCAACTTCGCGGACGATAGGATTTTTGTGCATCGGGAAAACTATTCGGACATCGGGAAAACTTTCGGCAATTCGTCTCAATGCTCGGCATATCCGCTCCATCGGTTCACCCCAATTTTCGCGCCGATGCGCTGTGACCAAAATCGTGCGCGTTTCCTCCCCTGATGGCTCAGGAAGTCGCTTCAAAGTCCAAAGCAGAGCGTCAACAACGGTGTTCCCCGTGACGAAGATGGTTTGCTCGTTCACACCTTCCCGGAGTAGGTTTTGTTTTGCCCTTTGGGTAGGGGCGAAGTGTAAGTCAGCGACAGCGCCGATGAGTTTGCGGTTGATTTCTTCGGGGAAGGGAGCGAACTTGTCACCAGTCCTCAACCCCGCTTCAATGTGACCGCACGGAATTTTGTGATAGTAAGCGACCAAAGCGCCGACAAACGCCGTAGTGGTGTCTCCTTGAACCAGAACCAAATCTGGCTTTTCGTCCTTCAAAACTTTGTCAATACCCTCAACTGCCCTGCTGGTGATGTCGGCGAGGGTTTGACCCTCGCGCATTATGTTCAAGTCGTATTGCGGTCGCAACTCAAAAAACCGCAAAAATTGGTCAAGCATCTCGCGGTGCTGGGCAGTGACGGCAATAACGACATCAAATCGCTCATCGGATGAAAGGGAGTGGATAACTGGCGCCATTTTGATGGCTTCGGGTCTTGTCCCGAAAATCGGCATGACCTTGATTTTGTGCGGTTCGCTCATCTCACCTTTTGCCCCCTTGACCTAAACGATTTCGGCATCCAAACAATTTGGCGCAGCGGTTGGGGCGATGGAAAGAATTTGCGTCACGGACGGTTCTTCGTGATTTGGAAGTGCAAATGTTGCTCGTGGTGTAAGTTCGCAGTTAGCCACGAAGCGACAGCGGAGTGGCGTAAAAATCCGCGCGAAGTGCAATGCGCATACTAACTGTAGTTGCGTGATCAATTGAGCAAAAATTTTCGGGGGGTGAATGAAGATGGAGGTTGAACGCTTGAAGCGGTTTCAAGGGTGTCTCGTCGGAGTTGCTGTAGGGGATGCGCTGGGGATGCCTGTTGAGGGGCAACTGAGGGAGCAAATCCGAAGGCAATATGGGGTTTTGCGCGAAATGGTTGATGGCTACAGACCTGCCGGCAACATCACCGACGACACAATGCAAACCCTTTGTTTGGCGGAAAGCATCGCCGAACTTGGTGAATTCAGTCCTGACGACGCAGCAATGCGGTTGCTTGAATGGTATCGCACTGATCCCTTTGGCATAGGCAACCACACAGCACAAGTCATGATGAGGGTTGACAGGGGTATGGATTGGCGCAAGGCAGTTATGGAAGTTGAACGCGTTAATGCACCTTGGACTGCCGGCAATGGCTCTTTGATGAGATGCTCGCCAATCGCACTCCGCTATTGTCGTGACATCTCCATGTTGCTGGATTACAGCCGTGAATCATCCACCCTCACCCACGCCAACCCGTTGTGCCAAGACGCATGCGCTTTTTTCAACGCCGTGCTTTCACGGGTTTTGCTCGGATGGGACAAAAAAGACGCGCTCAGTTTCGCAATGGAACTTTTGGCTCACGCATCCCACGAAATTTTGGACAGGGTTCAAGATATGCTTCACAAGTCCGCAGACGAAATTCCGACGAGCGGATTTGTCCTTGACACTTTGGAGTGTGCCTTGTGGGCATGGTGGCATCACGATGATTTTGAGGAAGCGCTCGTTACGGTTGTCAACTTAGGTGGCGATACTGACACGAACGCTGCAGTTGCAGGCGCATTATTGGGCGCTCAATTTGGACTTGATGCGATACCGCAAAGGTGGCGCGAGAAAGTTAGGTGGCGCGATGATAAAACGGTCATTGACAAATGTATCGCTTTGGCGACCCGCCTTCACCAGTTAGCGGAGGGCGATTAACCCTATCACTCTGCATGTCCGACCTTAGCCAGAACGATAGCGCCAACCACACCCGCTTTGTCTCCCAATTTCGCCTCAAGGACTGGTGGTCGGAACTTCTCGGGGTAAATTTTGAGCATCTCGTTGTAGAACCTTCGCAGCGGACCGAAAAGCATTTCACCGCGAGCGAGCATGCCACCTGTCAGGATGATTGCGTCGGGGCAAACGAAAACCGCCGCGTTAACCAAACCTTGTGCAAGCCTAAAAGCGATTTCCTCCCACGCTTTCGGGTCATTGAGTTCGTGGGGCGGAACTCCATACCGCTTCTGAATCGCAACTGCCGAAACAAACGCTTCCAGACAACCTTTTTGCCCGCACCCGCATTCAGGTCCGTTCGGATCAAGGATTTGGTGACCAGCCTCAACATCCAACCGACCGTGATAAATTCGCCCGTCTTTGACTTGGAAGTGACCTATGCCAGTTCCGAGGGTAAACCCAGTGATGAACCTTTTGCCTTTGCCCGCTCCCAAAGTCGCTTCACCCAAACCAGCGACATTTGCGTCGTTGTCAAGGAGAACTTCACAGCCGACGAGTTTCTCCAGTTTGGCGAAACTGACATTTTGCCAAGGAAGGTTTGGCGTGTCGTAGAGATAGCGAGTCCGCCAGTCAAGAGGACCGGGGGAACCCACAGCCAACCTTTTGATTCCCTTGGGCAGCAATTGACGAGCAGCGTCGGCAATTCGTTCGCATTCGGTTTTAAAGTCAGGCTCTGTTCGGAAACTGATTATCCTCAGCCTCCCCCGCTCATCAAAAGTCCCTACCCTCGTTGACTGCCCCCCGATGTCTACACCGATGTAGCCCACCAACTCCTGCCGTCGCATCACTTTCACCTACCTCGCGAAAGTTTCGGCGATTTTTTCAGCAAGGGAAATTATGCGACATTGAGGAGAGCAACGGTAACACCGATAAATTTCTGTCAAGCCCTTACCAACTGCAATAGGTTGGCATCAATTTCGCATTAGTGCCGTTCGCCTTTCCTCAAACCCGCCGCCGATTCAGCAAATCTCTCAGCGTCACATTTTGATAGCGCTGCATAGCCTTCTCCTTTATGGCTTGTACCCGTTCCTCAAAAGTTGGCTTGTAGGTTTTGTAAAGGACGCCGACCCATCGTTGCTCCAAATCGGTCGCGTATCTCAAAGCGAGATGCATATCAGTTGGGTCGTAATCCGTTGGCAGTTCCTTCACCTGTTGCTTGTAAAAGTCGTAGGTGTCAAAGAAGGTCACACACGGGCTGAGGATGTGGACGAGCGAGAAACCGGGATGCTGGATTGCTTGAGCAATCACTTCAGCCAATTTTCTGGCGCGAGCGGAAAATTCCCGGGCGACGAAAGTTGCACCATACAAGATCGCCAACGCACAAGGTTCAACATAGTTTTCGTAACTCCCGTAAGGCGTTGAGTCAGTAATTTGAGATGGTAAGGTTGTGGGCGATGCTTGCCCCTTCGTCAAGGCATACAAGTTATTGTCAAGCAGAAGATATGTCAAGTTGATGTTTCGCCTGCAAGCGTGCATGAAATGGTTGCCACCAATTGCCAAAGTGTCGCCATCACCACCAACCGCAATGACTGTCAAGTCAGGGTTAGCAGCCTTGACTCCCAAAGCAACCGGCATTGTCCGTCCGTGCAAACTGTGGAAGCCATAGGCAGTTGTGAAAGCGGGGAAGCGACCGGAGCAACCAATCCCTGAAACAATAACTACTTCTTCTGGGTTGAGTCCCAAGTTTCCCAACGCCATGAATGTGGCTGTAAGGACACCGTAGTCGCCGCAACCAGGACACCAGATTGGTTTCAAATCGGACTTGTAACGCTCTCTGACTTCTGCACCGACAGCCATCTTTATCACCTCACATGAGTGACTTCATGAGCCAACGCTTCAATTGCCTCAAGGATTTCACGAACCTTAAATGGAACACCTGTCACTTTTGTGTAAGAGACAACATCAAGCCCTGTTTCGCCTCTGATGAGGTGTGCGAATTGACCTGTGTAGTTGAGTTCTGGCAACAAAACACGCCCCATGGAAGTGATGAACCTTCGGACGACCTCTTTGTGGAGAGGATATAGCATGGAGACATGGAGAGCAGCAACGGATATGCCATTTTGCTCCGCCAATTCAATTGCCTCCCTAACAGCGCCAGCCGTTGAACCCCACACGATAACCCCAACATCTGCCTGTCTTGGTCCATACCAGCGAAAACCTTCAAAGCCGGGGTAAAAGTCGCCATATCGGAGGGCAAGTTCAAGTTTTCGGAATCTCTTCTCGCTCATTGTCATATGGTTTTCAGGGTCCCAGTTTGGATGACCAAACTCATCGTGCTCCAATCCCTCCGCAGTGTAAGAACCCCTTCGCCCCGGAACAGACATAGGTGAAACACCTGTCTCGCTAAGCCGATACCGCCGGTAACTGTCACCATTCTCGCTGTGGAAAGTCGGGTCATAAACCTCGCGGTCAAAAACGATGATTTTGTCAAGGTCAATAGGTGGGATTGTTTCCGTGCGGTGAGCAAGGGATTGGTCGCTCAAGATGATTACAGGCGATTGGCAAAGTTCAGCCAAGTTGAAAGCATGGACCGTCACATAGAAGCAGCCTTGAACCGTGCTCGGCGCTAAGACAATTCTCGGAACATCGCCGTGACCGCCGAAAATCGCTTGATACAAATCGCTTTGCTCGCTTTTGGTCGGCATACCCGTGCTCGGTCCTGCCCTTTGTATGTCGGCTATAACGCACGGAATTTCCGCCATCGCCGCATGACCTATGAACTCGGTCATTAGCGAAAAGCCTGGACCTGAAGTTGCGGTCATGGCTTTCGCTCCTGCAAAAGAAGCACCTAAGACAGCGCCGAGGGCAGCAATTTCGTCCTCAACTTGAAGAGGTGTTCCGCCAAAGTGAGGCAAGTGCTCCATCATCCACTCCAAGATATCGCTTGCCGGCGTGATAGGATAACCGGCGAAAACTTTGCAGCCTGCAGCGATCGCGCCGTAGCAAATTGCCTCATTACCTGAAAGGATCATTCGGTCGCGCATTGGACGGACTTCAATTCTGAACGGATCTCGCTTTTCAATCTTCTTCGCCTCTTCAAAGCCCTCGTTGAGCGCTGCTGTATTGGCATTGACAACTTTTTCACCCTTGCGACCCCAATATTCTCGGATGAGTTGTTCAAAAGTTTCCTTCGGCAAACCGAACAGAGCGGAGAATGTCCCCAAGATAACCATGTTTTTACCCAAAGGGTTGCGAAGTCTGGTTTTAGCGATTTCGCTGAAAGGAAACCCATAAGCGACAGCCGTGCCGGGGAGATTTCGCGGTTCAAATTTGCTGTCGTAGATGAGCACGCCATATGGATTGAAATCTTGCTTGTGGATCTCCCACGATTCCTCGTCAAAGCAAATCAAAATGTCAACTTCGTCACCATGCGAGTAAATGGGACGCTCCGCTGCCCTGACTTGAATCATCGCCTGCCCGCCTTTGATTTCCGCAGGGTAAGTCCTGAAAGTAAAAACTTCAAGACCACACCTTGCGAGGGCATGAGCCAAAAACTCACCAGTTCGGATAATTCCACCTTCCAGAGTGTCTCCTCCCACGCGAACGACAAATTCGTTGACAGGCATATTTTTCGCCTCCCAATGAGTTGACTTTGAACAGCGGCGCCAACAAGTTACCCTACCTCCGCAAAAATTCCGCCCATTAAATTTAACACAGCCGAGATGATTGCGGAAACTTCCATACTCAAGTCCTAAATTTGAAGACGCTTCGTAAAAATGACAAAGCAACCACGACCAGTCATTGCCACCAGAACATCATACCTGACCAATCCCCAGTTTTAGATTTAAAGGGAGCGTTTTGGTTTCACACTGTTTCGGCGAGAGGTTGATGAGAAACGAGTGCCAAATCCATTCGGCGAAATCAGAGGGCAAGGTTCCTGCCCGACCGAGATGAAATTCGGCTTAATGTAGGGCGCGGTTTTACACCGCGCCGAAAAAATTTCTTCGGCAGGGTATAAAACCCTGCCCTACAAGGGAAAATTGGCTTGATGTAAGGCGCGGTTTTACACCGCGCCGAAAAAAATTGTCGGCAGGGTGTAAAACCCTGTCCTACAAGGGAAATTCGGCACGCCAGAGGCGTGCCCTCCGAAGAAAAACGAAATTCGCAAAATTCGGAGGGCGAGGCTCCTGCCGAGCCGAAAAATTCGTTGTTTCGGAGGGTCAGGCTCCTGCCCGACCGAAAAATCGGCAAGCCAGAGGCTCGCCTTCCGATTTTGTCACCAACTACAGGCTAAGACCCGTAGCATGGATTGATTGAGCACGATTTGATTTGTTAACACTCAACGCACAACGCGCAACGCTAAACGCATTATTCATGCCACTGGCTTTAGCCAGCGGTTGTTGACGAAGAAAATGGGCACCAAATTCATCTTGGTGACGATACTAAAAATTTTTGCCCTTTTCTTCCCTGCACCGAGAATAATTTGTTATTGTCATTTGTCCACTTATTGATGAAAATTTTCCTTCTGCCCTAACAACATCTGAAAACACCCTAAACGACCATCGTCGCTTTCAGTCCTGTGAGGGGATTGAAAAGGTGGGAACATTTACGGGGCGTTTAATTGCTCATTTCACTTGCCCTTCCATTCCCACAAGGCAATTGTTTTATGGTCATGCACGACGGCAAGGTAGCGCCCATCGGGCGAGAAAACACAATCAGTCACACGATTCCCAAAGCGGGGCAATTTAGTGATCACTTGTCCATCGGCAATTTTATGCACCACCACTTGCATTGGCGGAATTGGTTCTTCCAAGAATTTCAGCAATCTGGAAATGAACCGTTCAACGCGCCATAATAACCCATCCCAACCGCTTGGGTCTGGTTCTGTCAAAGCGACCAACGAGGTGTCAAGGGAAAGGGTGGAAGGTGTGAAGAGAGTAAGGTCATAAAGAGGTGTCAACTGTATAGTGCGTTCCAATTTGCCATCACTAACCCGCCAAATGAAAAGCCGTTCACGCCTTTGATTAGGCTGAAATCTCCCCTCCCTTAAGACGCATAGGAACCTTTGACTATCATGCGAAAAAGTGCCTGTGGTAAACTCAAGAAGGTTCACAGAAGGCGCAAACCCTGTTTGAAGCCTTGCGCTGAGTTGCCGGATAATCCGACCGTTGGCGTCGTAGATGTTCACTGCACCTGATGCATACATGGCAGCAATCAAGTGACCATCAGGCGAGAAGACCACCATACTTGGCATGATGTTAGTTTCCACCTGCTTGCCGTCAGCGACTTGAACGAACTTGAGCCGAGCCTCATACATAACTGCTAACTTCTTTCCATCAGGCGAAAAGATGACGGACGGTGCCGAAAACGCTTTACCTTTGCCTGCCCTGATCGTAATTGTTCGCGCCGACAGATTATCGGTAACTCTAAACACACTGATTTTGCCTACTCCTCGCTCCAAGTATCCGACCGCAAGCAAACTACCGTCAGGCGAAAAAGCGATGGGTTGGGGTGTAAAACTTGGAAATTCAGATCGCTTGCTGATAAGTATGGTTGGTTTGGCTTGGCTTCCTTTTGGCACATGCCAGAAATTGACCGAAAGCGTTGTGCCACCTTGAGTAAAGGAAAAGACAGGGGTCGCCAGTAAGTCGCCTTTGGGAGAAAAAACAGGTTTGCCATGCAGGAAGCCTTGCCGCACTGTCCATTTTGCCCGCAGAACAAAAGGCATTGGTTGAGGACGAAACAACCACCATGCCCACAAGGCGATGACAATAACGGCAACGAAAACGACGATGTAGTTTAGCCAGACTTCTCGCTTCATCTTTGTTCCCTCCCACAGTTCTTGGTGATAAGTGCGAAGGCAACCAAGGGAACGCAAAAATTGGTAATGGGCATATAAAACCCCAGCACTTTCCCGTAATTCCGAAATTGTTTCACGTGAAACATTCGTTTCTCATCACACTTGTTGAAAGCCGTTACAGCAAACCGATAAACCATCTTCGGGACTGAGTCCCCTCCTACGGTTGTAGGCATTATCTTAGGACAGGGTTTTACACTCTGACGACAAACTTTTGGTCGGCACGGTTTTAAAACTGTGCCCTACTTTGCTACAAAGAGGAAATCAAATCTTGCTTCCCGCCAGTGTTGATAGCGCGGATCGGTGAGCCAATTTTCGTAAGTATCGTTTACTCGTTCCTTCAAGCGACGGTGCAAAGTTTGTTTGCCATTCGCAATCACAATCTCGCCACCGCAAATATCGCTGCGGTCAAAAGTTACTTGAACAGACTTCCCTTTCACTCGCACAGTCACCCCAATGTTTTGCGATGTCACTTTTGCCGTCACAACCATTTTCGGCATTTCGTCCAACCCAACTCTCATCACTACTAAGAACTCAACTAACTTATCTTGCATCCCTTGCCCGTTGCTCGGCTGATAAATTTCCAAAACCTTCAGCCCGAGGGCTTGTTTGTCAAAAAGCGGCTGATATTTTGGCGACTGAGATGGGTCAATAGCGACAAGTTGGGTTTTGGTCGGGAAAGCAACGAAGCCATTCAAAAATGACCTGCCACTTTTGACGGTGAACCAGTTGCCGTTAGTCTGCAATTCCAATCCTGTTGCTGCCAGCCAGTATGCTTGCCGTGCTTTCTCACCTAATCGCACTCGGTCATAAACGACCAGCAAATCAGGCTTAACGAAAATGACTTGCCTCAACACTGATCTTGCAAGTTCAGGCTGCCACGAAAGGGTTGCATCGCCCGCAACATAGTCAAAGGCGGGATGGGTTTCAAAAGCAACGATGTGACCTTCACGATGCAGGAAGGTTTGAGTGTGCCCGTGCAAGTCCAACCCGCCTCCATATCCGCCTTCCGCTGGGATGTAGCCAGCAATTCTTTGGTCTCGCACCAAGTAACGGAAAGTGGCATTGCTGAAACGGTTGATTATGGCTTGCTCCTCGCCGCGCGGATGGAAAAGGTTGTGCTTCCAACGAATTTGCCAATCAGAAGGTTCAATGACGACGACATTGCCCCAACTGTTTCCACGAGAAATTTGAAGACTTGGACAACCATGGTCGCCCCAAAGAGAAGCGGTGCCAAGCAACGGTTCACCGGCTTTAAGCACCATCAAGTTTGTGGGTTGATGCCGATAAACATGGTCGCGAATTCCACAGGCAAAGAAAACCTCGGTCGCATCTTTGCCGTAATCAGAGCGCATAACGACTTCGCCTTCGCCGTCAAAGAAAAGTGTCGTTGGCAACTCGTTGAAGTTCACCTGAGGTGCATCAGGGTCATACCAACCAAGCGCCAAACCGAGGGGCAAAACAAAAGGAACAGGTGAATTGTTGCCAGCAGAGGTCGGGAAAGCGAAAACTTTCGCCAACTCCTTGTGGCTTAACTCTTCGTGGCTAACGGCTTCGTCGTTATTGAACCTTTGAAGCAAGTTCCGCCAACCGTAAATTGCTTCGGTCAATGGATGACGGCTCAAAGCGAAAGTAAGCCATCGTTGCGGTTCTCCGGGCGGTCCCGGCGGACCAAAAAGACCACGAGCATCATTGAGCGGTCGGGACAAGCGAGCGTGAGTCAAAAAGCCTCGCACAAAGGTGCGGTGATGATAGCGGTCTTCGCCGTAGAAGTGGCGAAGGTAGAAAAAGGCGAAAGCGTAAGCGCCGAATGGACAGTGGCAGGATGTCCGCTGATTCAGCCACCAAGTTCCGCCGCGCTTGCCAGCGTGGAGGGTGAAATAGCGTTCGGCATTGACCGTCCAAGTCATCAAGTGCCAAAGCAGCATTCGCTCTCGTTCCGACGGTGGGTCGCTCATTGCTGCTAAAGTCCACGCAAACACATTCATGTCGCCCAACCGGGTTGCTAGGAACTCACGAAGTTGCTTAACCTCGTCAACATTTTCACCGATGTCCGCTGCCACCAAGTCAAGGAAAGCAGCAACGAAGCCTGGGAAGAAAGGACCGTGATGGTGGAAATGGCAATAGTAGTCAGTTTTGCCACTTTTGATCACCTGCAAAATTTGTTGACGCAAAGTTTGCCGCTCGTCTTCGGGCAACATCATCGCAGCGAACTGAAGGGCAATGAGCCTCCAAGCAAAATCGTAGCGTCTCCAGCCACCTCTCTCGGCAAATTTCTGTTGCTCTGTCGGCAAGGCAGCAGTGAATTCGCTCCGCAAAAGTGAAACAGGCAACATGTTGGGCTCGCTTAAATGATCTTTGAGCCAAGCAAAGTAGCGAGCGAAAATTTGAGGGTAGCGAGCCATCTTAGACCTCGCTTGTTCAAGGTGCCAACGGCGAGCCAAAAGTCGTGGTCGCTCCAATTTAGGCAGGCGGAGGAAGTAAAAAGTCCGCCTCAAAGTTCCATCAGAGGTTTCCACTCTTGCCTCAACCTCAAAAATGCCCGTGTCCCTCAATTGTGGCTGCAGAACCCATGTCCCTTGTCCCGTGCCACTCGTTCCCTCAAATACCCGAACCCAAACTTCCTCGCCCATGTAGTTTCGGATGCGAACAACTAAACGAATGGGACGAGGGACGGGAGCCGAGGGACGAATTAGGGGTTGTAAGGTTAATCGCAAGCGCACAGGCTCATCAGCATAAAAAACCGCACGGTAACGCTCAGGCAAATTAAAGGCAGTTTCACCGACAATATGCAACGAAAGCGGTGGGACAGGTTCAACTCGCAAAGCATCCAACTGCACGAACTTTTTAAGGGTGACAGGGATGCGATTATGACCTTTTCGCAAGTTGATTATGGGCGCATTCCAGTGCCAAAACTCGTCGGTGTCGGCAATGAGGAAAATTTGCTGGTCTGGCGTCATCCAGAGACCTTTATTCCAAGGCTGGTCGGCAATTTTGAGTGCCCCAAAATCCAGAACAGGTGCAGCACCTTGGCTATCAGTGACGGCAGATGTATCAACCCATCGCTCTCTAATCGTCTTGCCGTCCTTTTGCACTACATAGCGAAGTGTGTGGTTGTTGTCAGCGGTTACATCCAATCGTGAGCCATCTGGTAAGTTGACAGTGACAGAGTTTCGGGGCTTGATGGCAAATGACAACGGTGATGATGGCTTCAATTCGGACATCGCTTCGGCGTTCAAAACAAGTGGTGTAGGCGCAATTGCAACTCGCAGTGTCAACTCAATAGCAATGCGGTCGGCAGTTATGTTTGGCCACCAATCTGGGTTTGGTGGCAAAACTACACGAACCGACGCAGGTTCAAAAGGCAGCGAGACAGTTCGCAACAGTTTATCGTCCGTGAGGGAAATTGTGGCAAGGGCTTTGCCTTTTCGGCAAGCGACGAACAAAATTGGCTTCGGTTCAATGTCCTGCGTCCACCAGAGTGGCTGATAAGCGTCCAGCGCAAAAGGCTCGTCAGGGACAGCGATAACCTTTGTGACTTGCCTTTTGCCTGCATCTACGACCAAAATTCGGTTTTGAGTTGGGTCGGTGGCGTAAACTTTGCCTGCAGCCGATGAAACATCAAAGGCTCGGTCAGTAATTTGCAGGTTGGCAACGAGCGTTTCCGACGGCATGTCCAAAATAACCAGCGAACCCTTGTCCGTTGCGATGAACATTTGGTTGCCCGAAACTGCCAGAGCAACGGGAATTGTGCCTTGGGGTAGCGGGACAAGTCGGATTTGGTCGCCTTTTTCTGTCCGAACAGTTACTTGCAGCCCTTTTGAAGTGATGGCGAACCGCTTCCAGCCAATTTGGTTTCGTGGACCGAACTCAGCAGTTGTCTTTGGACCGAAACCGTAATCCCAGCGGTCAGCAACCATCGGAGCAAAATCGGGTAGGCGAAAGACCGCCGGCTCAAAGTGAACAGCAATTTGCTGAGAAGTTGCAACAATGTGAATGGGAGAAGCAGGAAGATTTAGAACCTGCAGCGGTTTGAAGGTCGCTACATCAAAAACGAACAACTTTTGATGGGAACGGCTAACTGCAAACAACTTGTTGCCGAGCAGGTCCAGTGACCAAACTTGGGGCACCTTCACCTGGGCAATGGTTTGATGAGTTGCAGCGTCAATTGCCACGATGCGCCCGTTCCATGCGTCGGCAATGAAAAGCCATTGCTTCTCTCCATCAGCAGCGATGTCGGTCAAGTAGCCACCAACTTGCACGCTACCGACAAGTTCACCAGTGTTTGCGTCCAAAATTCCAACTTGTCCGCTGGCGGGTGCAGTAAAATAGATGCGGTTGCCCAGTGTAACGACTGCATCGGGACCGAACAATGTAGGCAGCGGGTAAGGGAAGAAACGAGGCGGCGTTTTGATGCTGTTGCGCCAAAATTTGGGTATAATGCGCACCTGCATTGGCTTAGGTGCGTTGACTTTGAACTGCAATGTAGCAGTTGTTTGGGCTTCCACGAAAGCGCCACCGCTTGCACTGGGATGTCGGATAACTATCGTGCCTTTCCCTAATTCTGCCCGCTCCGCTTCTATGATTGGTGGCATAGAAGCAACAGCCAAACTTACCCCTAACTTCCAGACAACTACCAAACCAAGCACTAAACGCCACATCGCCTATACCCTCCTTTCGTTCCTTGTAATGAAAATGGTGCCGAAAAAAACCCTAATGTTTGCATGCGATTCCGAAATTGTTTCACGTGAAACATTCCCTTCGCATTACAGGGTTAGCAATCCAAGAAAAATCTTAGCGCATTAGCGTAG
>Ga0209080_1001274_pt1 | contig 12955 bp, 13 predicted proteins | sample JNZ110809AmetaG_FD_184123 | JGI IMG/M metagenome (GOLD analysis project Ga0209080, IMG submission 184123) | Hot spring microbial communities from Jinze hot spring, China to study Microbial Dark Matter (Phase II) - JNZ 110809A (SPAdes) (version 3) ...
GCCGGGACTACCCGGGTATCTAATCCGGTTCGCTCCCCCGGCTTTCGCCCCTCACCGTCGGGCGCGTTCCAGCCGAGCGCCTTCGCCACTGGTGGTCCTCCCGGGATTATCGGATTTCGCCCCTACCCCAGGAGTACCCTCGGCCTCTCCCGCCCCCTAGCCTGGCAGTACCCCCGCCTGTCCCCAGGTTGAGCCTGGGGATTTCAGCGGGGGCTTGCCAGGCCGGCTACGGGCGCTTTAGGCCCAATAATCGTCCCGACCACTCGCGGGGCTGGTATTACCGCGGCGGCTGACACCAGACTTGCCCCCCGCTTATTCCCCCGCCTTCTTACAGCGGGGAAAAGCCCCTCTTCGGGGCACTCGGGGTGGCCCCGTCACGGTTTCCCGCATTGCGGAGGTTTCGCGCCTGGTGCGCCCCGTAGGGCCTGGGCCCTTGTCTCAGTGCCCATCTGGGGGCTCCCGCTCACACGGCCCCTACCCGTCTTCGGCTTGGCGGGCCGTTACCCCGCCAACTACCATGATGGGCCGTGGCCCCATCCTCGGGCGATCGAACCTTCACGGCGGTTCGATCCTTTCGGCGAAGAGGCTTTCCAGACCTCTTCACCTATCAGGGATTAGTCCCAGTTTCCCGGGACTATCCCTGTCCCGAGGGCAGGTTAGCCACGTATTACTCAGCCGTGCGCCACGCCCCGCGCTTGCGGAGCGTTCGACTTCCATGGCTTAGCCCCACCCCGATAGCGGTCGGGTCCGGCAGGATCAACCGGAGTCGCGGCCGCAAGGCCGCGGGGCGGTTTGGCGGTGTGCTACTGTGTGATCTAGGTTGCGGAAAGTACCCCGTGAGGTCTGACCTCCCCGGGTTAAGCCCCCGGGTTGGATCAGACCCCCATTTAATACATTTTTTGCTATAAGTACTATTCCCGCGGCTGGAATCCAAGCTTTTCATTCACGGAGCGGACACTCCGCGTCCAGCTTTGCCGCCGGACCGCGGGATTAGTGCGCAAGATAGATTTTGGCGTGTAAAACTTTATAAGTTTTATTATACATAATATCGAAAAGGTTAGCTTTAGTACTACAATTCAGTAGCGTAAGTTCGCCGACAAAGGATTTACATAGATAAAGCTAAACATTGCCTTAAGCTAAGTTAACTCTGATCAACGGATATAAGTTCCGTTTAAAGAAAATCTCTAGAGCATTACCAAGCGTGAAATAACATGGATAGTAATGCAGCTACAACTGGTTGGTTAATGAGATGTACAGCCTGCGACTCTACATGGGTCCTTGAAGTTAGCTTTGATATCCGAGATACAAAGAGTATATACCATTATTGCACAAAATGTAAACGCAATACATTCCATGAAGTGCTCATGCGGGTTGAAAACAAGGTGCCACAAAATAGCAAGCACAATTAGCGTTTTTAACCCACAACAAAGTTTACCCTAAATATACTTAGAGCTCGGTGGGCCGGTAGCTCAGCTGGAAGAGCGCTCGGTTTGCACCCGAGAGGCCCCGGGTTCAAATCCCGGCCGGTCCACCAACGCAAAATTCTTCATTAATGTTCGCGATGCATAATAAGGCACTTTATGCTTTGGGTCTAGGTATGGCCTATTGATGCTAGTTAATGGCATCACTACGAAATTCTAAGGAGGTGAGCCCGAGGAAGGATACCTTCGCGGAAGCTTGGTTCATACTAGTTGAAAGAATTCAAAGAAACTACGTACCCCTAAAGGACTTAAGCGATGAAGAACTAGCTAAACCGATTAGAATTACGAGGCATCGATTGGTGCGGGGGGTGGGATTTGAACCCACGCAGGCCTACGCCAGCGGGTCTTGAGCCCGCCCCCTTTGGCCGAGCTCGGGCACCCCCGCGCGCCGAGCGCTTTCTAAGCTGTATCATCATTATACTATGAAGGTTTATAAATGTAATCAGATTTGACCGATGCTAGAAAATAGTGGGCCCGGGGGGATTCGAACCCCCGACCTCCCGGTTATCAGCCGGGCGCTCTACCAGGCTGAGCTACGGGCCCTATGTAGGTTCGTAGTGGGCCTAGTTAAAAGTCTTTAACATGTATTCGTTGAGTTTCTTCGTATCCGCGGCTTTAGCTCTACAATGGTTCATCATGTTTCAGATCGCCCATCGACCATCATTAGCCTTTGCGGCCACCTTACTTATTTTGTTTAGGGTAAGTAATAGGTTTAAACGCTGTATCCGATGTAATAGTATACGTTGTATTGTTCCTGTGTTGGTTTAGTAACGTGTGGGGACTTTGAAGGTTGGTTAAAAAGTTTTCTAGACCTTGGATTTCAGTATACATGTATTGCTACTATATCTTAGTGGTTAAGAGGCTGTTGGAAGGTATGGGAGATTTAATTGAAATTGTGAGTATTTTGTTGGAAGCACTAGTATTATTTTCTTTGTTCTTCATCTTGGTTGCGTTGAAGATGGCTCTTATAGGGATTGCTAGGGCGGTATGAACAGTAGTTGTAGCTAGTCTCATGCTGAATATTTCAATGGGTTTTGTAAAAGGTGTTAACTTTGGGTTTGTTGAAGACTTTTTAAAGGTTTGGTGCGAGGTACAGGTGCTATAAGGTAGGTTATTGTTTGTATCGACTGTTAACGTTATCGCTGTAAGGTATGGTTTTCGTGAGTAGGGTATGAGGTTAGACGGAGCTACTAAGATCTCCTTAAGTAATTCTTATAGATTCCTATGTTATCTCTATCTGGAAACAATGTAAATGTTTTGCGTTTTCTTAACATGAGCTCCAAAGATACTAAGACCTTTACCTCTGTGGGTCTAGGCTTAATATGGTATTACCATGGCAAAACGTTACTAGGGGTATAATGCCTAGAATCGATCTCGGTAAAGCGCCGCCTACATTAGATGGATCGAATTCCCGTGTAGCTGTTGAAACGTTTTTGACGGCTTTAGAAGCGGCAGGCGCAGATGAAAAAACTATTAAGAGTTATCGTGCAGCTTTGTACGATTTTTTTGCGTTTTTGAACTGGAAGCCTATTAAAGAAGTTGCAGCAAACGATTTCTATAGCTGGAGAATAGAGAGGCTTAAGAACGGTTTCCCTAACGCTAAGTACGGCGATAAGAAATCTAGAGAGGCAACTCTATACTATTACACGCTATTCATCCGAAGATTCTTTGAGTGGCTAGGCTTAGGCACGCTTATTCCATCGGTTAAAAGACCTAAGAGAAAAGATATACCTGTACTAAAACCAGATGAAATAGTTAGGCTATTCAATGCCGCTAGAGATCCTCTCGACATACTCATACTCTCACTCCTCTTAGAGACAGGGCTTCGAGCTGAAGAAGCCCTTAGCCTAACCTTCGAAGATATAGACCTAACATCCAGAGAGATAAAGGTTAGGAACGCTAAATATGATGAGGTTAGAACAGTATTTATAGGGGATTTAACAGCCTACGTTCTCTCACAGACAATAAGCTTCAGAAAACCATCGCCAAACGAGAGGATTATTCCACTTAGCTACAGCGGTCTATATAAAAGGCTTAAAGGTTTAGCTAAAAGAGCTGGGGTAGATATTAAGAAAGTTCGACCCCATATATTCAGACATACGTTTGCTACAGAAGCCCTCAAGAAAGGGCTAAACATTGTTTTCCTCCAACAACTTCTAGGCCACAAAGATCTACGTACAACCCAAGTATATCTACATGTGCTTAAAGATGATGTAAAAGCCCAGTACTTAAGAATATTTAGCCCTGCAAACGCTGTTTTACCAAGCACCTCACAGTATCCACATCAATATTCTCCCCCCTACCTATACGCATCGCCGTCTCCTCACAACCAACCTCTTTACCAGCCCATGGCCCTCCAGCCTACAGCTCCACAGTACCCAGCAAATAACGTAGCTAACGAGAAACTATGCCCACAGTGTAACAGCGCTATACCTGTAACAGCTAGATTTTGCCCATACTGCGGAGCTAGGGTAGGCTGATTAAGTTAAGCAAACCTCTAGGAAAAACTACAAACATAGCTATATTGTTCATTTCCTGCTAGGGATTGATGGAAATTTAGCTTATTTCGCCGTCGAATTTATTGGATCCTAGGGCACTATACCTACCTTCTTCGTCTACTACAACTATCCCTTCATTAACTAGCTTTGTTAAACATCTCCTAATCTTATCTTCGCTTGCTATACCTGCTAGCTTAGAGTGTATATCTTTTATTGTTTTAGGCTCAGACTTAAGCATATCTAGGACTATATCCTTGAGCTCGCTTTCGTTAGGAGCCATTGTTACTATTACTTCAGGGTCTTCGTATAGAACTTTTAGCTTTAAATCTTTGTCTAGCTCGAGTAGGTTTTGACTTTCATTCCCTACATAGATTTTGCGCGACATCTGTACACCCTAGGTATTTATTCAATGCATTAAGTATGAAAGCTCAGTTAAGATAAAACTTCTTGCTTCGCTTATATAGTTAGTGGTATAACTGGTTTAGATTGATTATAACCCAGATAAATACTGTAGCTATAAGCGGCGGGCGTTGATTCGCCTTAGTTCTTTAAGCTTACCCAAAGAGTTAGATTAAAAGCTTAGATTAGGTGTAAAATCTATGCCATGCCCTTGGTACCAATACGGGTTATGTACTTCGCCTAAGCTTCCCGAACCTACAGATGCCGTTGTAGCTGTGGATAGATGTAACTCTGAAGATATCTATGTTAATTGCTTATACTACGAAGAAGAACAGAAGAGCGTATCTAAAAGATCATCTGCTACCAGAAGAGATAGATCCCCAAAAATATACGTCCCAATACATGCAATTCCAGCTCATCTCGATTGCCAATGCCCTGAATGTGAAGTAAGCACCACCGAAAATGGCCTTAAGATAGCTTACTGCAAAGCGTTGGATAGGCATTTATCTCGGCACGAGGTCTACTTGTGTAGTAGGTACTGGAAGGAATGCCCCTACAGGTATCTTCAACCTACTTAACTAAATTGCCTAGATATTCAGTGGATACCTAGTTATACCTGAAATACAGCCGAATGTCTCTTTAAACCACGTGTACTCCTCAACGCTTGAGGAAATCACCAGCACTACTGCACCTTTATCTTGAGCTAGTTTCTCAAATCTATCTATCTCCGGATGATCTTCGCATATCAATAGCTTGTCTATAGCTCCGTTGTTCAGCAAATTCTCTACTTCTTTTGTACCGTATACAGCGTAGCCATCATCTTTCGCTATATGGTATTTGTACTCCTCGATAGCGCGCATAACCTCTACGTATCTATGCTTCAATAGAATATCCTGCGCCTTCATGATTACCTCCCGTATACCGACGAAGCCTTGGTACGATACGTCTATTGGTTCACCTACTATTAACTGCTTAATTCTGTAGTCTAAGTTATCTGCTTCTTTTAGGAAATCGTACTTAGCGTACCCCGGACCTGCTATTATTATTCCTTTGAGTTTCTTCTCCTCAATTAATGGAACTAGGTACAGGTTGACTTTCTCGGCAACGTTCTTGTAGAACTCTACAACCATCTGCTCTATGATTCTATCGAATCTTCGCTGGCTTTGCCCACCTTTATGGTGTTTACCCGGGATATACCATTCTATTTCGTCTAGAATCTGTATACCTGAAGGCTTCAGCAAACCTATTGTAGCTTCATCTCTCTCTATTATTATTATGCCGTACACCTCCTGCTCTTCAACCATAGGCTCTAGAAACTCTGTATGGAATTCTTTATCTGTTCTATAGAAGAATATGGGTACAGGGTCAGGCGGTGAAAAAACTAACACAATGCTGTCGTTGGTATCCTCGTTTATACCGCTGAAGAGAACTAAACCGTTCTTGGGTGTTTGCCTTATCATTGTGAGCCTATCGATAGCTGAAGACAAGGCCCATTGAACAGCTTCCCTTGTCCTCTTAAGCTTTATGTTCTCCGTTATCGCAAGCTCTTGCCTAAGAAGTGAAACAATATCGCTTATAGGTCTTCCAGGAGGTATGTAAAGGCTGAGCAATGTTGTTGCATGGGCTCGCCATTTCTTAAGCTCCTTCAGTATCTGCTTCAAGGTCCTTCTATCAATTGATAGCTTGGACTCCCACTCGCTAAATAAAGGTCACCTGTACCCGCCCGAATTCAAGCTAAACAGCAAATTTCTTTAACATAATTGTTAACATATTTATAAACTTTTCGGCGAGAACTCAAAACCCTTACTATAGTACATCATAACGGTACAGGTGCTATCATTGGTTTACAATTATTCTGCTGAAGGCTTCAACGACTTAAGCCTTAGCGCTGATTTCTCTAAGCCTAGCTTACCTCCTAAGGTGGACCGCGATGAAAAAACCCTTGATATAGATACCGTCGATGTAGGTGATAGAGGACCTAGGTCGAGGACTGTAGAAGCTATCTTGCTTCTTCTGTACGTAAGACCTATGAAAAGCTCCGAGATAGCTAAGATCTTGGGGAAGTCCAGTAAACTTGTTAGCAGCTACTTAAGTTATTGGAAGACAAGAGGATACGTTGCTTATAGATCAGGTTACTGGATGCTAACAAAGCAAGGAGAAGAACATGCTAGGATGTTCATAGAATCCCTAGGGGTTCCTGTGATCTCACCTCAAGATGTGGTCCTGTTAGCCCACAAACTGATAAATGAACAGGTACAGTCCACAATAAATAACTGGAGTCAGCTAAAGAAAGCCCAGCATGAGACAGAAATACAGCAATTCACTGCTAAATTGACAGATAACAAAATAGGAAAACAATCCCACATAAACCTCCAGCCCTCAACGATCCAAAAAGCCTTAAACTGCGTTACAAAAATCCTAGAATCCAAAGATCTATTAGAAGACGAAATGCTTTTAATGAACCACCTCATAAAGCACTACATAGAATGGGGTAGTACATACCTATACCTAGATCAAATAGCTGAAGAACTACACTACCAGGCTCAAGAGCTAATGGCTATTCTAAGAAAACTTCAATCAAAAAGACTTGTCTACCTGTACACCGATAGACGGTTTGGCGTTCGAGTAGGATTAGGCAAAAGCTTTAAACAGTTACTGGATCAGTGTATTGCTAAACAACCTTGATGAAATAAAGTACAGGTACTAATATTATTCTAATGAAATTAAATTATTAATATCTACTTCTTCTACTAATAACCAGAAACAAAAAGCTGTGCAGTTACATCTTAAACAATATCTAGTCAGACCTTGTAAGGCTCTTATATTCCTATATAATACAATGGAAATTGTATACGTTGCGTTAAATAACCTTTATACAAACCAATTAGTATATTGAGCATCATTGAACAAACTTAGGTAGTTGTAGTTGTATATAATACTAGGTGACGTCCATAGCTTCCAAGCCTTAGGTAAGCTGTACATCATCTGTATTCAAGTTCTTTCCAACCATGTTCTCCTACTAATGGTACAAAAACACATGGTATAGAGTACCTTATGTTAATCTGCCCTGGAGGCTCCGTAGATTTTGATACCACCTGCAATACTTGTTCGTATCGAGAGCCTACAGGTATAACCATCAGCCCCCCCAGAGCAAGTTGCTCTATAAGAGGTTCAGGTATTTTTGGGGCAGCAGCTGTCACAATAATTCTATCAAAAGGCGCAAACTCTAAAAGACCTTTAGTTCCATCACCCACATATATTGTTACGTATTCTAGTAGCTGTGGTGCTGCTTTTGATATGTTGATTAGCGCGTTCTTAGCTAGTTCAGGTATACGTTCAATGGTGTAGACATGGCCGCCTCCCTTTGAAACTATATGAGCAAGTATAGCTGCTTGATATCCGGAGCCTGTTCCTATTTCTAAGACTTTATGATGTGGTTCAACCTGTAGTTCTTCAGTCATTATCGCAACCATGTGCGGAGCACTAATAGTTTGCCCGTGGCCTATGGGTAGAGGGTGATCATTGTAAGCGTATTCTCTCAAAGCCTCGGGCACGAAGTATTCTCGTGGTATAGCGAGGAAAGCTTCTTCAACTGCTTTGCTTTTAATTAATCCACTCATTTTGAGGTATTTAACTAACTCTACTCTTTGTCTATAAAATTCCTCACTCATACTTGTAACCTTTGTACCGCAGAGTGTACTATGAAATATATTAGTAACTTTACCAAGGTATTAGCCTTATGGTGTACATACAGATCCCTGTGTACAGAGATAAGGTTACAGCAAAGGGACATCAAGCAATTAAAGCTCTACATCCTACAACATTTGAGCTTACAAAGGATAAGCATCTAACAGAGAGAGGGGATTGTATAATAGGTGTAGGCCTCGATAAAGGGGTCTCAGAGCTAGATCCAGAGCTTAAGAAAGCCTTAAGGAGTAAAACAGCTCTTGTTATACTAATACTAAAAGTCGATGATTTGATTGATACGGTGTTTGCCCAGGGTGACAAGAACTTAATTTTAAGCGATAGTAGGAGGATTATAGTTAGGAGAAGTAGCTATATAGATCCTGCGACAATGGCGATAAACGCTAACAAGAGCTCTAAGAGCATTAAGCGAGATCTAATAGAAAAGCTTAGAGATCCTGATGCAACACTAACTATGGAAATATATGTTCTCGAGTTAAGCGATATGCTAGTTATTTAAGATCTAGCATAGCACAGCATTATCAGCTAATAAGGTTGTAAAATCTTTTGAACTTAGGGTGAAACTAGACCTCTTTGAAGTAATACGGCTACGGTAATGTAGATGAAAATAGGTGTTGCAGCTAAACGAGGATATGAAAACCTGTACAGAATTGTGCAAGAAATTCTTAGCTATGGCCATAACATGCTAGGTTTAGATATGTTGTTAGACGAAGATCTATCTAAGGAGGTTAGCTGGCCTAATCTGTTCCGACTCTACGAAGATAAAGTAGATTTCTTAGTCGTGATAGGAGGAGATGGAACTCTCTTCAGGGTTATTCAGAGATTGAAGTATAAGGAAACACCGATAGTGGGTGTGAGAGCTGGGCGAAGGGGATTCCTACTCGATGTAGAGCCTAGAGAAGCTTTGAATAGATTGAGAGACCTTGTGGATGGCAGGTACGGGATACGAGAGTACATGATGTTAAAGATCGTACCCGAAAGAGGAGAAGAATATTACGCGTTAAACGATGTTGTTGTAGCAAGCATCAGGGATATAAGGTCGAACGTTATATCGCTGGAAGTCTACGTTGATGGAGACCTACTTTATAGGTTCGACGGTGATGGGGTTATAGTTGCAACGCCTATAGGTTCAACGGCTTATACCTTCTCCGCGGGGGGACCTGTTATAGATGTAGATTTTGAAGCTATAGTTGTAACCCCTCTAGCTCCTTTACAGCCTAACGCTAGACCTGTAGTATTATCTCCTGGGAAGGTTCTGGAGATAGTAAATACCAGCGAAACAGAGGATGCTCTATGCATAGTTGATGGAGAGACAAAGCTAAAGATAAGCCGAGCTAATAAGGTTATAATTAAAAAAGCTGAGCAAGGTGTAAGGTTTGTCAGATTCAAGAGATTTACAACGCTTAAACGTATTCAGGTATGCGAATTCTAAACACATTATCTGCATCTTTGATACCGCTGCGTTCCTTTCATCGCTTCAGCTACATGTGTATGTAGGCGATATAGTTACTACACCAAGCGTTGTGCAAGAAGTGAAAGATAGCGAAAGCGCTTCTAGGCTTGAAATAGCGTTGTCCATAGGGAGATTCAAGGTTGAAGCGCCTCTACCTGAATACGTTGAGAAAGCTAGGGATATTGCTAGGAACATGAAGTTGCTGGATAAGTTATCGCAAACAGATATAGATGTTCTTGCGCTTACCCTCAAGTACAGGAATGAGGGCTTCAAACCTATGGTGTTTACGGACGATTACGATATTCAGAGGATTCTTAAAAGTCTAGGAATAGATTTCAAGCCTGTTAAAAACTTAGGTATAGAGAGGCGGTTTAACACTTCTTCACCAACTTCGCTATAAAGTACCCCACAGTGTTATGTTCATGTGGGTGAAACCTTAGGTAAGCATAGCTGTGCTTAGCAGATCTAATGCCTCTAGAACCTCTTGTGGTTTCGATGGGTACAGGTTCTACGCATCTTTCTTCTTCAATGAATTGCTCGATAACTTCTTCATTTTCTTCAGCTGTAACTGTACAAGTAGAGTACACTAGAGTACCTCCTTTCTTAAGGATTTTTGTTGCTGACCTAAGGAACTGAAGCTGATAGTTTGCAGCGTTCAAAACATCAACATAGGTTTTTCGATCAAATAGTTTAGGTCTAACACCTAGAGCTGTACAAGGAGGATCGACAACAACTCTATCAGCTTCAATCCAGCTAAAATCTATGTGTAGATACCTTGAGTCGGCCCTCCATACTTCAACAAACGGTGTATGTCCAAGCCTATCAAGCTCTGATAACATGCTATCTATTCTTTTCCTAGAATGATCAAAAGATACAACAAGAGCTCTACCCCTGGTTAACTCGATTATGTGCCCAGTCTTACCTCCAGGTGCAGCGCAAACATCTACAATTAATTCTTTAGGCTGTGGATCCAGCACCCTAGAAACATACATTGCAGGCAAACTTTGGGGGTATATCAAACCTTCGCGGTACTCAAGTGAATCACGTATAGGTGGAACCTTGTATACTGAGGCGTAGACCTCTACTGCTAGGCCTTTCCGCTGTTTCATTATTTCTCCACAGCTCAGCATAGCAACGCCTTCGCCTACTACAACGCCATTCTCAGCTACGACTGTTACCACATCTCCACGCTTAACACCTTCAGAGCAGCTGACAATACCTGGTGCATATAGGTTAGAACCCATGTATACGGACTCAGCGGCGTACTTATTGGTTATAACCACCTTATCCTGTAGCCTGACCTTGTAAGGACCTTTGACGGGTATGTATATAGCCTCTTCTAGCTCTTCGTCTAAGTAAGCCTCTATACCCCTAAACCTAAGCCCATCAACAACATCCTCAGGTGATATCCTTAATGTATTAACGCGTACGTAGTACCTTTGCCCAGGTTCAGCTAGAGATCGAAGGAAAAGATCTAGGTCTTCGCCAAATACCTTAGCCAAAGCGTTTCTTAATGCTTCGTCGTAGAGTAGCATTGTTGGGCGCCTAACCTTATCATCAAGACTAATAAAACCAGTAATCTAGCTCTAAAACTTAGAGTATTTGCTAGCGCCGGGGTGGCCGAGAGGTCTAAGGCGGTGGGCTCGAGACCCACTGGGGGATCCTCCCCCGCGCGGGTTCAAATCCCGCCCCCGGCGCCACTAAATAAACTCAAAACATGCTGCTCATAATCTAAGTGTGATCAGTAGATCGCTGTAGAGCTCTTCGCGTAATTTAAACCCATACTGAACTGATAGGAACTGCTTTCTGAACTCTATAACTTTCTTCCTCACTTCTACAAGGTCTTTCTTATCTATCAATACTTCTCTAACAAATTTAGCAATATCCCTGAAATCAGATTCCCTCATACCGAACCTAGTCATCTCCTGTACACCAAACCTTAAACCGCTTGGATTATCCGGGTTTAGCGGATCCCAGGGTAGAAGATTCTTATTCGCAATAATGTTGGCTTCCTCAAGCAATTTAGCAGCTTTCGTCGCTGGGCATTGTTTACGTATGTCAACTAGAACTATATGCGAACCCGTGTATCCTAGATGTTCAGCGACTACGTTGAATCCTTCTATTGCTAAGCTCTCTGCGAACTTCCTTGCATTCCTTACAATTTGTTCGGCGTAGGCTTTACCGAAATACATCATCTCTATAGCTGTTATAGCTAATGCGGGTAACCTATGTAGGTGGTGGTTGCTTACAAACTTCAGAACGTTACTTGAAATAGCTTTATACATATTGTCGCTGTTCGTGAGAAGTAAACCTCCTTGAGGTCCCGGGAACGTTTTGTGGGTTGACGCAGTAGCTACATCGGCTCCCTCGTGTACGGGGTTAGGCCATTTACCACCTGCTATAAGCCCTAGTACGTGGGCTACATCGTGGACCACGGTAGCTCCTACACTACGGGCTACTTCTGTTATAGCCTTTGTTGGATGTGGGAATAGATACGCTGAAGCTCCTAGGACCACGAGTTTAGGTTTTACATTTTCTATTATCTTCCTAGCTACATCTACATCTATGTTCCACGATTCGATATCGAATGGAATCTCCGTAGGCTCTAACCCTAAAGCACCTAGAAGACCGCTTCGAGTATGAGATATATGGGCTCCAGCTTGGATAGAGGCTACAACAGCTTTATCGCCGGGTTTAGCTGCGGATGAGAATGCTATGGCGTTTGCGATGGTTCCGCTAATAGCTCTAGGCTCAACGAACTCCACGTTAAATAGATGAGACATAAGGTTTTGAACTAAAACCTCAATCTCGTCTGCGTATACCGTTCCTTGGTAATACCTTTTCCTCGGCTTTCCTTCAGCATACCTATGCATTAAATCGCAGAGATAAACAGCCTCAGCAAGAGGAGACATAACGTTTTCAGATGCTATAAGGTTTACAGTTTCAAATCTTCTCCACGTATTATGCTTTTTAACGTTGTCGATTACTTGGTGTACGAGATTCGGGAGTAATACCGATGGGACTTCACCGTACAAAACACCTAATGTAATTCAGTATATAAACATTGCTTATACATAGGTATAGCAAATCCAAGTCCGGAGTCTCAGCAGACTTTGAGTTAAAGAATTCAAGAGAAGCACAATACAGTTAAAAAAATTAAAAATTATGTTTGTTTATTTGTTTTGGTTATCCGCATTCTGGGTAGTCGTCTGGTACTTTTGCTCTAAAGTATTTACCAGATGCTGGGTCTTGGAATAACCCTATTTTTACTCCTTTCCTACCTCTAGGTGCTAAACTCCATACCTTCTTAGGTGTAAGATCTTTTTCAGCTCCTTCAGGTGTTTTAACTTTAACAGCTTTTGTACATGCAGCCATCTAATACACCCGAGAGTAAGTATAGAACGACTCATAGCTTATAA
>Ga0209080_1001275_pt1 | contig 12935 bp, 8 predicted proteins | sample JNZ110809AmetaG_FD_184123 | JGI IMG/M metagenome (GOLD analysis project Ga0209080, IMG submission 184123) | Hot spring microbial communities from Jinze hot spring, China to study Microbial Dark Matter (Phase II) - JNZ 110809A (SPAdes) (version 3) ...
GTCCTCCAATGACATCGGGCGGGTAGGCATGAATGAGGAAAAGCAAACGCAAGATTAATCACTCCTTTAGCAAAGTGTAGTGCTATTTTACTCGCATTATTTGATTTTCGTTAATTTGATGATATATTTTTCCGCAATCGTGACAAATAGCCTTACCATCAGAGAAAGAGAGTTTTTCTCCGCACTCACAAACCCAGCCAACAATCCTTGCAGGCACTCCAACGACTAAAGCATAATCAGGCACATCTTTCGTCACAACTGCTCCTGCACCGACAAATGCATATTTCCCTATCGTCACACCACAAATGATCGTGCAATTAGCCCCCAAAGTTGCCCCACGCTTCACCAATGTCCGACGAAATTCGCTCTTTCGCTCTATCTCACTGCGGGGATTAATCACATTCGTAAATACCATTGACGGTCCGCAAAACACATAGTCCTCCAACTCTACTCCCTCGTAAACCGAAACATTGTTTTGGATTTTTACCCCATCCCCAATTCGGACATTCCTTCCCACAAAAACATTCTGCCCTAAGACGCAATTACGACCTATCTTCGCTCCACTCATTACATGACTGTAATGCCAAATCTTTGTTCCTTCACCGATCTCTGCACCAGGGTCAATCGTTGCTGTTGGATGTACAAAGTAGTTACGCTGCTCGTCTTGTTCTTTTTGCTTTAAAATAACTGTCCTACCTCCTTGCTCCAGTGACTTTTGCGCCATTTCCAAGACCCTTAAAACTCGCAACCCGCTTTCTCCATCGGTTAACGGTTTCTTTCTTCGTTGAACACATTCAAGAAAATGTTCACACTCTGCCTTTAGTGGTTCTTTTTCTTCCAAAGTCACCTTGATTGCTTCCGCATTATGGGCTACTGGGATTTGCCCACCGATCCAATCAATCTGGTGCGGGTAAAGGGTTAGTTTCTCCGACCAAGGGCGAGTATCATCAAAGACCGCCATTTGTTTGTCCCCGACAACGACAAAACGATGCTCTTTGAAAGGGTGAAGCCAACTGACAAAAATATGAGCCATGACTTTGTTAGGGAAACGAAGGGTCGTTAAAGTGACATCGGCGACTTTATGATTGAGGAAGGCTTCCCCTTGACAGGTTACTTCTTCCGGCATTGTGTCCAACAATCGCAAAAGTAATGCAATATCATGAGGTGCAAAACTCCAAAGGACATTTTCCTCTATCCTGATTTGCCCTAAATTAAGCCGATGGGAATAGACATATTGGATGCGTCCTAAAGCACCTTCTGCAACTAATTCCTTGAGACGCAAAAAGGCAGGATGATACTCCAAGACATGCCCAACCATTAAAATGCGATTAAGGCGTTGAGATATCTCTACTAACTGATCTCCTTCTTCGACTGTCAGAGCCATTGGTTTTTCCACTAAAACATCTTTTCCGGCTTCCATAGCCTGCTTTGCGAGGGCGAAATGTGTAGTGGCAGGGGTAGCAATGACAATGGCATCAATATCAGGGCTGGAAAAAACCTCACTGACATTGGAGGCGATCTTTACTCGTGGATAAAGGGTTTGTATTTCGGCTAGTCGGTTGGGATCGGTATCGCAGACTAATCTTAGGCAACCCAACTCTGCCCAAACGCGGACATGGTTTTTACCCCACCTACCACAGCCTAAAACTGCCACTTTAATCGCCATAAGTTAACACCTGCCTTGGCTCATAGTTTCTCAGTTGTAATCAGTTGCAAGTAACCTAAGTATCGGTCGCATTAAACGGGCGCGGATCTGTGGAGAGAACCCTATTAGGAAAGTTAACACTATGAACGAAACTTCGAACACGAAACCTAGAACTAAAAGCCTCAATAAGCCCTGTATAGTTAAAAATTTCGCAACGATTTCTGATAGCAACCACCCGACAAGGCTGCCGAGCATAGCCCCTAACCAGACCCTACCAGCATAATCCCAAAGGGTGACTTTAAATTTTCTAATTGCGAAGACTATAAAAAAGACATGCACTGGAACAGCGGTTATTGCTGTTGCAGCGGCAATACCGACGACTCCCCACTGATAGCAAAGTAGAACACTCAAACCGGCATTTGCAACGGCATAAATCAGTGATGTATTCACCATGACGCGATAGTCCCCTGTACCCCATAAAATTGACCCCAAGATGCGATTGGAAGCAGATACCAACATTGCTACACTCAACCAAGCCAAAACTGTTGCAGATTGCTCAAACTTTGGTCCAACCCATAGCAAGATGAAATCGCGACCGTAAAGGATGAAAGGGATGTAGATGGAACCGATGATAGCGACCATAACAGAACTGACTTGACAAAGCATTCGGCGTAATCTTTCTTCTTCATTGCGAGCATACAAGGCTGCAGCAGTTGGCATCAAAACGGAAGGAGCATTAGCAATAAGACTGCGGGCAAGGTCGTAAAGTTTGTAGCCGACTTGGTAAATAGCAACAGCGGTTGGTCCAAGAAAGATGCCGGCGATAATTTTGTCTGTGTCGTTGGCAAGCAATCCTGCAATATTGCTCAAGAACACGGCTCCGCTAAATTTGACCAATGATTTTGCTTCTTTCCAGCCGTGCCACTGGGGGCGGAAGGAAAATTGAGGGTAACGGGAGCGGAAATAGGCGATTTCAATTAGCCACACAATTGCTAAAACGACATATTGGGCGCTTAGGATAGCTAAAAGCCCATAGCCAAGTTTGAGCAAGACGACAGAATAAGCGAGCCGAGCCAAAGCAGCAAAGATGTAAAGCCCGTTGAGGACATGGTAGTCTTCCACTGCCCCCATTGTTCCCTCCCAAATGTTCATCGCGACGCCCATCGCTGCTTGAGTGCCAATGATGAAAAAGGCTGCTTGAAACAAGCGAACTTGTTCTGGTGAAAGTTTGAAAACATAAGGCAATGCCCCTACGCCAATCAAAGTTGCCAACACAATCGCCCCAGCAACGCTCCACAACAAAGTTGCCAATTGCCCCAAAATTCGGTTTGCCTGCGTGTAATCGCCTGTCCCCCTTGCAGCGGCGACATGACGGACAAGGGTCGTCGTCAAGCCGAATTCAAGGAGCATAAGGTAACCGATGACACTTTGAGCGAGCACCCAGACACCATACTGTTCAGCACCCAAATGCTTGGTGAACATGGGGATGAGAATAAACCCAACAAACCCACTCACGAAATGTCTTGCCGAGCGGGAAAGCATATTACGGGCGACCCGTCGGGCTAAACTGCCTTGCGTTGTTTGAGCAGTCAGAGTAGCCATTTAATCTGTGCCCCCATGACGCATGATGTTTAACCGTAAAGGAAGGTGAATTGATAACAGTTGAAGTTCCTTTCACAAACCCATGCCCTACATCCCACGCATTTACGCTTTACTCATTACGCTTCACGCATTACCCTTCATCCGCTACACCAACCATCAATCCATCCACTCATTTAAGTGGAGGAGTGCATACTGTGCCGCTTCAACTCGGTTTCTGACGCCGAGTTTGTGGAAAATGCGGGTGAGGAAAACTTTGACGGTTTGGACACTCAAATGGAGTCTGGTTGCTATCTCTTTGTTGCTCATGCCCTCCGCGACGAGTTTCAAGATTTCCCGTTCGCGCATGGAAAGGGTTTGAATAGGGGGAACTGTCATCAGGTTTGTGGGGTCAGAAATTATGCCGATAAGTTTTTCGGTAAACTCTCGTTGGATCCATGGCTTTCCGATGCTAACCGTTGAGACTGCCTTCATAATGAGTTCTGGGTCGCTGGATTTAGAAACAAGTCCCATAACCCCCGCTCGGATTGACCTGACCAAATCCACTTCGTCACAATAACCGGTGATAACAATCACCTTCGTGTCAGGACATAACTCTGAAAGTTGATGCAGGACGGAGAAATCGGTCTTTTTTGCCGATGACATGTCCATGATGATAATTTGGGGCTTGGTTTTGGCTGCGAGTTTCAAGAGTGTGTTAGTGTCAGTGGCTTCGCCAACGACCTTGACACCATTTTGCTGTTCCATGAACGCCTTTAGTCCCACTAAGAAAATTGGATGGTCGTCGCACAAAAGCACAGAGATTTTGCCTGAAGTTGAACCGTAAGTTCTTCTGTTTGTCATTTTCTTGTCTGTCGGATTTTCTTTTTGCCGTAGCCGCTTCATGGGATTGCCCCCCTGTCTATCCACCAACCAACCGATGACTTGTTTCCTATCCACCAACATTTTCGGCCTACCCTTTGGCGCCTTTTACAACCAAAGTTCATCCCTTGTGTTGTCCTAAAGTTTAGGATAAACTGCCCGAAAGTGTTAACCGAAGCGATGTAAAACTTAGACCAAACGGTTTCGTTTTCCGGACTGAGTTTAGTTGGCGAAGGTTTGGGTAGTTCGGCAAAGAGTCGTGACCGTATTGAAATCGTTACAGGGAGTCAATTGACGGGTCCGACCCTTTGCTTTTATCGCCCTAAGTAGTAGGTGAGAAGCGCTATACTGTTGGCGAGTCCGATGATGCGAGCTAAGTCTTCCCAACCGCCACCTCGTTGCTTGCGGGAGACATAGAGGACATCACCGGGTTGGACAGGTGGTGACTGCGAAAGGTCACCTTTTTGAATTGCCTGAGTTAAATTCAATTTCGTGACAACTGGCTTATCCTTGACAATACGAACTAATACAACTTCATCAAGTTTAGCGTCTTGCGTTGGTCCACCCGCATTGCTTATGACTGTCAAGACAGTATCACCCGTCTTCACACCAACCGCTCCGGGTCTTGCTACTGCCCCGAACACATACGCTTTCGCTCGTTCTGGGACAATGATTATGTCGCCGGGGCGGATAGGTTCAAGGCTGAGAGCACCTGTTCGGAACGCTGCTTCCAAGTTAACTGTTCTTGCGATTTCACCGCTAATAACTTTCACAGCGCTCAAATCCGCTTCTTCAAGGCTTCTCGGTCCGCCAGCCATGCTGATGGCATCCAAGATGGTCATGTTGGGTTGATAGTCAAAACTCCCTGGTCGTTGAACAGCACCGGTTACCCAAATTCGCTGGGATGCGGGAACGAGTATAAGATCACCGTCTTGAACTTCTGGGTTTTGAGAAAGGTCGCCTTGCCAGAGTTGAGTGAGGTTTAAATTCAAAACCTCGCCCCGTCGGTTGACCGAGACATTTGACAAGTTGGCTGTCGGCAATAACCCACCAGATTGACCGAAGACATCCATAACCCGAGAGCCGATTGGGACTTCGTAGGGACCAGGTTTTTGAACTGCCCCAAGTAAGGTAACCTTAACCGTCAACGGTTCAACCGTAACGATGTCGCCGGACTGAAGTTCAACTGCCAGCTCTTTCACAGCAGGTGCACTTGTCCCTGCATCAATCCTGACCGATAGAACTTCCTGTCCTTGCCTTATGACTTTAACCCTCATGGGGCGTTGCTCGCTCAAGGGTGCTCCAGCCATTGCCAAAATCCCAAGCAAAGTGACCTTACCGCCGAGGTTGAAAATCCCAGGTCGCTGGACTGAGCCGGTGACAATAACGCCGGAAACATCCTTCACGGAAACGAGAAGGGTGTCGTTCTCTTGAAGTTGCAAAGTTGGGATTTCACCGGCAACCAGTTTGTTCCAGGGGATACTTAGCATTTCAATTCCGCCCCTGAACACCCGTATCTCTGCCGAAGGGTCAGAAACTCCGCCGGCAAGGGCGATAGCATCAAGTAAAGTCGCCCGGGTCGGGACCGAGAAGATTCCGCTCCTCGCCACTGCACCAACGATGTTGACGACAATATAAGCGGGTGGCACCCAGATGACATCGCCAGGTTGAACAGTAATTTCACTTGCTACACCACCCACTTGCAAGTTTTTCAAGTTGACGGTGAGCATTTGTCCGTCCCGTCTAAAAACTCTGACCCTTTCCCAATCGGCATTTTCTGAAAACCCACCGGCAAGCATAATAGCGTCAAAGACAGTTGTGGGACCAACAAGCGGGAGGGGATAAGCGCCTGGCGCTTTAACTGCACCCATCACATAAACCCTTCTCGCGAGGGGCGTGAATTGCTTGATGTTGACAATAACTTTGGGCTCGCGCAAATATTGCCGAAGCGCTTTTTCAATTTGTGCAGCCAGTTCATCAACTGTCAAGCCCACAGCCTGAATTGAACCGATGAGCCTCAACCGGATGAACCCGTCGGGGCCAACAGTAACCTCACCGGAAAGGTCAGGTTCGTCTTCAACGAGAATTTGAATTTGGTCGCCAGGGTTGAGTCTGTAGGTTTCAGGTTGGGGGACAGTGATCTGAGAGAGACTTAAAGAGGACAGCAAAGCAAGTAACCACAAAGCACTAAACCATTTCACTTTCATTTCTCGTCGCCTCCTTTAAAGTCGGACGACATTGGGCGCGTTTATGTTCCTCGTCACACCGCGAGTATCAACTACCTGTGGAGAGTTTGCTACGATCCAATTCCAATCGTAACATTTGTGGGCAGTCACGACGACAACGCAATCGCTTTTCGCTAACTCATCTTCTGTCAAGTCAACGGATTTCATCATTTGCCCATTGTGGTTCAGTTCTGGCACATAAGGGTCATGATACAGCACATAACTGCCCTTTTGCATTAAAAGTTCAATCAGGGCCAAGCTCGGTGATTCACGGTAGTCATTAACCTCTGGCTTGTAGGCTACTCCCAAGAGCAAAATCCTTGAACCTTTCAGTGGCTTTCCGTGTTCGTTCAGGGCATCTGCAATCAGACTGACGACATACTCGGGCATTTGCTTATTGATGGCGTCAGCAATTCGGATGAAGCGAGTTTCGTGATTGAACTCACGAGCCTTCCACGCCAAGTAAAGGGGGTCAATGGGGATACAGTGACCACCAATCCCCGGTCCCGGATCAAACCTCATGAAACCGAAAGGTTTCGTTGAAGCAGCGTCAAGAACCTCCCAAATGCTTATCCCCATTCTTTTGCACAAAATCGCCATCTCGTTCACCAAAGCGATATTGACAGCCCTGAAGGTATTTTCAAGCAACTTCGCCATCTCTGCAACTTTTGGTGAAGAGACAGGAACGACTTTCTCAACGATGCGCGAATAAAGGGCACACGCCCTTTCAGTGCAAGATGGGGTCAAGCCGCCTACCACCTTTGGCGTGTTGTGGATCGTCCAAGTTTTGTTGCCGGGATCTATTCGTTCGGGTGAAAAAGCCAAATTGAAGTCAATGCCTGCTTTAAGCCCCGTCTCCTCAAGCATGGGCTTCAAAAGTTCCTCAGTCGTTCCAGGATAAGTGGTGCTCTCCAGAACGACGAGCATCCCTTTACGCAAGTGGGGACGGAAGTTTTCTGCCGCCGAAATGATGTATGAGATATCGGGTTCACCTGTCTTGGCTAATGGCGTTGGAACGCAAATTATGACAGCGTCGCAAACCTGCAAGTCAGCATAGTCCGTTGTCGGGTAAAAATGATTGCCGACGGACCTGACATCCTGATCTGAGATGTCTGTGAGGTAGGACTTTCCTTGGCGTAGGAGATTAACTCGCTCTGAGGAGATATCCACCCCAATAACCCTGACACCACTCCTTGCGAAGGCAATTGCGAGAGGAAGTCCTACATAACCGAGTCCAATAATTCCCACCGTTTCGTCTATCCATTGCATTCCAATCACCTCACCTTTAGTGTTAACCCCAGTTGTCCTTTGGTCTTAACCCTCCCGTTGAAGGTTTAAATCAACTACCTTACAATGTGATCAACAAGAGTCATAAAAAATTAAAGCAATGCGCCGCCCTTGGGTTTCTTTTCAGGCAAATTTTTGTAGCCCCCATTGTCCCCATGGTCAGTCTGGTAAATTTCCACTTCCACAAAAGCACCGTGCCTAAAAGTTTATCGGACTTAGGGCAAGTGGCTATAGGTCATTGGACTAAAATCGGGTGTAGCCGAAGATTTAAACTTTATTTAGGTCTGACTTAAAACTTTTGGGTTAACACTTTCGGGCGAAAACTTAGGGAAAACCTTCGGCTTGACAATCTTGTTAAGAAGCGAACCTCTGGATTGGCGAACTTTCAAGCCCAAAGGGGTGCAAGGTGCAAGGCGTAGGGTTTGAAATTGGCGGCAAAAAGAAATTTCTCGGTTCGGCAGGAGACTCACTCTCCCAGTGAGCCGAAAAATTGTCAATTGGGAGGGCGAATCCCCTGATGAGCCGATTTGGGAGGCGAGCCTCCAAGTGATCTGAAAATGGTCTGTCATATTTAAACGAACAGGTTTTATGGCTCTCGTTCGTAGTAGTCGTGGTAGTAGTAATAGTCACGGTAGTAGTCGTATCCTCGCTTCCGTGACGCTTTATTGATGACCGCACCGAGAATTTTCGCTTGAGCCAGTTCAAGTTGCTCCTTGACTTCTTGAACAGCAGTTTTGGTAACATGACCTAATTCAACGACGAGCAAAATGCCGTCGGCCATTGGTGCCAGAATACTTGGGTCAGCAACCGCCATCATGGGCGGAGTGTCAATTATCACTAAGTCAAACCTTTCTTTAAGGCGTTGCAAAAGGTGCTGCATCGCCTCAGAACTAAAGAGTTCTGCTGGTGTTACCGAATCGCTACCCTTAGGAAGAACCCCTGCTGGAAGTAAGTATAAGTTGGGCACTTTTGTCTCCTTCAATGCTTCGTCTAAGGAAGCAGTATCTTTCAGGACATTAGCCAGACCCACAGTTTCCTCAACTCCAAGAAATTTGTGAAGGTCTGGTTTGCGCAGGTCAGCGTCCACAACAACAACTCGCTTGCCAGTTTGTGCGAAAGCAATGCTGAGGGCTGCAGAGATGAAACTTTTGCCCTCACCTTTGATAGCGCTTGTGATAATGAAAGTTTTCATTTTCCCGTCGCTTGAATAGCGCATGATTAAGAACCGAAGGTTTGAACGAAGTGTCCGGATAGCCTCTGCTGCGCTGCGGCGGGAAGTCATAAGCCGTATCAAACTATTAGGCTCGGTTTCAAGCTTCGCCTCGGGAATGACGGACAAAACTGGAACACCGAGAAGGTGCTTAAGTTCATCGGAACTTGCGACAGTGGTCTTCATGAATTCAAGTAGGAAGGTCAAACCGAGGCTAAACCCCAAACCTCCCAAAAGCGCTAAAGCGAGAAGCCTGAACAGATCAGGACCAACAGGTTTTGTAGGCACAACAGCGATATCAGCGACCGTTGCGTTGCCGAGCCTTGCAGCCTCGCGAATTTGAGCGTCTTGAAGCCTTGAAAGTAAACTCATGTATGCCTGCTCCAAAACCTGCAATTGCCTTGTCAAGTCCCCTAACCTGCGCTGTTGCTCAGGGAATTTGCGGAGTTGTTGATGGGTTTGTTGAAGTAAAGATGCTAATGCTTTCCTTCTTTCCTCTAACTCCATTCGCCGGCGCTCAGCATCCAAAATTTGCTGGTAAAGGGTAGCATACCTCGGGTTCGGTGCAGCATCTGGAACTTCAATAATCCGTTCGTTTTGACGGCGAGCAATCTCCTTTCTAAGCGATTCAATTTGCTCCTCAAGTCGTTTGATGGTCGGGTGATTGGGCAAGTAACGGTTTAACAATTGAGTCCTCTGTGCCTCAAGTTCCGCTAAGCGTTTCTCCATCTCAGCCAAAACAGGGTTCTCTTTCCTAACAGGTGTAAATGGCTGCTCGCGAGCCAACATTTGCTGCAATTGCTCCCGTGCTTTCATTGCGCTGCGAAGTTCCGTTTCAGCCATGAGCAACTCGGCAGTGTATGTCCGAATTGAACTGACCAAAGCCCTCGTCTCTTCAGATACATCAACCATGTTCAGTTGTTGCTTGACTTCCGCAATCTGCTTGTCAAGCCTTTGCAACTCGTTTCGGACCGCTTGAAGTTGAGTTTCAATGAAACGGCGTTCGTTGGTCGCTTCCGCTCTCGCTTCCCTGTTTAAGCGAGCAACGAAAGCCTCGGCAATCGCATTCGCCAAAGCGGCGGCAACCTCAGGTAAAGTGTGTTTGACCGAAACGCGGATCAAGTCAGGTTCATAACTTGTTGTGCTTACAAAGGACAGAACCTCTTGAGCGCTAAGCAAACTCAAATATTGTCGCACTGCTGGGCTAACACGCATACCTCCCAACTTTTGCTCTTGAATTAACCTGAGTGCCTCTTGTGCGGTTAAAAAGGTCGTGACCAACTGAGTTGCAGTTTTAAGGTCAAGGGTGTCGGTTTGCTGTTGTTGACCAGGTTGTGGGAATAGACCGGGCGGAGTCTGTTTGCGAAGACGAATTAAACTCACGGCTTCATAAAACTTTGGGGAAGTGAAAGTGTAAACGGCAGCGCCAATAAGCGCCAAAATTGTCAAGACAACGATGAGAGGTAACCTTCGGTAGAGAACCCAAAAGTAAAAACCCCAGTCAATGGATTTTTGTTCGGGACGAACCAGAACTCGTTGCTGCTGTTGCATCGCTCATCCCCTCGCTTTTAATGCATGTGCGGAGTGCAGGGTGCCAGACGACAAAAGGTTGACTTGACACTTGAACCTAACACACCGCACTTGATTTCATTGTCTTGTTATTATGCCATCAACAAGGCACAAAGGAAGCGACAAAAGTCACTTAACTATTGCTGAGTCCAATGTGCGAAGTGCGTCGTTAAATAGCAAATTGAAATTTAGTAGGGGCAGGTGAAACCTGCCTGAAAGACGGGCGGATTTCATCCGCCCCTACATTTCATGGTCTGAGGCGATGGGATTTTACAGAGCCACAAATCATAAAGCAACGAATACCGCTCAGCGCAGAACGCACAACGAAATTTTCGGCTCATCAGGAGATTCGCCCTCCCAGTTGACAAATTTTCGTTTCACTGGGAGGGTTCGGCTTCCGCCGAACCGAAAAAATTCGGCACGCCAGAGGCATGCCCTCCGAAAAGGCGAAAAAATTGCCTTTGGAGGGCGAGGCTCCTGCCGAGCCGAAAAATTCGGCACGCCAGAGGCGACCTCGGAGGGTTCGGCTCTTGCCGAACCGAGAATTTCTTTTTGTTGCCAATTTCAACCCTACACCTCGCACTCAATCAATGTGCTTGCCGCTCAAAATCACGCGCTCAATTCAAATTCGGTAAAAATGACGGGAAAATAGGGTCAAACTGGTGGGGTTTCAATGTGACGGAAACTCTTTACATCGCAACCACACTATGTTCATAATTTAAGCAGACTTCAGTCAAAAAGAGGGGAGGGATGCAAAGGGCGAAGAGAAAAGTTGACAACGAAACAGCGAAGCGGGCGAGGTAACCTCGGAGGGTTCGGCTCCTGCCGAACCGAAAAAATTCGGCACGCCGGAGGCGTGCCCTCCGAAAAGGCGAAAAAATTGCCTTTGGAGGGCGAGGCTCCTGCCGAGCCGAAAATGAGTGCGAAGTGCGATGTGCGGAGTTTTCCAACGATAAGGCTGGCAGGGGCAAAGAAAGACGCACAACGCTCAACCCGCAACTTTCGGCGTCGGTTGTTCGGGTGACGGGACGGTAAAGGCGAATCGGGGATCACCTCACAAAGTCACAAGACTAAACTCAAACAAAAGGAGGGCGATTAAGATGTTGAAGCGAACCATGATTTTGCTCGGTCTCACAATTACCGTCGGAGCGTTACTCCTCGTCGTCGGCTGCGGCGGGGCTAACAATCTGATGCCCAGCACACCAACAATTGTCTCTCGTGGGGGGCAACCCCCAAGTTCACCGCAATTAAGAGTTGGCGTTACCATTTGGGGCTATAAGTATGTTGGTGCTCGTTCCGTTGATCCTGAGAACGACAAGCTTAAGTATCGGATTGTCATTGAAGGACCTGTTACCCTCATCTTTGATCAAACTCAAGGACAAGGCGAATTTTACACTACCCCGTGGAGTAACCAACCTGTCTCTGACTTTGGAAGTGGTCAATGGGGTTATGTAAAACTCCCCACCAATCTCCCAAATGGCTCATATGTGATCAAGGCTGTAGCCTTTGATGGTAGTAATTGGAGCCCCAACAACCAACTGTCAATCAACTTTTAATAAATAGCACCTAAATTCTCAAATCAAAAACAGGGGGCAATTTAACTGCCCCCTGTTTTCTTCTACTTTCAGAAAATTTTATTATTTACGACGCCGGTAAGCAGCAATACCCACTAACCCCATTGCCAACAAGATAACAACACCAGGCTCTGGCGAAGGGACAGGAACCAATCCGCTCCATTGCACGTTTGTATTTTGAGCCGTAGCTATCCCGTACATTGGTGGAGCGAAAGCATATCCTATTAAAATAGTGGACTGATTACCAGGAGCTATTTCAGCAGTAGGTGGCGGGCCAAAGTAGAAAGTCACATCAAAAGAGGTTAAACTTGGAGGGGCCGTAGGATTTTGAATATTTCCTGGAACTGGTTCTGTTTCTCGGGGTGGCGAAAAAGGCGGATTATCGCCAAGATTAGGATAGTTGTCAGGATTATGACCAGGCACGGCACCAATGTCAACAAAATTCTCATCCAAGGACTGATTTGCTATAAAGTCTGCATCAAAGAATGGTGGGCCGGGGGTCTCTATTGTAAATATCGCAATTGTTTTTGATGGATGGGGTTGATCTTCAGGATTTTCCAATTGATAGTAGTAACCCCATACAGGTGCTCCATTAGGTCCAACATTACCCCAGAATACTACAATCCAGTCAACCGTAATTGGTTTACCTATTCCAGAAGTTACACCCAATGTTGATTGTCCTGCCACTTTATCCCCTGGATTCCAAACACTTGGGAAAGGGGGCATCAATGGTCCTGCAAATGACCTTGCTCCCATCATTGTCACTAATCCAACAACTGCTGTCACCACCAACAAATTCTTAATTGCACGCATCTTCATCGTCCTCCTTTCATCTTAGCGGCTTGAATTTCCGCCCTCACTATATAATTACGACTTGGGGGCGGTTTTGATAACCCAAAATGGGTGCGGGGTGCGAAGTGCGGAGTGCTGAGTTCTTCGGCAGGTCGGCAAATGGGCAAATGGGC
>Ga0209080_1001277_pt1 | contig 12921 bp, 13 predicted proteins | sample JNZ110809AmetaG_FD_184123 | JGI IMG/M metagenome (GOLD analysis project Ga0209080, IMG submission 184123) | Hot spring microbial communities from Jinze hot spring, China to study Microbial Dark Matter (Phase II) - JNZ 110809A (SPAdes) (version 3) ...
ACTTAGGGAGTTTTAAAGCTGAAGAATTAATTGAAGTAGCTAGAGTTTCAGGCTTACTACATGACGTAGGACATGGGCCGTTCGGACATGCTTTTGAGGAAGCCATTTATTGGAGTAAGCAGCATCCGATAAAGGATCATGAGGAGGCCGGAATATACTTAATAAGACATAGTGAGATATCCGAAGTCCTTGAGAAACAGGGACTTCTAGAGCCTGTGCTTAAAGTCATTGGAGAACACAGGCCTAGCGAAGCTCCTTTAGCATTAATCAGGCTCACAGTCAAGGAATGGGTATACCCAGCCGACGTAATGGACTTCCTGATGAGGGACAGCTACTATACTGGAACTCATGAATACGGGTATGTAGACTATCAACGATTAATAAAGTTAAGCCACGTTAATCCAGAGGACCATGCTGAAATAGCTCTTGAGGAAAAGGCTCTTGGAGCATTAATAGGCTACTTGAGGAGTAGGATAAACATGTTTCTACATGTATATATGCACCCAGTGACTACAGTCTATAGCTATACAGTTGAGGAAATAATGAGGATTGTAGATGAGTATACAGGAAAGTACAGTGAAGCTATTAAAAGCCTTTATAAAGGAGACCCGGAGGCATACATTAAGTTAAATGACTACGCAGTTATAAGTGATGGAGAAACAACGGCTGTAGAGCGAGGCGATAAACGCCTTAAGATGCTTGTTGAAAGCATAGTGTCAAGAAAGCACATGTGGAAGTTACTCATTGAGGAGAAAATAGGCGTCGGCTCTAAGGAATTAATAGGTGTAACTAGTGCATTAATGATTAGAAATAGTCAGTTACTTAAGGATTATATGGAGAAAGAGTTAAGGGAGAAGCTGAGAGACTCAGGTTTTAGCGATAGCGCTGACTTATTCTGGATAAACATGAGTACTTTAAGGCCTCTACCACCAATTCCAAATAGCTACATACAGTTATGTAAGTCAATGAATGGAGGAGTTAGGAATACTCTAAGGACTTTCATACCTGAGCTCCTTGAGAAAGAAGGGATAAAGCTAACGGTATTAGTAAGAGTATATGCTCCAAGGGACATAGTTAGGGATTTAGATAGATCTAAAATAGCTTCAAAGATATCGAAGGAAGTAATAAGTGAACACATATTCCTTGGAGGATTGTTTAGCGGAGTAACCATGTAGTAGGAACTCGATGTTAAGGGCTCCTTAATTCTACGCAACTTCATGCCTTAATGAATCTAGGCTCGTAAGAGTAGGAGTTAAGAGTTCTTAAAACCCTCCATCTATAGAAGTATGCTTAGGTGGAGAAAGTTGTCATTAAAGAAGCTTGAAGTAGTCCAGATTCCTGTACCTCAAGGATCTAACGTAATTGTTGGGAGAACGCACTTTATAAAAAGTGTTGAAGACATTTATGAAGCACTCGTAAACAGTGTTCCTGGAATAAAGTTCGGTTTAGCTTTCCTAGAGGCTAGCGGTAAGAGGCTTGTCAGATATGAGGGAAACGATGAAGAGCTAATTAAAACAGCTATTGATTCAGCATTAAAAATAGGGGGAGGCCATTACTTCGTTCTATACATAAGGAATGCATACCCAATAAATGTCTTAAATTCATTGAAGCAAGTGCCTGAAGTAGTTAATTTAATTGTAGCAACAGCTAATCCAGTTGAATTAGTGATAGCTGAAACTGATCAGGGAAGAGCGATCTTGGGAGCAGTGGATGGACATCCCCCTCTAGGTGTAGAGGGCACTGATGATAGAAGGGAGAGGTGGGAGTTCCTTAGGAAGATAGGATATAAGAAGTGATTTTATTAGTGTATCCAATGCTTTTTAAACAGTCTTTGGCTAGAACCATAGGTATATAACATGAGTGCGGCAAGCGTTAATACATATATCAATGTAGTAGCTAGCCTAAATACATAGATGTTTCTATACAAAATCTCATGAATAAAGAGCGCGTATTTCCTAGAGAATGTTAGTAGAAGGCTTAGCAGTTCTTCTCCCCCAGGTCCATTGAAGGATTTGATTAGCAGTTCTTTAGCGTCAAGCCAGCATAGGCTGCATTTACTGGGATCGAGCGGGCATGTATATGGATCAAGAGGGTTAACATTCTCAACATAGAAGTACTTCTCCCCCAATACTGCTGCTGAATATAGCTCAGGATATCCTGCAGCGAATGTTATAAAGATGTGAAAGAGAACGTAATAGGCCTTAATCCATTTGTTCTTTATTTTACTTATGACTAGTGCAGTGAATGGAATGCTCCATATTAAGTATGTTGGATTACCTACTTTATTTAAGAGCAATAACGTAATTACTGTAATGCCCATTCCCCTGAAGACATCCATGAAGCCTTGCTCTTCAAGCATTAAGAGAGTTGCTAAGGTAGCTAAGTAAACTAATATGAATGGAGTCATCCACATCGTGGTAAGAGCTCTCGGCAGCCTACACACATCGTCTTTAACTATGTGTAAAGGGATGGCCCACACGCTGTAGAACTGAGGATACCTCGCTCCATGGAAGCTTATTACTTGATTGTAGAAAGCCCACGGGTCTTGTATGAAGAAGGGTAGTATGGTAGTGGCGATAGGTATTAAGAGGCCTGCTGCAAAGTATGTAAAGCTACGCCAACCATGTCTTTTAAGAATCACTAGGCCTAGATATGGTGCTACTAACACTATTAAGTGCTTGTAGAGCGTTGATATGGCTAGTGATACTCCGCTTTGAATAAACGACCCTCTTTTATAAAAATAGTAGGATAGAAGGACTCCTAGCGCTACTATTATGTCGAATTGATATGCAAAAATGTTTGAGTAAATGAAGTATGAAAGCATTGAGTAATAGAGAGCTTCCATACCGAACTCCTTGTACATAACTGTAAATAGGAGCAGTAACGAGATCACTAAAGGTATTTTTGCAACTATTCTAACTAAATCTAAGTTGATCGAGCCTAGGAGCTTCGTTGATAAACGCTCCCCCGCTTTATAGAAGTAATAGAATGTAGTTATTGCAAGAGGAGGATAAGCAGCTCTATATGCATACTTATAAACGCTTAACAAACCATGTTCATCAATTACATTAACCCAATCAATGAAGAACTGAACGTCGTAGTAATTCCATGCTAAAGGCATGGATATAGTTAATAAAGTTACTGCAATTAATGTTGCTAGTAGATACTTACGGGAAAACCCGTGGATCATTACTAAAGCACCGAATCAATATTTCTAAGCTCTATAGGTAAAAGTAAGTTGGCTTAAGATATAAGTGTTTAGGACGGCTATGCATAATTTATTGCAATGATAAGCTCAATGAGTATTTTTAACTAAGTTTAATAAGTAGAAGAACTCTAAATACTTTTGATGCTGCAAATTAATGAACTGCCTAAAGGGGCCCCCATCCCTTTAGAGCAGGGAGGAGGTCAGAGTATGAAGGTGTAGTAAAATGCCTAAGCAGGCTATTGCAAAGCTGAAGATCGAGCTAGCTAAGAGAAACTTAAGACTGCTTGATGTACATAAGTTTAAGAACAAGGACTTACTGAGGGTACTTGACTTAGCTAGCCGTAAGGTTTTACTCATTGAGCCTCCGCTTCAATTGACTAACATTGCATCTAGTGATGACTTAGCTAAAGTTATTGAGAAAGTCATTCAAGCCTTAAAGGAAAAGTAGTTCTATCATTAATGGGCGATCCCAAAGATGTTCTTCAACATTAATGAAGTTATTTAATGCACCTATATGATACATTACTTACGGCGTCTTCATTGAGCCGGATAGTAGTTGTTGGAGGAGGTGCAGCTGGAGCTTCAGCAGCCAGTAGAGCTAAAAGAGTTGATCCAGGTGCTGAAGTCTATTTAATAGAGGCCACAGACATGATTACTCATGGACCGTGTGGAATTCCCTACGTAATATCTGGCATTATTGATAGAAGTAGGCTTGTGGTCTATACACCGGAAGTTTTTGAAAAAGAGAGGGGCATTAGAGTTTTAATCAATAGTAGAGTCGTCGATATTGATGTTGATAAAAGAATTGTCGAAGTCTATAGAAACAAGCGATTTGAGAAGCTTAAATGGGATAAGCTCATCCTAGCTACTGGAGCTCTACCTAGAGTCCCGGGAATACCAGGTATAAGCTTAGATAACGTTATTACTATAAGGCACCCAGCCTATGCTGATGAAATTGTAAAAGCCTTAAATGCCAAGAATGTTATTGCTGTTGTAGGCGGAAGTTATCTAGGCATAGAAATTGTCGAAGGACTTTTAGAACGTGGCAAGAAGGTGTTACTATTTGAGATGTTCAACCATTTGCTGCCAGCATCCATAGATGAAGACATGGCTTCAATAGTTGAAGGAGAAATTGTAAGTAAGGGCGTAGAACTTCACTTGTCGGAGAAGTTAGTGGAAATCAAGGGTAGAAGTAGAGCTGAAAGCATAGTTACAAATAAAGGCGAGTATAGAGTTGACGCTGTAATACTAGCCACAGGTGTTAGACCCAACATAGAATTAGCTAAGGGAATAGGCTTAAGAATTGGGGAAACAGGAGCCGTAGAAGTCAATGAATACATGGAGACCAGCATTGAAGACATATATGCAGCTGGGGACCTAGTTGAGAAATACCATAGGGTTTTAAATAAGAAGGTTTGGATACCGCTAGCTCCTTCAGCAAATAAGGAGGGCTTAGTAGCTGGAGCAAACGCTGTTAAACATAGATTTCTGAAATTCCCTGGCATAGTTGGAACAGCGATAACTAAGTTCTATGATTTAATAATAGCTAGAACAGGGTTAACAGAGAATGAAGCAAAGCAGCATAACATACATTACGAGGCTAAAGTCATAAAGGCAAGGACTAAGGCACATTACTATCCTGGAGCAACAGAAGTTCATGTAAAGCTAATAGTTGAGAAAAGCGCGGGGAAAGTAATTGGAGCACAAATCATAGGGAAGGATCACATAGTGGCAGGCTACGTAGACATAGCATCGGTAGCTATTGAAAGAGGAATGACAATAGAAGAACTATTCTTTTCAGACTTAAGCTATATGCCGGCTACAGCACCGGTATGGCATCCCCTAATAGTAGCCTCAAGAGTGTTATCGAAAGGCAAGTTATAAGAATGTTTTTTAATTAACTGCGACTTTTTGAATCTTCAGCCCATTATCTCCATTTAATATGACTTGAGGGCTTAGGAATTTCTAACACTCTAGTTCCCTCTACATTTTATTGATATTCATCAGAAAAAGCCCATCTACACTCCGGTACTTTCATAGAATCTCTGAGCTCGGTGAAGTCCCAAGTGGAATGGAGAAAATGAGGATGAAGCGATGATATTAACTCATATAATTGATGTGAGAGCTAAACCATACTTACGATTGTTACCGCTAATTAATGTTGAAAATACTCTCTAAAACGCCACGGCGCGTTTAGCTTTAAGAGCTAAGACGTCATAAAGGTCTTTAGAAGTAGTAGTTTTAATAGCTTATAGCATCATACTATTGCTCAGGATATGAAGGCAGCGTGGTAAAAGCCATGGACATAGCTGAGAGAGTTAAGCTATATATAGAGAACTTTAAGCTCACTTTAATGGATGTAGTGGAGAAAGGAGTCCCTGAAGAGTACAAGGCCTTAATTGAACAAGCAATTCTATACTCTATGGATGCAGAGCACTACTTGAGTGAAGGAAGAGATCCTGTAACAGCATTATCGTGTATAGCTTATGCAGAGGGATTACTTGATAGCTTAAAGTACTTGGGGAAAGTAGAGATCTCTTGGAGATCTCCATCTGAAGTAGCCAATAGACCTAAGGTACTAGTAGCTGGAGGCTTTGAAGTAATTCACCCAGGTCACTTATACTTTCTACGAGAGGCGTGGAAGAGGGGGAGGGTGTATGTGATTGTTGCAAGAGATTCAAACATAAGGAAGTTTAAAGGAAGAGATCCATTGGTCCCTGAAGAACAGAGACTTCAAGTAGTTTCTCAACTCCCATACGTTTATAGAGCTATTTTAGGAGATCACTCTGACTTTTTAAAACCTGTTATAGAAGTAAAACCCGACTTAATACTTTTGGGCCCAGATCAGTGGCCTACTGAAAGCTCCCTAAAGGAAGAGCTTTGCAAGAGGGGCTTATGTAGAGTAAGAATAGAAAGAGTTAGAGAAAGGCTTGAAGGCGAGTTCTATAGTACGTCAACGATACTTAAATCAATACTCAAAAAGTACTGTAAGCACATTAATGTAGAATCTGAAGCTTAAAGTTCAGCAAATCTTTTGTAACTAAGTACATAGAGCTATAAGCTTACGTCATTTTCTTTAATCTAAAGGTCCTTTGCTCAGTGTATAGCTCAGCCTCCTTTAACGCCTTACTAATGATACTTTCTAAGTCTCTTGGCACTCTATACCACTCATTTAAGTTCCTCAGCTTCATTGACGCTATAGCTACGTTGTAGCCTACGTTGTATGAATCAATTACTGCACTCTTGTTCATTAATACATCGTCTTCGCTTTGATGGAATGCAATGGCCCAGGGCGGTACGTGGAACCCCATGCTGTTCATCACGATCATTAAGTTAGCTAAAGTCATTATAGCTCCAGAATCTGCTCCAACAGCTATAAAACCAGCAGTTTTTCCATCGCATAAGGATCTATTTAAATGCAAAATCATGTTTTCAAAGCTCGTCATTCTATCAACTAAGTTCTTAACTAATGGAGACACATTGTACCAATAAATTGGTGTAGCTATTATTAGCCCATCTGCTTTAAGTATTTCCTCTCCAAGTTTATTGAATTCATCATCTTTTATAATGCACGGAAACTTACATAGCTTCTGGTCATCAGATACGCAGCCTATGCATGGCTTTATGTTGTAATCAATTAAGTGTATCCACTTAACTTCTCCTCCAGCGTCTATAACGCCTGCTTCAGCTACCTTAAGTAACTTAAATGTTCCACCATACTTTCTTGGAGAGCCATTTATTAATAGTACGCTTACTTTACTCAATAGTTAATACCTCCATTAAATTGACTTAAGCACGCGCTAAAGCAGTTCTCTAATTACAATACGAGGCATTAAGAATCGCATTTATAAACTTACTCTGATATCCTTACTTATGAAAACGAGGAGTAATTTAACTAACCTCAATGAAGGCTTAACTCCTTAGGAAAGAGAGTCCCAAAGGTAAAAGCGAGATAAGTATTCTTATAGTGCTACGGGGTTCAGCTCTTATGTAGTTTTATATCTGTTGACTTCATTGCTTCATCTTTGTTCCCCTGCATTGGTCTTGGGTTTGCATAACCCTTAGGGGCGTTTAGGGGCACCCCTAAACCCCCACATCTTGTGTACCTCGGGGAGAGCCGCCATCTATAGCATTAAGCGGCTCTCGAACCCTCATCAAGATGCATCTATGCATAGAGTTCTTATAAATACTTCAATCAATATAAACAGGTACAAACAGGTATGAAAACCGAAACAGTTGCACAAGGCTAACGGGCATTCGTAGAGATCTTCCAAGGAGTGTTGAATATTGCGTATATTTCACTAGCTCTTTTTTCTCCAATCCCTTCAACTTTCATTAAGTCCAACATGCTTGCGTTAGCTATTGACTTCAGTGTTCCGAAGTATTCAAGTAGCTTTCTAGCTAGAGTAGGGCCGGCAAGGCCTTCGGCAACGTACAGTATTCTCTCACGTATTTCCATAGGTTTCTTTTCAACCCTCATTCTAAAAGCCTTCTTTTCCTCAACTCTTCCTAGACTCTTAGCTTTTGCAGCAAGCCATTCAATTGTTGCATTCTTACTTGGAGTATTAATTATTGGTATTCCATAATCAAGTACTATGCTATCTATAGCTCTGAGAACTGACTGTATCCTCCAACCACTCCTCCTTTCAACAACTCCAAGCCATCCCTCCAGGACTATCACTGGCTGATATCCATCTAGTTCGCAGGCCTCCTTCAGTAACTTAGATTGATCCCACAGTCTGTTGTCCCTGATGCTGTTTAGTAAGTCATCAACGCTTTTTCTCTCAATAAGTAGAGGCCTTAAGTCCTCTTTAGCCAGCAGGAGGAAGTCTCCTGCTGGAAGGCTTTGGATGGATACCTTCAGCCCTCTTTTAGTTAACTCAACTCTAAACTCAGGGTTCTTAGAGTCTTCACGTGAATCAATAACTAAATCTACTGGAACAAGCAAGTGCGTGCTCAACTCTGCAATACCTCTGCTAACATTATTGATTGAAGCGTTAATCTTATAGTTTAGAGAAGCAATTAATTACACTCCATGATAGGGTGCTAATAATGTCTGAAGAATTGCCTGAAGAACTTAAGTTAAGAGTTATGAGGAAAATGATTCGCAGAGCAATGGAGGAAAGATCTGCTGAAGCATTCAACGATATTGAGAAAGAAGTATGGAACAAGCTAGCTGATGAAAGAGCTAGAGAATTTATGGAGAAAGCAAAGGCTCTTTATTCAAGATATTATGAAGTAGCTGTAAAAGTCTTTTACGAGCTCCTAAAGAAAGGCCTTGTAAAGGAGTTTGATGGATATACTACATTACTTCTCCTCAATAAACTTGGCATACCAGTAAAACCTGAGATGAAATTAAAGTTCGTTAAACGTGGAAGAGAAGTTGATTTAAAGAACTATATTGGAGAATAGAAACATAGAATGACCCTCCTTCACTATAAAAATGACATTTATAAACTGAGAAGTCACTAGCTTCATCTGGGAGCAAGCGTTGTCAATGTCCCTTCAGAGAGTTAGGCCGACTAAAATTGAGTTAATTAAATTAAGGAGGAGACTTGAGCTAGCTAGAAAAGTCCATAAAATACTTAGAGAGAGGCTGACTATATTAATTAACGAGTTCTTCACAAGGCTTAGGGAAGCAGTTGAACTTAGGAAAGCCGTTTATTCAAAGTTCACAAAAGTATACTTAGACACACTAATCCTTTATGGAGCCTATGGAGAAAACATATTTGACTACATGAAGGGCCTTACATCAAAACCTATGACTGCAGTAGTCGGACTAGAGAACATAATGGGAGTTAAGACTCACTCAGCTATAGTCTCAAAGCCCAGTTACGCTGAAGAACAATTAATCCCTTACATACAAACTTACAGAACCCAAGTAGTTGAATTATTAAGTAACATAGTTAACTTAGGTAGGGCGGATAAAGCTGTAGAGTCTCTGGGTAAAGAAATAGTTAAGACTAAGAGGAAGGTCAATGCGTTAGAGTACTACCTCATACCTGCAATAGAAAGAACTGTGAAGTATTTGAGAATGAAGTTTGAAGAGCGTGAGAGAGAGGAAAAAGCTAGAATGAAGAGAGTTAAGCAAGTATTAACTAGGAGGAAAGCTCTATGAGCGATAAGTATGTTGAGGAGTTACTGAAGGACTTATTGAGGATAGTTAATAAACATTTACCATACAATAGGCCTACTCTAAGGGAACTGCATGAACTAAGGAATCCATTCATTGTTTTAAGGGATGGCAGTATTCACTTAATTGATCCACATGAAATAGAGCTCTTATACCAATACATTGATCCAGGCGATGAAGATAAGCTTCGAGTTCCAATAATAATTGAAGTTAATCCAAAGTATGGAGAAGGGGCAGCTGTAGTGAGGGAATCTACGGCAGCCAAAGTAGTCTCCAGGTTCTTAAAACTAAGCTACTTAAAAGAGCCATTATTCATATATAGACCTCAGATAAGTGAGTTAAGGAAGGTGTTTAGAACAACAACCACAGTAGTATTCATTACAGAATAGTCCTGTAAGGTAGTTAAAAGAGGGTATTGTTATACATAGTAGCAAGCCTTCCTTAATGCATCTTCAATGAGTTTATCAGATGCTTCTTTACTCAACTTTATTATCGCTAAGTTAGGGTGTCCGGCGATATCCTCAGCTAATCCTTCTCCAATGAAGTACTTAGCTATTCTGTACGCTCTACTATGGGACGCCTTAACTATGAGTATCTTCCCTCTTTCCCCTCTAAAGACTACTGCTACAGGTGATTTAAGTAACCTGCCGAGCCTTAGAACTAATGATGTTGCTCCACGCCTCTTCCAGTAGTTGCTTGCATCAATGAATTTTAAGTATCCAATGTTTTTTCCAGTTATAGCTAAGTCCATGACTACTCTATTTAATTCTTCATCTACTTCTTTCACTTTTCTCTCAAGCATTCTTAGCTCTAGAGTATCGAATGGTAGAGGGGATGGGAATGAATCCACTAGCCATGCAACTATCTTCTCATATAGTTCAGGATCCCTTTTAATAGTCAGGATCTTTGATATACTTGAAGCCAGCTTTAATAACTGAAGTAACTCGTTTGGTACACGGAGGCCTCTATCCATATATGAGATCACTGTTGTGAACATCTTAAGCTTCTCATGCACTTTGACTCCCTTGTTTAATAGAACTTTGTAGAGTATAGTTGAAGTAGCTTCAAGAGATACGTGAATTTCATCGCATAACTTCCTTAACTCACTTTCAAAGCTAATTGTAGATATGTGGTGATCTATGTATATTAACCTACCTACATTGAAGTGCTCTCTAAGCATTTTAAATAGGCTAGCTACTTTACTTAAAAATGGAATGTCTAAAAACATTACTGCTTCATAACTTTCACTCAGCTTTGAGAGTGAGGAATATATGTTTAAAGGCTCAACGGGCTTTAAATCAACTTTACAGCATTCCTCAACTGGATACTTGCATGCAATGCTTTGTGAGTAGTATGCTAGAGCAGAGGCTACTACACCATCGGCATCCCAATCACTGATCACTAAGATTCTTCCAGCCAACTGCATTCAACTCTCCCACTGTTGTAGGTACTCCTCGACGCACTTGTTCTTATTTCTTCCTGCCCATAAAAATCAATTAAAAAGCTCTCTTAATGAGAAGAGTTTTATTAAAGAACGTGTATCTATGCATTCATTTATTAGCAATGCTATAAACTAGGAATTGGTGGTGGCATTGAACTTGTTTAGGGAGGCAACTTCAACTGACCCTAGGCTTGCAGAAGTCCTTGCATTAGCTGAACTAATTATGGGTGATGATCCAGCCCACGGGTGGCCTCACGTAATTAGAGTCTCTAAGTATGCTGAAGCAATTGTTATAGGTGAGGAGCTACATGATGTAAACTGGCTCGTATTATGCACTGCTATAGCGTTACATGACGTTGGGCGCACTAAGGAGAAGGTCCTGAGAAGACATCACTCACTTATTAGCGCTGAAATGGCTGAAGACATGCTTGCTCACTTGGGATTTAGTCATGGTTTTATAAGCTATGTTAAGAAAGCCATCTTAGCCCATAGCTATAGCTCAAGGGCAGAACCAGAAACTATTGAATCAAGAATACTCAGCGATGCAGACAAGTTAGACGCCGTTGGGGCAATAGGTATTGCTCGCGTATTTTACACAAGCTGCAGCATGTGCAGAGGCTTTAGAGAAAGCGTTGAACACCTTAAGCAAAAGATAATAAAGCTACCTAACTACATGTACTTCAAGTCATCAAAGATGATCGCTGTAAAACTTATTGAAGAGGTAAGTACATTCATCCAATGGTTTGAAGAACAAAGCTCCCTCCTTGAAAGCAGGACTGTGAATACCTATAGGCACGGAGGCTCTTGATTAAATAGTAATTAATAATAGCTAGCTCTGCACTTTCAGATGTACTCTGTCTTAACTTCCTCAAGGATCTTGTCTTCACTAGAATAAACTTCTTAATTAGTTAACACATGCTATGCGGAATTTTTTAATTCCAGCAACTCTTCTTAGGTATCATTATCTAAAAATTATCCATAGTAATGATTTCAAAACTTAAGTGTTCAAATAGTTAACAATCCTAGTGAGGCTTTTCAATTAATTGGACCTAGTAATTCAAGACAAAGGCGTTCTCAGAGTCCATGAAAAGACTTGTTTTAAGCATATTATAGGAGATTTATTATCATGAGGCTTTTTGCGGAGAACCTTCCAGAGCATAAATGAAGTACATAAAATCCTCAACTTGCATTTTTGTAGAAAAACTATGGTAACCTTTACTCTTTATCTATTTGAATCCACGAAACATAAGTAAACTCTTTAAAGAGTCCGCGATAACTGGAGATCACCTGAATTGCTTCCAAGAGGATACTATATACTATCCTATATTACTCCGCTAATAGATCAATGCTCAAAACGGACTTTCCTAAAGGAAGCAGTACGCGATTATACTACGACGCTGTATTCAGCGTTGTAAGGATTGGGGGCACTCTTCCTTTAAGACTCAATGTACTTCTCTTATTGGGATTCTCAAGATGTTCAACTAAACTTAGCATGATGCAAACTTCAAAAGATCTTGCGGGAAACAAGGGCCTTTCACTGTTTACAGCTCCAACGTAAGTAGCAATTCCCTTAACCCCGCTTTGTTCTAGGCCTCTTCATCTATGTCAACGCCGAGCATTTTACGTAATGCCAAGCTTATTGAAATATAGACCGTTAAGTCACTAGTTGAGCAACTTATATCTAGAGCTTCTATGCATCACTAAGCATTAAATGAAAATGCGTAGAATAATATGATCTTTTTTAATAGCTCTTCAATTATTAAAGCTTCTTTTTCTAGCTTTTCAATTCTATCCTTAAGCTCAGCTAGATCCTTTTTTAGCTCCTCTAATTCAAAGAAACTCAATACACTTACCCCAGGAGGATTTAGCTTTTGAGTAAAATTTATAACTAACGTATTGTTATTGATTCACTCTAGGTGTGAGGTATGTTGTTTAACGAGAGGTTCTAAGGACTGTCCTAGTACTCAATTAAGCAACAGTTATACATATAAGTGCCAGAAGATGCGTTGTAGCGTAATTGCCTGGATAGCAAAAAATGATGGCGATACTGTTATCGCTAGAACATACTCAGGTTTTAGAAAGCTTACTGCAAGCAGTGAAATTTTCAAGTCTTTGCTTAAGCTTCCTTTGGAAAGCTCT
>Ga0209080_1001279_pt1 | contig 12898 bp, 13 predicted proteins | sample JNZ110809AmetaG_FD_184123 | JGI IMG/M metagenome (GOLD analysis project Ga0209080, IMG submission 184123) | Hot spring microbial communities from Jinze hot spring, China to study Microbial Dark Matter (Phase II) - JNZ 110809A (SPAdes) (version 3) ...
GTTTATCTGGCCTATTGATAGTATTAGGGAGAACATGAAGGCTGCTATTATAACTGCGACCAGAATAACGAACTGCCCTCTTCTATCTTTCCTAAATCTATTCACATGAATCAACTCGAAGACTCTATTATGCTGTTATATGTTATATCTGTCATTGTATATATTCTTTGTGGTCCAGTAATATAATAATATAGATTAAGCTGGAAACTCATGTAATCCCAGCCCTCGTGAGAACTAAACTCAAATAATATATTTTACCATTCTTCGACGTATAGGTTATGCTGGCTGAGGCAACCTCACTTAACCTCTCAAAAACTCCTCCGGAGGCGTTTGAGACATAAGGTTTCCCATCTAAATTAACCGGGATCCATCCCTGGCCGGATCCATCCCTCTCATAAATTGTCAGGTTGAAGTATACGTTTTGGGGCAGCAGGCTCTGAAGAGCGCTGGCCAACATGGCGCTCTGGCTTTTATCAATAGCGGTCTCAATCACACCTGACTCGGCTAGACGATGCAGGACGTTATACGCTAGCCTGTTTAAGTCAATAGCCTCCTGCCTAAAGAATTTCTCTGAGGAGAAGAGCATGAAGAAAGCCGCTGTGAAGACTATGAACATTAGTGTGGCCGCTATAACGGCCTCAATTATTCTCATCTGCCCAAAACTTGAGTAGCCCATCACCACGACATCCTCCACACCCATAATCTAACCGTGTATGAGGAGAACCCAATCTTAACGCTCCGTTCAACCATGTAGGCTAAAGGTATCTCTTTAGCTGAGGGGCCGAAGCTCTCGGGGACAATCTTCCAAGCCGCTATAAGGCCACCATCAGCCACCGCCACCACGGCGACAGTATGCGGTTCTGTGCCATTCATCTCATACGCATAGTAGCCGTTAATCTCCTCATTATTGTAGGTTAACTCATAGCGTACGCATCCTACATTAATCGTTCCACTTGGAAGCTTTGTGAGAAATATTTGGTAGGCTTCCTCTCTGGATATAAGAGAGGATGATAGAAGGAAGCTGCCAATAAAGTAGGCATTTGTGTTGGCGCCAACAGCCTTCACCGCAACCCCTTGTACACCGTAATAATCTACAGCAGCGATTAGGAGCGCTGGACTCGAGAAGGTTAAGTCTAGGGTGCAGCGCCCGTTTTCGTCAGTAGAGCCATAAGCCCGCTCTAAGAGAACCTCATTATTAAAAGGAAAGACCGCCCCAACAGTCACTTTAGCACCCTTAGCCGGCATACCCTGTTCCGAGATAACGATAACATTAACTTTTCTATCTAAGCTCAGATTCATCATTATATTTAGTGCTGGAATAAATTCTATTCTTATACCATATTCAAAGCCAGTTTTTTTAGAGCCTAGGCTCAGCAACTCTAGAATCCTTTCCGGCAGTATAGAGAGACTTTTGGGCAGAGTCTGGCTTAGTCTCTGAACTTTATCAGGGTCCAGGACAAATGCCTCGCGGGTGAAGACCGTGCTTACCGCTAAGCCGAAAGATGATAGGTCTGAAGCCCTTAAAGTAATGTTCTCACCCCAGTCTTCCGGTTTACCTGGGCTTAGGAGTATCTGCGCCATTACCTTCTGCGCGGTCATCTTTAACTGCTCCACATCGGAGGTGCTCCTATAGAGTGGTGCTGATATGCTGGTTAGGAAGACAGCGGCCAGCAGTATTGCAACCATTATAATTGCCGCAAAAATATACTCGTAAGTCTTCATTCTCCACTAAGCCTCCTTAAGCCTAGGCCAATATAAAGCACTCCCTTTCTAATCTCGCACCAAACGACAACATTCGGATTACCTCCATAAACATACTCTTTTGGCTCGATGGTGGAATCGTTTGGAGTAAAATTCTCGTCCGTAACTATACTTATGTTTGACGCTGGGTTAACCGGTATAGATGATTTGGCATAGAGGCTGCTTCTTCCCGGAATCTCTACCCTAACATATAGAATACCGCTCTCATTTACAAGTCTTATAATGTAGGCTTTTCCGCTCAGATCTGATGGAAGGTTCAGGCTCTTTGAAACGGTTACATATTCCTTAAACATGCCATATGTGAAGTCCATTAGGTTTATTATGTGTGAAATGCTCATTGAGACGTACTCCGCAGTCTGGCTTAGCTGCGTTCTGATAACGTTCTCTTCAACATATCCAACTACTATCTGGTAGGCTAGGGCGAGGGATATGGCCAAGCCTATTAGCGCAACTGTTCCAATAATATGCTGTATTGATATGTGAACCACATTCAGCACCTCAAGTCACAGAGACCATTATGGTGACCTCTATCACCCTAACAACAGATATCCCTGAGTAAAATTGCTCCTCGCTTATACCGCCAACTTCCACGCGAACCGTTAGGCTGCTTTCGCTAAGCGTTATTGATTTCACATTTATTCCCTTGTTTTGAACTCTAACATTCACGGTCCCGGAGCCGCCGAATGTTCCTCTCTCTAAACGGATCAAGTAAATGTCCATTGTTCTAAGCTCCTTATTCACGGTGATACGCACTCTATTGTAGTCTAATATTATCCATGCGCCGTTTCCAGACTCTATTCGAACATGTCCTAAGGGCTTAGACATGTCGACTATTAGTCCGCCTGGATTGGTTAGATTTGCTTCTGCAGCTGAAACCATACTCCCCCCACGATACTTAATCACGTAAGAGTTTATTGGGATAATCTCTGATTTTGAGGTGTCTTCGATCTTTATGTTGATTGGCTCGCTCTCGTACATGCCTATTCCCCCGCTCCTCTGGTTGAATTGGACTGAGCTTGCGGCTCCGGGTCTTAGTGACACATCCATTATGATCTTGTCTAGCAGGAGCATTGTTGTCTTAGCCTGCTCGAACTCAGAGTTCTGCATCTGGATTTCTAGTAGGCTTGTCGCCAGGAGTGATGCTATTATAAGTATTATAAGCAGTATTGCCGTTATGATCACTGTCGATATAACTGGTGAGACCCCTCTCTTCTCCATAACTGCCACTTACCTTTCGCCGATTATAATTGTAGGAACATGCCGAAGAAGCGCATGAAGACCATTGAGAGCATGGCGATTAGGGCGAGTATTATTGCATGCCTAAATCCAGCTGAAACGTTTCCAGTACTGATCTTGCCGGTTACTATACCCATTAAATATGACTGGAAGACTAGGCCCGGAACTATTGTCGCCAGTATTTGCGTGATCGGTATTGATACGCGCCCTATCGTCATGACCGCTGAGTACATGAAGTTTATTGTCACAAGTGTTGAGAAGACCATTAGCGCCGTGCCTATGTATGGCATTATTATCAGCGGGCGGAGGGCGGACATCTTCTCTTTCTCGAGGGATGCTTGCATCTCGCCAAACCTAGCCATGGTCTCAAGCGTTTCAGGGTTGCCTCCGCCAATCTCTATGGCGTCAACTAGAAGATAGAGGTTGATTAATGCAAACCAGGAGCTTATCCTCCTCTTCAGCGTCTCATATATAACCCTTATCGGCTGACCCCACCTTATCTGCCTAGCAACTATCCCCAGATGTTTGCTGAAGGCTCCATATGGCCTAGATGATAGCTGGATTATGCATGCTTCAGGTGAGGCTCCAGTCTTTCTGGCTTCAGTCATGTCTCTGAGGAAGTTTGTTACCTCGCCAACTATCTTTTTACCCCTACGGCTCTCATAGTAGCTGTGGGTTACTGCTGCCGGAACAGTTCCGGCTATTAGGGCTATACCCATGCCTAGTGATGGCTCAATCCCCCGCTCTAGGCCGAGCATTATTCTTAGGGATGTTAGGAAGTCTTTGAATTGGCTTATTAGGGGTATTAGGGCGAGCTCAGGCATAAGGTATGGAAAGAACATTGTGAAGATTAGGAAGAGCATGATTGGCATTGATGCCATAAACACCTTGTATGGCATGGTCTCATATATTGGCTCCTGGAAGCTGGATAGATCGGATAGGTATAGGAAGAGGATTGATATGACTGGCACAAGGATATATGAGTATAGCAGGAAGTTCTCGGCTGTGAAGCCTCCTTGCCAGTAGCCCTGGAAGGCTATTGACGTCAAATATACTATACTTATGCCCAGCGTTCCCAGGATCATCACAGCAACATATGATTCTAGGAGCATTGCAGCCCGCTCCCCAAATATCCTTACCTTCGCCGCAAGATCCCTAAACATCATTTCAGTCCTTGTTAGGAGGTAGTGGACCACGTCCCCACCGGCCCTGAGTGTGTAAACGTATCCCATGAGGAACTCCTTGTACTCTTTTGATGGGGCCCTCTCAGCGGACTTCTCTATTGCGGCTATGGGATCCATACCCTTCAGGTATACGTCGACCTCAATCTGCTTTGCAGTTTTAGCCGTGTGTGGGAGGAGGACGCAGCCCTTAAGCCTCTTGAGGCTTGAGTATGGTGAGAGGCCTCCTGTGGCCATGACGCTCACGTAGGCAGCCATGAAAGGTGCCTCCATATCCAGCTTTGACGCCCTATCCTGGGCTTTTATGCTTGGCAGGGCATATCCGATTAGGAGAACTATTAGTGGGGCGGCTACTATTGGGTAGAAGCCTGTGAGCCAGGTCAGAACTGCTGATGTGGCCGCAGACACTATTAGAAGGAGGCTGACTATCGACATGTAAGCTTCTGGATATATTCTTATCCCAGCAGCCTCGAGTGTATCTCTAAGCTTGGATGAATCCCCGCCATAGAATACTTTCATTAAAATGTTTGATAGCCACCAGAAGCCTTGGTAGGCTAGGCCGGTGAGGGACGCCATGTTTAAGCAATCCTCCTCTGCATAGCTACCATTGGGAACGGGTTTAGTAGGCGGTATCTAGATATTTCCGCCCTAATATCCACATTGCTCCTCACTCCACGAATTAGCAGATCCCTGAAGAGCAGAGCTCTTCTGGTTAGCTCCTCTAGGACGCTCTCCATGCTCACACCGTACTTTATGGCTATTCTCCTGAGCATCTCACTCTTCCTGAAGTTGTATGTGAATGTGTCTGTTAATGGGTTCCATGAAGATATCATCTCGTATCTGCCGTAGTCTACGATCTCGTGGACTTCACGTATCCTCCTTCCGAAGGTTAGCCCCATCCTGGGCCTTGGCAGCTGAACCCTCTCCTGAACTATGGCTGTGTTGACAAGGGGTATGTAGCTTTCAGCCACGTTCATCGGCGGGCTTGTTAGCCTTTTAACTGCGTGCTCTAGGCTTTCGGCGTGGATTGTTGTTAGGCCTCCGTGTCCGGTGGCCATTGCTTGGAATAGTACGAATGCCTCCTCGCCTCTAACCTCGCCAACTATAATGTAGTCTGGCCTATATCTTAGGGAGACTTTGACCAGGTCGAATAGGCTTATCTCGCCTGTTCTCGATGTGCCCAGCCCGTAGCTTGCCCTGCTGACTAGCTGGACCCAGTTCTCGTGCGGGAACATTAGCTCAGGTATCTCTTCCACTGTGACTATCTTCATTGATGGTTTTACTAGGCTTGCTAGAGCATTTAGTGTTGATGTTTTTCCGGCTCCTGTTCCCCCTATAACCATCATTGTCATCCTGTTCTCTATTAGTAGCCAGAAGTATGCTGCGAGCATTTCATCCATTGTTCCGAGCTCTATTAGGTCTATTACTGAGAATGGTTCCTCCCTGAATCTCCTTATGCAGAATGTGCTTCCCTTAGGTGAGACTTCGTATCTGAATGTTGCGGCAAGCCTATCCTTTGTTGGGAGCATTGCGTCCAGTATTGGGAATGCTGTCGATATGTGCTTCTGGGCTATATGTGTGAGCTTTATTAGGAGGTTGTCTAATGTCTTCTCGTCGATTATCTTTAGGTTTGTTGGCATGCTCTCATATTTTCTGTGCCAGACGTATACCGGCACATTCACGCCGTTAACGGATATGTCCTCAATCATTCTGTCGCTCATTATAACGTGTAGTGGGCCGAAGCCTATAAGGTCCCTCTGGAGATAATATAGGATTTTACGCCAGGACTCCTCGCCTAGGCGTTTGACCTGCTTAGTTAAGCCATATTTTCTGGCAAGTCTCTCCGCTTCGCCCTCAACATACTTGTATGGGTCAACAATCTCTTCTGGAGGGGGCTCGATCTCAACGCTAACTATATCAGAGAGCCTGCTTAGAATTGCGTGCTCCTCGGGGGATAATTCAACCTCCTCGATAAAGTAGGCTTTCTCCCCTCCGAGGTCGGGTAGTGATGCTATTGTCACCTTAGAGAAGGGATTATGGATCACATATGACTCTATTATTATAGCATTCTCGGGGATCTTTGAGAAGACTGCAACTGGAGGTGGGGGGGTAAACTTCTTCTCGAACAGTTTACTGAGCGTGAATCTGGCCCTCCGCCCACTATCCTCCCCACTCTTCTTAACGCCCATCAAATCACCCCAACAAACATTACACATAAAAAGGGGGGAATTTATTTAAGTCAGCCCAAGCGGTCTCAGCCGATCTCAGGGCAACACTATAGTCTTAGGATACTGATTACCAGCAGCAGTCACGACAACTATTTCCACGCTGACGCCTGAAGTAAAATTGCCAGCCTGATACTCTTTTGCAGGTATCTGTATAGTAATATCTATACTACCACCAGGATTAACAGATTGCGGTTCTCCCGCCACATCAGGAATCACAGTCACAGTGATATTTTCTTCGGTTATCTTTATCTGTGTGTATGGAATACCGTTAATCATAATGTTGTTTACGGTTGCTGTTGCTGATCCAGAGTTCCTTAAACTAAGGCTGACTGTCCATCCATTTTCCTCGGCGACAGCGTATGCTGCCGTGTATTCTAATTTTTCGTATCTTGTGAATGTTGTTGCTAGCCCCATCATCCAGTATGCGATTGCTATTGACATCACTATGGCTACTGCAACGATTATTATCGTCGCAATAACTGGGCTGATTGCCTTAATGTTCTTTGCAAAAGACCTACGCAATTTTCCTCTTCCACCTCAAATTATTACCATAAATATTTTTCATACTTAAATAATATAAGGTTTTTAGTCTAGATTTTTAGACTATACTTCACCTCCATAATCTATTCAAGATGGGTTGAAACTGTTCTCTCCACAACCCCACCGCCACCCTGCACAGGCTCCTCAACCCCAGCAGCCTCAGTAGTCTCCTCAATTATGCTCCTAGCCTTAGCCATGGCTTCAGATAAACTCTTACCCTCAATAATTTTTATGCCATAGGTGTTAGCTAGCTCTCTACCACCCTTATCAATGCCGCTGAGCGCTATTATAATTTTATGCTTAGCCTTAGCGTCAAGGGCCTTCGCCCAAAAGGCTAGAACATCAACAGCTGTCACAACACTATCAGATGCATGTATAGAGCCAACAACCATTGGGGGCTTACTGCCCTTACCCTCAACACTATCCCATACTGCGAATGAGAAATCGTGTTTAATGCCAGTCTCCCCATAAACCTCAGCCGGAAACTCAATAATAAGGCCTTCATCCTTAAGCGGCTTAAATATCCCCTCAATATCAAGCATTAAACGATCGAGCAGAGAGATTTTATTAGGATTAAGCCTAAACAACCTAATAGCTTGGATTGAAAGATCACCCTCACTGAAAACATGCCCATTACCACATAAATACTCAACCTTCGGGTTAGAGAAGACACCCCTACAAGCCAGGCATCTATAGAGGAAGCTAAACGTCCTGTAGTCCGATCCTATGGAGCCAAGGGGCTTACCACATCGTGGACAGACAAGCCCATTCCCACTCTTAAATCTCTCCTCGAAGTCTATGTGCCCGCAGGCCAGATGCTCAATCATCGCGCCCCTAGTTAGTTTAGATGAGCTGCATGATGGGCAGCGCATTCTAATCATGAGCCTATGGGATTGGCATACGGGGCAGACAGCAACATTATCTACGACCTCAGACGTAAGCAGGCCAGCCTCGCACAGCATTAGGAGGGACCTGCTAGCCTCGTCTACGGAGTCAAAGAAGCTATGTAGGGAAGGGTAGTCAATTCCGCTATCAAAATTGACTGTAGGTTCTATGCTGCTGAGGACCCCGTCCTTTAAGGCCCTTAGCACCCTCTGTATCCTTCCATTCTTAAGGATGTCAAGAATTATGTCGGGCAACACTATAACCTCTTTACGATAGGTATTAAGTTATTGTTAACATCTTATATTTAAATATTATGTAATTATGCTCAGTAGTTTTTAAATAATAATGTGAATTACACATATGATTCACGTTAAGCCCTCTCCCCTCTCATATCTAGATCTCCGCCACCAAGTAGGCGATTTAACGCATAAATCTCTCTTCTCTAAAATATTCCTTGGTGATCTGATCTTGACTAAGCCCCTCTACTTAGAGGATAGTTATCTCAAGGAATGTGATGCGACCGTAGTTAAGGTTACGGATGGCAGATACGTTGTCTTAGATCAGACAGTCTTTTACCCTAGGGGTGGTGGTCAACCCCACGATACGGGCAAAATATTGCGTGGAGAAGAAGTCTTCAATGTTATTTATGTTGTTAAGATTGGCGACGAGATATCGCATGAGGTTGATAGGGAGGGCTTAAGGGTAGGCGACAAAGTCCACTGTGTAATAGACTGGGATAGGCGATATAGGCTTATGCGCAGCCACACAGCCTCCCACGTCTTCGCATCACTAGTCTGCAACGAGACAGGCGCCCTTGTGACCGGAAATCAGATTGAGGAGGATAAGGTCCGCTTCGACTTCAGCCTGGAGCGCCTAGACAGAGATATAATTATAAAGTGTATGGAGAAGGCCAACGAGCTATTCAAGAAGGATATTGAGGTTAAGTGGTATGAGCTGCCAAGGGAAGAAGCCCTAAAGATACCGGGCGTAGTTAAGATGGCTGAGGCCTTCCCACCAAACATACCTAGGCTGCGCATAGTTGAGGTTGTCGGCGTAGATAGGCAGGCTGATGGCGGAACCCATGTCAGAAACCTTAGGGAGGTTGGGCAGATAAGGCTGCTGAAGTTCGAGAGTAAGGGTAGGCTGAATAAGCGCGTCTACTTCACCCTAGAACCATAAGTGGTGAGAAGAATCAGCATTTCTCCACGCAAATCGTTTTCGCGGTTATGGCTGAGATCATGATTGAAGACCTTATAGACTCTTGCCTGGGGCGTAAACCTCTAGACCTGCTGATCTATGGCCAGATAGTTAACGTTTATAGCGGTGAGGTCTTCAAGGGCTATGTCGGCGTTAAGAGAGGCATCATAGCGTATGTTGGCGTTAACCCAAAGCCTTCTAGGGAGAGGCTGGAGTATCCATCAGAATATATTCTACCAGCATACATTGATGGGCACATCCACATTGAGAGCTCGCTCATGACCCCGAGAATGTTCGCTAGAGCAGTAATACCCCATGGCACATGCTGCGTCATCGCAGATCCACATGAAATAGCCAACGTTCTGGGCTTAGACGGCATAAAATTTATGATTGAAAGCTCCGAGAAGACGCCCCTAAAGGCCTACTTCATGATACCATCATCAGTCCCTTCAACAGACCTTGAGACCTCTGGAGCCAAAATAGGCTTAGATGAAATAAATGCGCTAAAGGGCTTCAGACCCATACTAGGTTTAGGCGAGGTCATGAACTATGTAGGCGTTGTGAGGGCAGATAAGAAGATCCTAGAGAAGATATATGCCTGTAAGGGCATGGTTATAGACGGTCATGCACCTGGATTGAGGGGAGACAGCTTATGCGCATATATACTCGCCGGGATCAGGTCAGACCATGAGGCTTTAAGCCCGGATGAGGCTAGGGAGAAGATCGGCCTTGGAATGTGGATAATGATACGCGAGGGCTCGACCACTAAAGCCCTATCGAATCTGGCGGGAATAGTCTCAAGGGGATGCCCCGGGAGGGTTATGCTGGTAACGGACGATAGGCATGCGGGAGACATAATCCGCGAGGGGCATATAGATCACTGCCTTAGGAGGGCTGTTGAGGAAGGCATAGATCCAATAGACGCGGTTAAAATGGTCACAATTAAGCCAGCAGAATACTTTAGACTACAGGATTTGGGAGCAATATCTCCAGGGAAATCAGCGGACATCGTCATAGTGAATAATTTGAGGGAGTTTAGGGCGAAACTTGTCTTAATTGACGGCACAATAGTGTCTAAGGACGGCTCATATTTATACGCTGAACATATGGAAAAGCGGACAACGCCTCTAGGCTCAATTAATATCGGGGAGCTTAAAGTCGAGGACCTACGCATAAATCATCCAAAGATTAAGCACGGCAGAGCCATTGTTAGGGTGATAGGCCTAGTTGAGGGCCAGATATATACTGAGGAAGAGCACTGTGAGATGGAAGTCTCTAATTGGGAGGTTAAGCAAGACCCGGAAAGAGACATATTAAAGATATGCGTAGTTGAGAGGCACAAGAGCTCTGGTAGAATTGGTAAGGGGTTTGTGAGGGGATTCATGCTAAGGAGGGGAGCCATCGCCTCAACAGTTGCCCACGACTCACACAACATTATCGCTGTGGGGGTCAACGACAATGACATTTATAGGTCGATTTTAAGGCTCAGGGAGATTAATGGAGGCTTCGTGATAGTTGATGGTGGCAAAGTTACTGCAGAGCTACCGCTCCCAATAGCCGGGCTGATGGCCGACTTAGAGGCAGAAGAGATAGCCCAGAAGACTGAAAACTTAGAGAGGGCAGCCTCAAACCTCGGCTGCAAGATCAAGAGCCCTTTCATGGCCCTATCATTCCTCTCCCTCCCAGTTGTCCCGAAGCTCAAAATAACTGATTATGGGCTTATTGACGCGGAGAAACTTAAGGCTGTGGATATATTCGTTGAGTAGTAGACTTTAGAATTCCTTTAATAGTGGCGCCATATAGTATGTTTTGGATTAGGGGATGCTGTTTTGCGCCTCCACATACATAAGAGAGCCTTCCGCGCCCTTGGAGTATCGGAGAGCTTTGTTAAGGGGCTGAGCGATAAATCCATCCTCGCCGGAGTAGTTTTAAGATGCGATGGGATAATAGATGGATTCACGTTCTCAAGGGCAACTGTGGGCGGGATGGATGCAACCGAGAAGATTATAGGCATGTATAAAGCCCTTAAGAGGGATGATATCAACATTTTAATGCTCAACGGCTGCGTAATAAGCTGGTATAACGTCATTGATCTGCAGAGGGTTTATGAGGAGACAGCTAAGCCGCTCATATGCGTAACATACGAGGAGTCTGAGGGCCTAGACAAATACTTCCTAGAACTATTTCCAGAAGACTCTGAGAAGCGCATAGAAATCTACCATAAAAATGGCCCCAGAACCACAGTTAAACTCCACACTGGACACGAAGTTTACATTAGATTTTATGGTATGAGCTTAGAGGATGCTAAGGGAATACTTAACAAGTTCACGATACATGGGGCTGTGCCAGAACCCCTTAGAATCGCAAGGCTGCTAGCTAGGGGTATAATGAAGACGCTCTATGTGGATCAGCCCACTACACTATGCTGATCCTCCTCCCGACGCCTCTCTCCAAAGCCCTCTTATAAACTAGGTTTGCTGTAACAGCATCCTGTATTGCCAATCCAGTTGAGACGAAAACGGTTATCTCGTTGTCGCCAACTCTCCCGGGCTTTATGCCGGCAACTATCTCCCCCATCTCAGCCCAAATATCGCTTCTTGAGATTAACCCCATTTTTAAGGGAACATTTATCTCCCCGCTATGCGATGCTTGCTCCCAGTCATCGACAACTATCTTAGCCCTCTTAAGTATGGCTGGATCCAGCTCCTCTTTGCCGGGGGCATCCGCACCTATACAATTAATGTGGACTCCGGGCTTAATCCAATCGTTCATGACTAGCGGAGCTCTGGATGGCGTCGTTGTCACTATTATGTCTGCTCCTTTAACAGCATCCTCAACGCTGCTAGCAGCTACGAATCTACACATGCGCCCATATATGGCGGAAGCCTCGTCTATAAATCTCATCTTAGTTTCATCACTCCTACTCCAAACCCTAACCTCATCGAGGGAGCCGAAGACCTCTAGGAGGGCCATAAGCTGAGTTCTAGCCTGAACCCCTGCCCCAACCAACCCAACAACCCTTGAATCTCTCCTCGCGAGATGCTTAGCCGCTATTCCCCCGGCAGCCCCAGTGCGCATATTTGTTATAGTTGTTCCACCCATGATGGCTAGTGGGAAGCCGTTTCTAGGATCTACAAGGATTATCACAGCCATAATTGTCGGCAGCCCATACCTCTCCCTATTATCTGGGTGGACATTAACCACCTTAACGGCAGATATATTCATCTCCTCAAGGTAGGATGGCATAGCCCTCAAATCGCCATTATACCTGCTGAAGAAGAGGTATATTTTAGGCGGCATCTGAACCCTTCCGAGCCCCTTCTCCCTAAAAGCCAGCTCAACAGCATCCATAACATCCCTCATTGAAATAAGCTCCCTAACCTCATGGTCACTTAAAATAAGGGTCTCCAAAGTACCACACTCAACGACATTATTAAATGAACTATTTATCTAAGAAAGATAACGTTTTTGGAAAGATGAGAACCGTTTAGCGGAGGCTGAGGCACCAGCTATCCAACTATTTTCACCAGCGTCCCTAAGGCTTGGCCGGGCAGCCCCCTCCTAAACCTAGCCCTCACAAGCCCCTTATTTCCATGAGGGGCGACAATAACGCCGACGATAGTATTCTTTTTTCCATCGGTCCAAGCAACCTTTCGACCAATCAGCTGGCCCGTCTCGCTACGCGACTTAATGTTTGGAAAGCGTAGTATGCATTCGCGCGGATACTGCTCTCTAGGCCCTAACCTATAATTAACGACGATGCCAAACAGATCAGACAGCAATCTTAATCAGCCTCCGTATGCGGGCTAAAATAGTAATTTAGTCTTGAAAAACATAAATTTACCCTTTACTCTGAGCAATTTACAGCCA
>Ga0209080_1001280_pt1 | contig 12892 bp, 12 predicted proteins | sample JNZ110809AmetaG_FD_184123 | JGI IMG/M metagenome (GOLD analysis project Ga0209080, IMG submission 184123) | Hot spring microbial communities from Jinze hot spring, China to study Microbial Dark Matter (Phase II) - JNZ 110809A (SPAdes) (version 3) ...
AATAATAGAAGTTAAATGGAAAAAGGAAATAACCAATGAAACCATTAGAGAAGTAGAAGAGAAAATGGAGAAATACAATTGCAGAAAAATACTCATAGTACCAAATGAAGAAGAAATCCCACAACAACCAAAGAAAATAGAAGTATGGGACGCAAAGAAAATACTAGAAATCATACAATCCAAACAGAAAACATAACTCTAATGACGATATCTATAACCACCTCTTTCACCTAAACTTTCCCATTAAATTTAATAAACATAACATTTACACTTGTTTTTTGATGTACAATTTTACATTTTCTCTATAGTCTTTATAAAGGTATCCTTCATTTTCATTTGATCATTAAAATTCAACATACCAAATATCATTTTTCAACATTATCATTTAAATCTTTTAACATTTTAACAATGTAGGTTATCATGGTATTCTTATCACTTCCACTGGAACTTCAATAACATTCTCTATCCTCGCATCAGTTGTTACAATTATCCCTTTCAACATAATAGCCAATGCTACTAAATATGAATCTGCCAATGACAATCTATCATAATACTTAAGTTTTATTCTAGCAGCTTCAATAGTCTGCTTCTCATCCGGAGAAACAACAATTATCGGACTATTCCTAATTAACTTATTCCTAACTAAAGTTGATTCCCAACCAAATACTCTCGCATAATTATATAGAAATTCAGCTAAATTAATCTCACTAATATAAGCTTCAGAAACCTTCTCATAGACCTCATCCATATACCTTTTAGACTCTAAAACTCCTGCAAAAAATGCAGAAAGAAAACCAGCGTCAAGAATGTACTTCCTTCTCAACTTCTCCCACCCTAGACTTCACTATCAACCTAGCTACTTCAAGAGCCTTTAAACCATCAACACCAAAAAGACTCCTAAAATCTTCAGGAACCTTAATCCTAACACCACCCTCATCAACAAAAAGCTCAACAACAGACCCCTCAGCAATACCCAACTTCCTCCTAACTTCAGCTGGAATAACAATAATACCTTTCCTATGCACCTTAACCCTATAAACTTCCATAAAAATCAACTAGATATAGTTAAACCATGAATATAAAGTTTAACGTTTAACCACATGGATACTTCATTTAAACTTTTGTTTTACATAATCTTTATAATCGTATAAAACCTAAATTACTGCATAAAATAGTAATAGAGGAATATTAAATAAGCATTCTAATAAAAATTGACAGAAAGTTTATTTGCATCACGTTCATTTAATAGTGAAAATGGTATTTTAACAAGACATTAAATCTAAATTATTAATGTAAAATATATAATCCATTCAAAGCAGTAACAAAATTACATAGGAGGATATCGCCTCAACCATGAATAAGATTAAGAAATTTATTCGATCAATGTTATTATTGTTTGGTAAATAATGTTATTTATTGTGGTTTGAGTTGTTGGGCTATATCTTTTAATTTGTCTTCCACGATTCTGCCTTTTTCCATTATTAGGTTATCATTGAACCATATTGATGAGTTTAATGTTATTCCATCTGTATGTGTCGGTGCTGGTATTGGTTCACCGCCAGTCAATCCTGAACCTACATAGCCAATGCCCCATTCAGTGGCGCCCCATATTCTTTCAGCTTCAACTATATTTCCCGTTAATTTAGCTCCTGGATTTACTCCCATGGCTACATGTGCTAATCTAAACATTTGTGGGTGATTGAAACTTTTCAACCAGTTTTCGAAGGCTGTGGCTTCTCTTCCACCTTCTATCCTCTTTATTTCACCTTTTTCAATGTAGAGTTTTATGGGTTCTTTAAGTGGTTCTGTGAATGGTGGGTTTATTATGCCATCAAACACTATTACGCCATTTATGGATTCAAAGGTGGGCGCCCAACTTATTTGTCCAGGTACCATGTGTGATCCTGGTATGGATGCATCACCCTTATGATTTCTTATTGGATGTTTTGGATTCATTTCAAATTTTACATCAGTTCCAGCTGGACTTGTTATCCTCACATTTCTCGTCTTCTTTAACATTTCAACAAGTGTATCCTGAAGTTTTTGGAGGAGGGGGATATTAACCTGCCCTATAAGTCTAACCAGCTGGTCAACGCCCATACCAGCTAAACACATGTATCTAAGCTTCCTATTCTCTTTAAAGGCATTTTCAAATACTGTAGAGTAGAGGAGCCATTGATAATTGAATTCTATCCAAACATCAACTTTTGATAGTAATGCACTTAAAGCTTCAACAGGTACCACTAGATCTGTTTGTTTACCTACACCATAAGGTGAAGCAAGCATCCAAATTGCAACAACTTTAGCATTAGCATTTTGAGCTGCACTAGCCACAGCATCTACAACTCTTTCATCAGACATGGTATCAGCAGTTACTGCAACAACTTCATTGGGTTTAACCTTAAAAACATCGTTTACTAATATGTGAGCTGCATGATACAATTCCCACTCATAAAATTTAGTCATAACTTCACCATTTTCTCTCACCTATACTTAGTATGCATATAAACATTTTGGATTATAAATTAGCTGCTTAATACTTAAAAGAGGTTATAGCCATAAATTATAGGTTGGGTGTATTACCATTGGTTCACTTAATAGGACTTATTAGGGTAGTAACTTTAACAGATGAGTACATGTTGAATCTTCACGGTAAAATAATTGAAAAAGTTTTTCCAGAATTGAAGGTTATTAGTAAATGTATTGAAGGCCATCCTAAAGGCCTATACGATAGAGAATCTGTAGAGAAGGCGAAACCAAAAATACTCAGATTAGCACAAGAATTTGAGAAGCAAGGTGTTGAAGCTATTATCATTAGTTGTGTTGCAGATCCCGCAGTAAATGAAGCTAGAAGAGAATTGAAAATACCTATAATAGGTGCAGGTTCTGCTGCTGCATCCATAGCCCTTGCCCTCGGAGAGAGAATTGGTATATTGAATCTTACTGATGAAACACCTGAAGTTATTAGAAAGATACTTAAAGATCATCTTGTTAAAGAAGTTGCACCAAAAGATGTAAAGAATACTTTAGATCTATTAACAGATTGGGGTAGAAAAGCTGCAATAGAAGCCCTTAAATTACTCATTGAAGATAAAGTTGACACCATTATACTGGGTTGTACGGGTTACTCCACCATAGGCTTTGCCAAAATAGCTAAAGAATTAACCAATATACCCCTCATAGATCCCATAATAGCTGCAGGAACTATAACACTCAGCACCCTTAAACAGAAAGAATTTTTCTTTTGAACTCAAACATATACTCATTTTAATTAGGATTTCTTTGTTAAACCATAATGAAGCAAAATTTTACCTACAATACTAAAGCAAAGCTTTTCTATATTATAGGTTTAATTAAAATAAGTCTTCTGCCACCATAGTATGATGTAGTTATGGGAATATTGTTTTGATTACTCTTTGAAATTCTTTGATGACATCTTTATTGTTTGGCGTTAAATGGTCTATTATTTGTATTCCAAGAGTTTTTAATTGTTGTTTTATATTGTTTGGTATTGATTTTGTAGATGTTAGAAGCATGTGGTCAGGCTTATAATTTCGTAAGTATTGGATCACTTGTTTTTCTAAATCCGTTTGCCATTTATCGAATTCTTCATTTTTACATTCAATAATCAAATCTATTTTCTCAAGTTCGTTTGCATATGGATGTTTACCTTTACAAATAACGATATCAGGTCTAATGGCAGCTTTACCCTTTTCTGGTTTTCTAGTTAGAATATGTTCCATTGAATTACGTTGGAACTCAAACCATATTGAGAAGCATTCATTCCCCCTTTTAGCAAAGATTGGATTAACTGGACCCTGTCTAATAAGAACACGTGATTCTCCGATAGTATCTCTAATAGATTCTATATTTAAAGCATTGTAAGTTAACATCATAATCCACATTTGATTTATCCACTTCATAGCTACATTCAAACTCTTTAACCTTGCTATATCATTTTGGAGACTTAAAGATGCAAAAAGACCTAATTCAGGATTTTTAAACACCCTATTGATATTAGAGGCGGATTTTAGAAAATCTATCTTAAAACCGAGTCTACTAGCATATTCTTTAACTTCACTTATCATAATCACGTAATCCCTTTTAAACTCTAAAATTCTCCTTCTCAATAACGGATCTACAACTTCTATTTCTAATTGAAAGAGTTCTTCATTTTTAACAATTCTTTTACTACCCCAGTCCAGAAATTTATCACCTTCAAAAGCATATACAATTAACCTTCCAGAATTAGTAAAGTAAAATAGATAAATCGTTTTACCTTTAACACTATCTCTCGTAACCTCATATTTAATAAAACCGTCCTCCTTTATTTCTCTTAAAGAATATTCATTTATACGTCGAAGAATATTCCCTTCACGAACATAATAAAACGTACTTCCTTTAGCTTTACAATGTTCTTCCCATACCACTATGATATCATTTATCAAGATTTTAGCATCCCACTAAATCATCATCTATATTTATAATTATGATTTGTGGTGATATTAGATAGAAAAATGGGAAAGGATTTTACATTTTTACTGTTAAGTCTTCTATGTTTTTGCTGTATTTGGTTACTGGTTCTGGTTTCTGTTTTCCTATTATTACTGTGTCTGAGTGTCTGAATCCTCCGAAACCGTAAATGTATATTCCAGGTTCAACTGAAGTTACCATTCCATATTTCATGATCCTGTAGTTGAAGGCTGTATCATGCCAATATTCATGTCCAGCTAAGCCCATTCCATGTCCAGTTCTATGCATAATGTATTCTCCAAATCCTGCTTCTTCAATAATTTTTTGTGCTGTTGAATCTATATCGCATACTCTTCTTCCTTCAATACATACTTCTAGAGCTGCGATTTGAGCTTTTGTCGCTATTTCGAAATACTTTAACTGTTTTTCAGAGGGTTTACCTACGAAAAATGTACGTTCATTTTCCACGTGATACCTATTTAAAACTACTCCTATACCATTTACAATTACATCTCCAATTTGAATTTTCCTACCAGAATATCCTCCAGGTCCATGTGGCATAGCGCTAAATGGACCGTCACCAGTACCTCCAGCAAAAACTTGAATTTCATAATCAGGGTATTTTTCAGTGGCAATTCTAGTTAATTCTAAAGTTGTTTCAGCTCCAATTTCAAGTAGGGTTTTTCCTGGTTTAATCTTTTCTTTAAATATTTCTTGTCCAATATCACTTAATTCACCTGCACGTCTCATTAAATTCAATTCTTCTTCACATTTAACAAGACGCATATCCCTTAAAAGTCTATGAGCATCCACTATGCTTACCTCTGTTAAATATCCTCTAATTCTTTCTTGCAACATATGAGGATTATCACAAGCAATTTTACCACGATCTAAACCCTTCTCTTCTAGAAGTCCAGAGAAATATTTACCCCACTCCACTACTGTTGGTAGCCTATTCACTTGTCTTGGATGTTCAACATAGAAATATGCTTCTTTAATTATCCCTCTACCCTGCTCCAAGTGGAATTTGAAGCTATTAGTTGAAAGTTCATTTAGAAATAGGAATGGTTCACCATCTAGAGGTATAACAGCGGCTACAGGTCTCTCCCATGGAGCAACATCCAAAAAGAAACCAGAAACATAGGTAATGTTAAGTGAATCCAAAACTACTAAAGCCTTTAAATCACGTTTAGAAAGATACTCCTTTATCCTATCATGTCTATCCTTCAATACACTATAACTCCAACCATCAGTATAACCCATGAAAACTCACCAAATAAACCTAGGAGATAAATAAATTTAAGAATTACTAAAAGAGGTAAATTAATAGTTATGATGAATGGCGGGCTTATAGACAGAAGTAAGGATGAAGAAACTATGGGGGGCTGAACAAACTAAAATTAGCATTAATCTTTCCAAACTTATTTTCAGAAATATTGTAATTTAAAAGTTGAAAGGAAAGGAATTCTCCCCTATATATCGACAATAACAATTATTCAAAAAGAAGGAGGAATAAAGCGAAGATTATTTCTTAAGATTTATATTGAAATTATTTATAGTTGTTTATCGTATTTTGATTTGAGACGGCTTCTATTTGTATTCCATATAGTTTTGAGTATAATCCTCCTTCTTTTAATAGTTCTTCATGGGTTCCTTCTTCAACTATTCTTCCATCTTCTATAACTATTATTTTGTTTGCTCTTGTTATGGTTTGTAGTCTATGTGCAATTATTATGGTTGTTTTTCCTTTAATCAATTTTTCTAATGCTTGTTGTAGTTTTGCTTCTGTATGTGGGTCTATGCTGCTTGTGGCTTCATCTAATATTATTATTGTTGGGTTTGATATGAATACTCTTAGGAAGGATACCATTTGCCTTTGCCCTACTGATAGATTTTTCCCTCCCTCTAGTACTGGGGTTTCTAATCCCTTTGGTAGTGTTTTCACTATTTCTTCTAATCCCAATGTTTTTATTGCGTTTTCTACATCTACTCTATTGGCGTTTGGATTTGCTAATAATATATTGTCTAATACTGTTCCTGAGATTAGTAAGGGTTCTTGTGGTATCATTATCATTGAGCTTCTAAGTATATTTAATTTGTATCTTTCTATGTTTACTCCATCAATTAGTATTTCACCGTTCCATGGTTCATAGAATCTTAGTAGTAGGTTTATTATGGTTGTTTTCCCTGCTCCTGTTGGTCCCACTATAGCTGTGAATTCTCCTGGGTTTACTTTGAAACTTACGTTTTTGAGTACTGGTATATCCTTTTTGTATCCGAAGGTTACATTTCTAAATTCTATTTCTCCAATTCTTGGTGGAACTTCTATTTCCCCTAAATCTTTCTCTACTTCCCAATCTAGAAATGTAAATACTCTTTCTGTTGCTGCTAGTGTTGATTGTATCATTGTTAAGAACATTACCAACATTCTTATTGGTCTGAAGAATGAGCTTAGATAATTGTAGAAGGCTATTAATGTTCCTAAACTTATAGCTCCACTTATCATTAGGCTTCCACCATAAACTAGTATTGCTACTACACCTACTGCTTCTATTATTGCCATTAATGGGCTCATGGTTGATGATACTGCTTCTGCTTGTACATTTGTTCTAAGGGTTTCTTCACTAACTCTTCTAAATTCCTCTATGTTTCTCTGTCTTCTAAATGAGAATGATTGTACTATTGCTGCTCCCGATACGTCTTGTGATACTCTACTAGTTATTTCAGCTATCTTTCTTCTGGTTTCTCTATATGCCCTTCTAGCTTTTCTAATTATAATGTAGTTTACAGTTATTATTATTGGTATTAATGCGTAGATTATTAAGCTTAGGTTTGGGCTTAAGCTCCACATCATTATTATTGCTCCACTAAGTGTTACCATGTCTGCGATCATATTTATTAATCCCATAGTTGCCATTCCACCTATGGTGTCAACGTCATTCATTATTCTAGAAACTATCTTACCAGTTGCTTCTTCTGAAATTTGATCTAACCTTAACCTATACAAGTGATTATACATTTTACATCTTAGGTCATACATTATTTTGCTCATTAAGTATGATGATGAGTAATCTCCAGCGAAGTTCGCCATTAAACTTGATAATATTAAAGATAGGTATACTATACTCCAATATGTTAATGCACTTATACTTCCATAAACTATGCTATCCACCAAGTACTTCATTATGAAGGGTGAAGCTATTGAGAATATTATTCTGAAGACTACTGAAAGCACCATTAAAGTAAAATGTAATTTATAGTTTAGGGATAGTTTAATTAATCTACCTATTAAAACTCTATCTGGATACTTTCTTTCCCTTTCAGTTTTTTCTTCATCAAATCTAAACCAAAACATTCCTATCCCTCCTAAATTTCTGGTGGTTTATTACTTATTGCTCCAATTAATTTTGAGTATAATCCTCCCTTTACAATAAGTTCTTCATGTTTCCCCTCTTCTACCACTCTACCATCATCAATAACAATTATTCTATCTGCAAGTCTCATGGTGCTAGGTCTTTGTGTTATCATTATTACTGTTTTACCCTTAAAGTGTTTTGTAACTGCATCATATATTGCCTTTTCAGTTTCTGCATCTACATTTGACATTGAATCATCTAATATTATTATTTTTGGGTCTATCAATAGAGTTCTAGCTATGGCAAGTCTCTGTCTTTGTCCTCCTGAAAGGTTTATGCCTCTTTCTCCAACTATTGTATTATAACCTTGTGGTAAACTTGATATGAATTCATGTAGCATTGCAATTTTAGCTACATTTTCAATTTCTTCCATGGATGCTTCGGGTTTTCCATATGCAATATTGTTTCTTATGGTTTCTGGGAATATATATATGTCTTGATGTACAATTCCAATATTCCTTCTAAGAGAATCAAGTTTTATGTTTTTAACATCGATACCATCAATTAAAATTGAACCTTTTTGCGCATCGTATAGTCTAGGTATTAAATGGACTAATGTGCTCTTACCACTTCCAGCTGGACCTACAATAGCCACTACTTCTCCAGGATTTACCTTAAAGCTTATACCCTTTAAAATCCAATTCTTCCCATCATAACTAAACCATACATCTCTTAATTCCACTTCACCTCTCTTAACTTCTATTGGTATAGCGTTTTCAGCTTCTTTAACTTCAGGTTCAGTTTTTAGGATTTCAAAGATTCTTGATGCTGCTGCTAAACCATGGACGTATTGAACTGTAAAGAATCCTATGGATATGAAAGGCCAAGTTATCATTCCAGCATACATAGCCATAGCCACTAAGCTTCCTATATCCATAATTCCACTAGTTACCATTCCCCCTCCAATCCAAATAACTATTAAAACGCTTAAGCTAGATATGAATCCTACAAATGGCCATGTTGAAGCTCTCAATTTTGCTGCTTTAAGAGATAAATGTAGATGCTTATTGCTTGTGGATATAAATCTATTCCAAAGTAGATTGAAGGCATTTAATGCTCTTACAACTCTTAATCCACTGGTAACTTCAGTTACATGTGAAGTTATTTGTCCATACAATTCTCTAGAGAGATCAAATATGTTTCTCATATTCTTCGCGAAACGTCTAACTAAGAAGAATATTATTGTAAGTGGAGCTATAGCATATAATGTTAAAGTTACATTTATTGAAGTCATAAAGTATAGTGCTGCTGCTAAAGTGAATATTGCACTAATTAAACCTGTAAACGCCATACGCATAAACCCAGTAATTACTTCAACATCACCAGTAGCTCGCGCTACAAGTTGACCAGTATCAATACGTTTATAAAATCCAAGTGAAAGTTCTTGTAGATGCTTGTAGACATCGTTTCTAAGGTTGAAAGCAACTTTTTGAGAAGTATATTGTGAAATAATATTTGTGATATAACCAATAAAGCCTTGAGCAATTATAAGGGCTATTATCGGTAGAGTTAATGGTAAAATATAATCCAATCTATTTTCAACAAGCATATTTACAGCTCTCCCAGTGAGAATTGGCGTATACATACCAGCTAAAGAACCAATTAATGTGAGAATTACAATTAATAGAATAAATTTCCATTGTTTAACCACATAGTAGAGCAATCGCATACTTTGCTTCATAATTTCACCCCTACATCAAATGGGGGAATACTAATATTTTTCGTAAACAAATCATCGCTATGCACTAGTTATTTCACCTATACATGTATTTAATATACCTATATATATTACTTACTTTAAAATTAACTAAACATTCATTTCACGATATGTTAGTTAACCTTATATGTTTCCTCCTTCTTTAAATTTAGATTCTTCTTATTGTTTATATGTATTCTTTATTTTGATGTAGAGTGATGTGTATAAGCCTGCAGCCAATTGAATTTTAACCAATTTATCAATGTTTATTACAGTATAATTTAATTCTCTCTCCAATTTTTCAGCTCTAATTTCTAATTCGTTTTCCATGATACTTAATACTTCACTTATAATGCTATCTCCATCTTCAGCTTTTAACATTCTACAGAAGAGTCCCAAGGTTAATAATCTATAGAATTCTGAAACTAGATAATTATCAAATTCTTCTGCTATAGTTGCCATTCTATCCAATTCTGGTGAACTTTTAGCCCAATTTTCTTCAGCTACAATCGATTTTGGGAAAACTTCTAAATAATATTCTATCGATTCTCTAAATCTACTCTGAACTTTTAATCTATCTTTAACTTTATCAAAGGATGATTTAATTAGATTGTAAAATGATTTTGATTGTTCAATTTCATCTAGTACAGCTTTCCTCCTATGGGTTTTTGAAGGATTTAAATCTTCTATTCTAGGATCATAATAATATGGTACTTCAGTTACCAGTTCAAATACTTGTGGATTAAATCTTCTTGCATAATCAAAACTGCTTGTACCAGTCTTTATTATTTGAGCTGGATCTCTACCAGCATATTTCTCTAGATAATCATAGTATTCTGGTGTAGAAAGCATAAGATATATTGCTGGAGCTAATGTTTTAGCCCATGGAACTTCAGGTTCACCTAAAGATAAAGGTACACCTAGATCTCTTGGAAACTTTGTATATATTGGGTATAATAACGGTATCTTTTCAGTAACATAATAATATACTCCACCAAAACCTGCATTATGAAGACTATATATGAAATCTGGTTTCTCCATTTCAATAATATTCATTAAAACCCTAGTTTCTGGGAGTGGTTCATTAAATTTTAAAGTTTTATATTCTATTGGGAAGGTCCATTCCACTTGTTTATTTCCAGCAGGTCTATAATAGTTTTTAGCATAATTTAGGGGTGTGAAAGGTCCTTTAAGCCATCCCTCATTAAGTTTTAATCCATCTACATCAATAACCTTCACAATATACCATGTGAAATCAAGTTCATCCCTCAATTCACTATTCTCAGCAAGCTTCCAACTTAAATAATCTAAAACTAATGTACCTACAGGTTCATTGGGATGTGGACATCCAAACCATAAAGCTTTATTCCTACCATCACCAATCTTTAAAAGATAAATGGAATTTCCATCTCTACTATAACCAACATTAAAAACTTTAACGATATCAGGATATTTTTCAGTCAATTTAAATGTAGATTCATTAAGTTCCTCTACATTCATAAATACACTATACTTTGGAACATGATCAATAACATCAGAAATAACATCTAACATTGATATTATCCCCCACTTAAAGATAATTATATCAGATTTTTATTATAAAGTATTGTCTTATAGATTTTAATTGTAAACTACCTCATGTATGATGCAATCAATCTCATACTCTTATTTTTCATCATTTCTTCAGCTAATGGATGCGTATAGAATGCAAACATTAATTATCGGATATTTAATAATCTCCATCAATTTCTCAATAGATTCATTGAATCTCCCTAATTCATGTTCATATGTCCTCGATTTCACATCCCCATTACCCACTATCTTTTCATCACCTTTGAAACCTTCAACATATAAATTCACTTCTACTTCTTCTTTATAAGTTTCCTAAGTTCTTCAGCTCTTTCTTTATCCACATACCCTCTAACTTCTAAATCATAAATACATTTTTCTGCATAACCACACCATGAAAGACATGTTTCAGTTGGTTCACGATGTACAATTTTACCACAATTTGGGCATTTTAATTGATTTTCATATTCAAAGAATTCTATTTCTTCACCACAAAATGGGCAACTCCTAACAATTATCTTTGGATCAATTAAACTTTTCACTCCAGGACATCTTTTCAACATTCATATCTTCCTCTAATTGTAGAATATCAATCAAATACCCTTATAAGAATTTCCATAAATTTTCGAATCAATAACTCAATGTACATAACTAATCTTCGAATACATCCATTAGTTAAGTGATATCATCAGTTTTATTCCAAAAGATACTTTTCAATACTAAATCTATTAAAATTAAGAAAATCCCCATTTACAAATTAATTTAACTTATCAACATGTACCTCAATAACCTCTATTTTACTTAAATCTGCAATACCCAAACCAGCTTTCTGAGCAAGTTTAAGATGTGATATTGTTAATGGATTCTTACCAAGATAGCTTGCCCCTACAGCATCTGCAGCAACTAAATCCTCAGACATAATCATTACACCAATCTCCTTAGGTCTTGCCCCAAGCTCCCCTCCCAATCCAGCAACCCTCCCATCTATAACAGCCAATCTCGGCCTAAGATAAAGATTAATATCAACTATACTTTCATCAAGCTTCCTATGAAACCTACCCTTCTTAGCAATCCTCGCCCTACCACCTATCGTTGCACCAAGCATATTCTTTAAAGAAAGAGTCACCTTCGTTATAGAATGCTCCTTCAAAACTGGAACAGAAACTATATAAGCATTCTTAAGCGTCAATGGAAACTCAAACTCCCTCAAGAAAAACGCATTCGGATTCTTCACAACCTCAAAATCATCATTATTAAGATCAACAAGCTTAACCCCATATTTCTCCTTAAGCTTCAAATAACCAAGCTCTCGATAAGCTTCAAAAGTTTCACACCAACCAGACCCCTCAGCAACCACAACCTCAAACCCACCCCTCAAATAATACCTAACCAAAGCTTCAACAGTTTCACAAGGAGTCGTCGTAGGAGGAGGCTCAGCAAGAATCAAATTCGGCTTAAGAACAACCCTCCCAACCGAAGGCTTAACAAAATACTCTAAACCCCTCTCAACCATACAATAAGGATCCCTACCCCTAACAACCACAACCCTCGACATAAACATAAGAAAATTAACCCTAAAACAGCTTAAAAATTACGCTCAAGAAAAATCCCCTAACCACATCTTCAAACTTTAAACCAAAATTCCTTTCCTAACAATCCCCCTTACCGAGTTCATTTACAGTTGCCCACTTTAGAGTCTTTACAAAGCTATATCTTTCAATTCCCTTTGTTGGGTTCA
>Ga0209080_1001281_pt1 | contig 12882 bp, 14 predicted proteins | sample JNZ110809AmetaG_FD_184123 | JGI IMG/M metagenome (GOLD analysis project Ga0209080, IMG submission 184123) | Hot spring microbial communities from Jinze hot spring, China to study Microbial Dark Matter (Phase II) - JNZ 110809A (SPAdes) (version 3) ...
CATCGTCGCCGATGTAGGCAACTTCTTTCGGCGACAAACCTAACTTCTCGCAAAGTTCAAGCAAGGGCTGTAGTTTTGAAAAAGTTCCCATAACGATGTGGGTGATTTTGACTTCCTCAGCACGCTTTCGCACTGCCTCCGTTGCCCGACCAGTTATGATGGCTGTTTGCAAACCTGCTTGATGAGCCACCATCAAGCCGACCCCATCTTGGGAATTGAACAATCGCATTTCAGTGCCGTCACTGATTATGGCAATTTCGCCTCTGGTCAGAACTCCATCAACATCAAGAACGAGAAGTTTGATGCTCTTTAAGCCATCGCCTTCAAGCAATCTGTTTGTCCAAGGCAACTGGCATCCTCCTTTCGGTCAAGTCTTTCAAATTCGCCATCCTTCCTTTCGGTATCCCATGTCCCAGAACATCCATTCCATCTTGCTCGTCAAGACAAAATGCTGCCGCATCGCTTCCCGTTGAGCGTCAGTGAGAGTTCCCGCTATTTGGTCAACGGCTGCGATGACTTGACGGACGACGCTTTCGTATTCGGCACTTGAGTAAGTGTCAATCCAACGCTGATAGAGCGAATTTGGCGAACCCTCCCGCTCAAGGGCTTTGCCGACTTCCAAGTAAATCCAATAGCAAGGCAAAAACGCACCGATGCCTTCGTAAAACGGTCTTTCGTGAGCGATGCGAAGCAGGTAACTTGTGTAAAGCAAGTTGGTCGGAGCCATCGGAGTTGAATAAACTTCATCGTCTGTCAAACCCCACTCGCGGAAGAAACTTTCGTGAAGTGACCTTTCAACGATGATGGCGGTTTTTGCGTGCTCGCAGAACATGACAAGCCAATCGTCCTCGGGCGCTTTCGCACCAAGTATCGCCAACCCGCGAGCGAAATCGCGCAAGTAGAGGGCATCTTGAACGACATAAAACCGAAACGCTTCTTCATCAAGCGTTCCGTCTGTAAGTCCTTTCAAGAATGGGTGCTCAAGTATCTGCGCAAATATGTTCTCAATGCTTCGCCACAACTCGGCGCTGAAAGCCATCGGGCTCATCTCCTTTCAGGACAGCGTTTTGTGAAAAAGTTTGGCACTTGCTGAGCCAATCTTGACCACAAAGGGCATCAAGCAAAGAGGTGAATCGTCAGTTGGCACTCAGATGTAAAACATCATCGGTTGGCGGGAACGCTTTTCTTGTTCCCACGAGCAAACTTGGGCGAGTGTGATGTTTTGCAGCACATTTTCCATCGCTTCAGCCAACTGCTCCCAAACAACCATGACGCCTGAATTCTTGGCTCTCTCCCTCAAGTTCGGTTCCATTGGCTCAACATCAAGGACTGGTCCTTCAAGGGCTTCCAAAATTTCTCGGACAGTGATTTGGCTTGCAGGTCGGGCAAGGACATAACCTCCCCTAACTCCCCTTTGGCTTCGGACAAGACCTGCCCGCTTTAGTGCAAGCATCAGTTGCTCAAGGTATTCCTCCGGGATGCCTTGACTTTCAGAAATCTCTCGGACTTGAACTCGTCCTTGTCGCTCCCTCAAACCCAATTCAACCATCGCCATCAAACCATACCATGCCCTCGTTGAGACTTTCACCGGGCTTTACCTCCTTTCGTCACCGTCAAGTATGACAACATGAATGGGCAGATGCGCTACAATGTTGGAGACGGGAATTTTCTCGGGCGGAGGGAAAAGAAATGCGAGGCAACGAATGGAAGTTAGTAGTGGCGTTTGTCGTTGGTGCCGTTTTGAGTTTTTTGGCTGGGATGTATCTGCTTGGACCGCTTTTTGTGGCTCACCGAGCGGATAAAGCGGAGGGAATTTCCGAAACCCTTGAAACTGAAACTGTATCTGCTCCTACCCTCGCTGAGAGCATACCGAATGGGGTCTATCGGCGCGATGTTGATTCTGTGCCCGACCATACCGCCGTTATTGTTGAACGGGTTCAGCGCCCTATGGGAAGTGAACCAGAACCCTTTGTCCAACCTCCAGAGATGTTCGTTCCATCTCCTCAACCTTCAACTCAACAGCCAAGGAGGGAGAAGCGACCAACACCTACCGAGCGACAAGGTGAAGTTTCAGAACCAATTTCACCGCCAACCCTCGTTCAGCCCCCTCAACCTCCCGTTCCTGAACCAACAACCCTACCCCCGCCCCCTGCAGAGTCCAAGCGGAGTTATCGGGTGAGGGTGGGGGTTTTCGCTCAGGAAGGCAATGTCAAAAGCATGCTTGAAACTTTGACGGCTCAGGGTTATCACCCGTATGTTGAGGAAGAATTCAGCGGAAATCAAAAGCGCTACCGAATTTATGTCGGAGCATTTGAAAATCGCGAGAGCGCCGAACGGCTCAAACAGGAACTCTCCGAAAAAGGAATTCCCGGCGTAGTTGAGGAAAAGCGGGAGTGATGTGCTTATGGGAGATGCGAGCCAATGGTTGCCTCTCATCGGTTGGTGGGTTTTGATTCTCGTGATATTTTGGTGGCTCCTCATCGTCCCTCAACAGCGTCAGCGCCGCGAACGCGAAAACTTCCTCAAATCCCTCAAACCCGGTGACGAAGTCGCAACCACAGACGGAATCTGTGGTCGCATCTTGGGTATTGACGAAAACATGGTGACTTTGAGGATCGCCGAAGGGGTGGACATTAGAGTCCTCAAATCGGGCATAATGCGTCGGCTCACGAAAGAAGAAGCCACTAAATTGAGATCAGCGATGCGGAAAGGGGGAGGATAAGAATTGGCTGAGCAGGAAGTTTCCGCCCCTTTGCTCACTTCCTTCCCACTCGTCACAGCATCCGAAAGCCGCCAATTTGACCAACTCGCCGAGAAAGCGGGTTTGCCCTCTCTGGTGCTCATGGAGAATGCAGCCTTGCGAATCGCTGAAGTTCTGCAACAGCACTTTGAACTTGACCCACCAAAGCGAATTGTCATCGTTTGCGGCAAAGGCAACAACGGCGGCGATGGGATGGCTCTTGCCCGACACTTAAGCAACATCGGTTTTCAAGTTCAAGTTTTCCTCCTTGCCGAGCCGAGTGAGTTGAAAGGCGACGCTGCCACCAATTACAAAGTTGCTGTCAACATCGGTATCCCAATTCAACCCATTGTCTCATCGGAGCAATTGCCTCAACTCATTGAACCCTTGCAAAGCGCCGATTTGGTCGTTGATGCCTTGCTCGGGACGGGAATTACAGGTGAAGTTCGCGGTCTTTACGCGGAAGTTATCCCTCTCATCACGCATCACGCTTCACGAATCTTGTCTGTTGACATTCCTTCAGGCATAAATAGTGACACGGGCGAAATCTGCGGTGTGGCTGTGCGAGCCGATGCAACTGTGACCCTTGGGGCAGTCAAACTTGGCTTGATGCTTTTCCCCGGCGCCGATTACGCTGGTGATTTGTTTGTCGGCTCGCTTGGCATACCCGATTCGCTCTTGACGAAATTGAACATCCGCCGCTTTGTCGCAACTCACGAACTTGTCCAACGAGTTTTGCCACCACGACACCCAAACACTCACAAAGGCGATTACGGTCGTGTGCTGATTGTTGGCGGTGCGCCGGGCATGACCGGTGCAGCAATAATGGCTGGCAAAGCAGCGCTGAGAACTGGCGCTGGTTTGGCTCAAGTCGCTTTGCCTCAAAGCCTGAACATCGCAATTGAAGCCTCAGCCCTTGAAGTCATGAGTTTCCCTTTGCCAGAAACAGATGCGGGGACAATTGCACCCGAGGCTCTCAATGTTTTATCGCCGCGATTGGAGTGGGCTGATGTAATTGCAGTCGGTTGTGGGATTTCTCGGAACGAACGGACACAAACTTTTGTCCGACAATTGGTCGCTCAAGTTGACAAACCGATGGTCATTGACGCCGACGGTTTAATTGCGCTCGCTGGACACAGCGAAATTTTGCGCCAACGAAAATCCTTGACAGTTTTAACACCGCATCCGGGAGAGATGGCTGCATTGCTTCAGACTTCAACGGAAGCAGTTCAACGCGACCGAGTTGGAACAGCGATAAAGGCTGCAAGCGAGTTCAAATCAATTGTCGTCCTCAAAGGTGCTCGCACAATAACCGCCTCACCCGACGGCACGATGTTTGTCAACCCGACGGGGAACGCCGGGATGGCAACTGGTGGTAGTGGTGATGTCTTGACAGGAATGATTGCAGCCCTGCTCGCCCAAACAATAGTCCGCCAATCCCCAGTCCCTAACCCCCTGTCCCTGATAGAAGCGGTCACTGCTGCTGTTTTCCTTCATGGCTTGGCTGGAGATATTGCGAGTTGGGAGAAGGGCGAGGTCGCGCTGATTGCTGGCGATTTACTTGACCATCTGCCACGAGCCATCAATGAACCCGAATTAGCCCAACCATTAACCCTCCGTCCTCTCAGTCCCTTCGTCCGATTCGTCGTCAGGATGAGAAAGTGAGGGCAATGAACTTGCCTTCCACTGAATGATTTTTGCGACGAGCCTGCCATTGCGTCGGTAAGGTTTGCCCATCCCAATTACCCGCCCTTTGCACCAAATGAGGAAGTTGCTCTGCAGCGGCAAGATTGTGCCAACTTGAAGGTTTTGCAACTGTTGCATGGTTATCGGGAAGCCTTGCCAACCGAAGTGAAGGGTTAGCCGTAGGGTAGGGGAGAGGGGCGAACTCATCGCTGAACTCACTGAACTGAAACGAGTGCGCTTGGAAATCAATGCGGACAAACTTTCCGTTGGCAAAATCCATTGAAGGACTCCGGTTTCCTCGCCAACTTGCAACCTGTGCGAAATCAACAAAGCACCGCCTCCGCTTTGAAAAGTGAGGGTTTGGTCGCTCAAATCGCCAGTGAAAACTTGCATCAAACGCAAGTTCAATCGCGAGTGCACATATTGCTGCCAAGCCTCCGCATAAGTGTCACCGAGCAACCCCAGAATGCGGTTCAAAAGTGCCCTTTCCAAAGGTGTCCACTCGCTCCGTTCAACGGAAGGTGCTTTGCCGGGACCACCAAGCAATCTGTCAATGAGCATCAAAGCGAGAGATTGACTAAGCGCCAAAATCCAAATGCCGTTGCCAGTTGTAGTGTTGAAAGCGGCGCTGACGCTCCATTGGTAATCCCTCCGGAGGAAATTGACGAAAGTGTCCTTTTCCAACCTTGCCGGTGAGAGCCGAATACCTATGCGCATTCGGATGCCAACCTGTTGGCTAAGCAATTGCTGGTATCGTTCGTGAATTTGTTGCAAGATGGCGTAAACGGTGCGACCGAGATGTTCTGGGTTGGAAAAGTCGTAGCGGACTACGGAACGACGGGGCTGAATGATATGCTGTGCTACAAAGACATTCCTACCACTACTTTCATCCCCTTCAGTTGGCGACAAAGCAATTGCCAAGTTCAGTTCGCCCGCTTCAGTGTTAAGCGGGATCATGAGTTGGCGAAAATCTCGCTCCGAAAGCAAAACCCCCCGTCTCATCAGCAGTTCAGGTGGCGAAATGACACAAGATTTGCCAGTCTCTTCAAGATGCATGGCAGAACGACCAGCCAAAATGTTAGCAATTTCCTGCAACGCGCTCCTCGCTAATTCGCTTTCCTGCAAAAAGTCGCTGATGGGCAAATTGGTGTTCAGTTCCTCGCCGAGCATTTGCTGGAGCATGTGAAATGCTGTTTTGTAACTGAGTTCCAGCAAAATGATGCCTTTCACCGCACCTTCAACGCTGATGGCAACTGTAATGTCCCCTTCGGTGTATGCGGACAAACGGAAAGAAGGTCGTCCCCTCTCAACTGTCAACCCTGCCATTCCTTCCAACGCTTCCGATGCAGCCATCAAAATTGGGTTAGCAACTTCCACATACCACGCCGCTATGCTGTTCCAGTCTCCCGCAGTCGGTTGTGCAGTTTGAACTTCCAACACGCCTTCATCTCACCCGCTGCATCAAAGGTTTAGTTTGCAAAATCTCCGTTGCGGTCGGGCAACAGCCCGACCCTACGAATTTCGTCTTTCGGCTCGTTAGGAACCGAGCCCCCCGATTTCCGTCTCGGAAGGCACGCCTTCGGCGTGCCGAAAATTTGCCCAAGCGGGGCTTTCACACCTTGCGATAGAATCCGAACTGCAAAGGTGTGAACCCGTATGTTGACGGGTTGAGCAAAACTTCCGATGCACCCAAGAACAACACGCCTCCCCTCACCAACGCTTGGGCGAAACCGTGAAAAATCGGCGGCTTGATTTCGGGGCGAAAGTAAATCAGCAAGTTGCGGCAAACGAGCAAGTGAATGCCCTGCGGGTAAGGGTCACTCAGCAAGTTGAGTTTTTGAAAGCGAATCATCCGCTTCAAGGATGCCGGCACAGACAAAACACCATTTTGCACAACGAACAGCGAACGGTAAGTGGGTGGAATTTCGTTCAAATCGTTTGCGGGATATTCAGCCTTTTGAGCATGTTGCAACGCTGCTTCGTCAATGTCCGTTGCTATGATGCTGTGAGCGCCTTGCGGGTCAAGTTGATGGAGAACCGCAGCCAAAGAGTAAGGCTCCTTGCCGATAGAGCAACCGGCGCTCCAGACCCTCAATGCCCTAAACTGCTTGATCAAATCGGGCAATATATCCCTCGCCAAAATCTCCCACATTTGCGGGTCTCGGAAAAATTGCGTGACATTGATTCCCAAACTGTCAAGTAGGCGCTGCCGCAATTCGGGATTATTGTGCAGTGCAATGATCAACTCATCCAAACTGCTGAACCCGTTGCGTTGCATGAATGCCGTGACGAGCCTTTGCAATTGCTGTGGGTGATAAGCGTTCAAGTCCAGTTTGAGCAACTTGCTCAGTTGTTGAACCTGTTGCTCTGTCATGGACATCACCACGCCCAATTTCCTTGTAGGGCAGGGTTTTATACCCTGCCGACGAATTTTCTATCGGCGCGGTGTGAAACCGCGCCCTACATTGACCCGAATTCCCTTGTAGGGCAGGGTTTTACACCCTGCCGACAATTTTTTCGGCGCGGTGTAAAACCGCACCCTCCGATTTTCGTCTCTGAGGGCACGCCTTCGGCGTGCCGAATGCCACTACGCTCCAGCGGCTTCCACAGCGCTTTTGGTTTGACTTGTTTTCACGACTTCATTGACAACTTCGGTTATGCGCTGTGGCAATTTTTCCAACGGCACGCTTTCTTGAGCAGCACCCAACTTCAATGCAGATTCAGGCATGCTTGGAATGACACAAGTTTCGGGCGCCTGAACCATCGTTCTACCGCCTAATTCCTTGACAGTCAGCAAACCAATCGCTCCGTCGCTTCCCATACCTGTCATGACAATGCCGATGCACTTTTGCTTGAAAACATTTGCCGCACTGTCAAAGGTTTTATCGGCAGCGGGGCGGACATTGTGTAGGGGTGGGGATGTGTCCAATTTCAACCGACCGCCTCGTTCAACGAGCAAGTGAAAACCCGAAGGTGCCAGATAGACTTTTTGCGGCTGGATCGTTTCGCCGTCTCTCGCTTCATGAACGGGCAACGCTGAGACTTGGTTCAGGTTGTCGGCAAAAAACTTGGTGAACCCAACAGGCATATGTTGAACCAGCAAAACTGCAGCGGGCAAGTTTGAAGGCAATTGCGAAAGGACATAGCGAACCGCCGCCGGTCCACCCGTTGACGCTCCAATGACGACTGCCGCCCACTCTTTTGGCGCTTCCGATGACACCGCTTGAATAAGGCGCAGCGGTTTTAGTGTAGGCAAAATCTTCAATTTTGCTCTCGCCGCAGCCTTAACTTTCCCCACGAGTTCGTTTTTGACTTTGTGAAAGTCAAGCGAAATTGAACCCGAAGGCTTGGCGATGAAATCAACCGCTCCCAATTGCAGTGCTTTCATCGTCACCTCGGCGCCCTCTTTCGTCAAAGCACTGACCATGACGACCGGCGTGGGGCAATCCCTCATGATCAACTCAAGTGCCGTCAAACCATCCATGATGGGCATTTCAACATCAAGGGTCACGACCGACGGACGCAATGACTTGACAAGTTCAACAGCCTCAGCGCCGTTGCTCGCCATCCCGACAACTTCAATTTCATCGTCTTCGTTAAGCACCCTCGCTATGACCAATCTCATGAACGCAGAATCGTCGGCGACGACGACTTTGCACCATTTCCGCATTTTTCGTCTCACCTGCCGAAAATTTCACGAGCCATTGGGCAGCCATCTTTGGACAACCTGTTTAATCTGGTCAGGTTGAAATGGCTTGACGACGAAATCTTTCGCACCCGATTGCAAAGCCTGCATGACGACACTTTCTTGACCGAGTGCGCTGACCATCACGACCCTCGCTGACGAATCCGCTTCCATGATGGACCTTAACGCGTTCAACCCATCCATCTCGGGCATAGTGATGTCCAAAAGCACAAGGGCAGGGTTGTGTTCGTGAAACTTTTGCACGGCTTCAGCGCCGTTAGCGGCTTCAATGACCTCTAAGCCCAACTCTTCAAGCACCTTCTTCAACTTCATGCGGATGAACGCAGCATCGTCAGCGATAAGAACCTTCGGCATCGCCTCATCCCTCCATCCGGGAAGACAATAGGCTTATTTGACGGATTTGCCCGTCTTTGTCCTTGACAAAAAGTGTTCCGTCGGCGACTTGAAAGCGAGCGACCAAGCCGCTATTGCCACCGACGATTTGAGCGACCAAATTTACCGTGCCGTTAAGGTTTTCCAAAACAGCCTTAACATTCAGTTCACCGATGTTCGTTAACGCTAAATTCCCCGATGGTGGCAAAAGCGATAGAACTTTCGCGCCACCGACAATAGCGCAATTTGGTCGGACAGCACCTTTCATCGCCATGCTTTTGAGCAAATGCGGAACTGCGATGTCAGCGAACCAAAACGGCTTATTTGCCGCTTCGTTTCGTCCTTGACTTGACGGCAAAACGATATGAGCCATTCCAGCCAATTTCGTCCTTGGATGGTAAGCGCAAACGACCACACAAGAACCGATGCCGGGAACCGTCAGCACTAACTCTTGGTCATCAGTCACCACAATTTCGCCCAAGTTGACTACCCGTTCCTTCGTTGCCATGTCCCTTGACACCTCATGTTTGCCGATTGATATCATTTGCTTCGGATTTTCAACTCGGTAGGAGCCTTGCCCTCCGATTTTTCTTTTCGGATGGCATGCCTCTGGCGTGCCGTTTTTTTCAATCTTTGGAGGACAAGCCTCTGGCTTGCCGATTCTTCAGTCAGGCAGGAGTCTAAGCCCCGAAAACAAGAACCGTCGCTACAGTGGCAAGAAAAAGTGCGCTGTGCCGTGTGCTTGCCCGTCGGGCAGTTCAACTTGCAACTTCCAGACAGAGTGCATGACTCGCATTTGACCTTGGCTAAGCAGAAGGGCAGTTAGGCTTTGAAGGAGCGCGCCAGAAAAGTCAACCTGCGTTGTCGGCGGTGTCGGTAAAGCCTCACCGTTGAGTTTGAAACCTTTGCTGATGCCCATCAACAAACGAGCAGTTGTCAAGTTACCGATCTCTGCAAGGACTGACTCTTGCATCTCTGGGTCGGTTTCACCGTCAAGCATGTAGGCAGCAAGCCTTTCCGCATCTCCAGGTGGAAGCAGCATCACCAGATAGCCTTGCAAGTCGCCGTAAACACCGACAATAATTGCCCGGCTGACTTCGTCCATTTGTGCAAACTGCCCAACGACCACAAGCAATTCATCCGCTTGATGTTCGGCGCAATCTTCAGGTGCGAAACTGACACTTGTGCCGAGAAATTCAGATAGCGCCGTTTCACATTCGGTTTGAGCCAAATGTAAAACCTCAGCGAAGGTGCAGGGAGTCCCCACACCTCATCACCTCCTTATCGCAAGTCCATTTAGGTCAACAATCAAGGCGATGCTTCCATCGCCCAAGATGGTTGCCCCGATGAAAGTGCGCAAATTGTGCAATGGGTAACCAAGTGGCTTAATGACGATTTCGTCTTTGCCCTCAACCCCCTCAACGCTCACAGCAATCGTTCTCTCGCGCTGCCGAACAATGACTGCGGTTTTCTCCGCCACGCCGTTGCGAATACCGAGCAAATGGGATAGTGAACAAAGTGGCAGTGGGTTTCCGCGCAGCATCAAGACTTTCTCGCCTTGCCCGATCGTTTGGATGTCCGACCGATGCAAATCCAAAACTTCCGTGACACTGTGCATTGGTAAGGCAAACAACCGACCACCAACGCGAACCAGCAAAGCGGGGATAATGGCAAGCGTCAAAGGTAAACGCAGCGTCACCGTCGTGCCCGCTCCGACTTGTGATTGGAAATCAATTGCCCCACCAATCTGTTCCATCGCTGCTTTCACAGCATCCATCCCGACGCCCCGCCCCGACACTTCGCTGACTTCTTCTTTTGTGCTGAAGCCCGAGCGGAAAATGAGTTGCAGCGCTTCATCGTCGCTAAGGTTTGCCGCTTGCTCTTCAGTGAGCAGCCCGCGCTCAACGGCTTTCCGCCGAATTTTGTTGGGGTCAATGCCCCGCCCGTCATCGCGGACAACGACGATGACGCTGCCTTCTGACTGAGATGCCGAAATTTCCAACAAACCTTCAGCAGGTTTGCCTATCGCAACCCGTTCATCTGGGGGTTCAATACCGTGGTCAATGGCGTTACGGATAAGGTGAACAAGACACTCGTTCAGTTTCTCAACCAAAGCCCGGTCAATTTCCGTGTCCTCACCTTCAATGCGCAATTGAACCCTTTTGTTCATGTTGCGAGCCAATTCACGAACTAATCGCGGGAACCGTCCGAACACAACACTCAGCGGAACCATTCGGGTGCGTGTCAGCGATTCTTGTAACTGCCCAACAATCCGGCTAACTCGTTCGGTGACACCTTGCAACTCCTCTGCAACGCCGTTGGCATTCAGTTCGGCGATTTTGCGGACACCCCGTTCCAACCGCGCACGCTCAATGACCAATTCGCCAACCAAGTTCAAAAGCGCATCCATTTGTTCAATGGAAACGCGCACACTTTGAAGTTCAGTAGTTGCCGTTGTCGGTGTTTCAATTTCCTTTTGAGCCGTCACGATCTCGCTTACTTTGCGCCCATCTTGTTGCCGCTGAACTTCCACAACTAAATCCTCAAACCGAGTCAGTTCCTGTTCCAAATCGTTCAAACTCGCCCTGTCGGGCAACTTCAACTGTGCAACCAAACGGTATTTAGCGCGACCAGCCTGAATTTCGTTCACCGGAGGGTCAAGAGAAACAATTTCCCCGTATCGGCTCATTGTCAAGTAGGCTTGAAACGCCCGAGCCGCTGGCATCGGACATTCGGGTTTGATGAAGATGTTGAGTGTGGCGGTAACTTCTCCCGATGGTGCAGTAACTTCGGCAGTGGACTCGCCAATGGGCTCAGAAGGTTGCTGTTCAGCAATGGAGTTTATCCGGTTGATAAGCGGGGATGGATTTGGCAAAGGCGAATTTTGTTGCAATGCGACGACCATTGCCCTCAACATGTCTACACCTTCAAGCAGAGCGTCAACCAAATCGCTTGTAACTTTTCGCTCGCCATTTCTAACTTGGTCAAGCAAGTTTTCCATTGCATGTGCAAGTTGGCTCATTTCTGTCAAGCCGGCAGCACCAGCGGAACCTTTGAGCGTGTGGGCGTGGCGGAAAAGTTCAGCGACCAAGGAAGCGTCGCCTTCTTGTTCCAACCGCAACAACCCGCTCTCCAAACCATTTATGTTTTCTTCGGCTTCCGAAACAAACAGTTCAAGTTCATCGGGACTGAGTTCCACCATTTCCCGACACCCTTCCTTTTGCTGGGTGTAATGGTCTGCTGTTTGATTTTTCGTTTCGGATGACGGTTTCCCTGCAGCGCCGACGCCTTGACCGTTCTTTTTGTTGCGCCTTCCGTTTTTCATCTCGGTTAGCACTCCCCGTCGCTTTACTTTTCGGAGAGCATTGCTCCCTGTATCTCCGATTTTTCCTTTTCGGAGGGCACGCCTCCCAGCGTGCCGATTTTTTTCCCATCTTCGGAGGACAAGCCTCTGGCTTGCCGAATTTGTTTCGGCTCGGCAGGAGCCTCGCCCTCCGATATGGATGTTCACGCTTGCATCACACTTGCGGAAATCACTTCTTCGTCCAGAGCCGATTTGCGTCCAAGAGCAGAACTAACTTGCCGTCAAGTTTCAACACGCCTTCCAAGCGCCTTGCTTCTTCAGGGGAAACTAAGTCGCTGACAGGTTCAACCATGTCCGAAGTGATGCGGGTAACTTGCTCAACCTCGTCAACAGTGAAACCGACAAGGTGCTCGCCGATTTGAGCAACCATGACCAGAACCTTATCGGCAGGAGTTTCCCCAATACCTAAAAGCCGCTTCGTGTCTACGACCGCCATGATGCGACCCCGCAAATTCACAATGCCCAAGATAAATGACGGAGCGCCCGGCACAGAAACAATGTCACTTTGCTTGACAATCTCTTGAACACTTTGAATGTCCAACGCAAACAGCGTCCCATTGAGCCGGAAAACGACTATGTGCCTTTCTTGCTGCTTTTCTTCCATCGCAAGTCACCTCCCTTGTATTGAGCCTCTCTGATCACCTGCTAACTAACTCTCTAACGCTGTAACCATCCCCTTCTCGTCGTGTGACACTGGCGGGTATCGCACTTCCGCTTATCAAATTCTCCAGATGCGTCAGTAATTGGATAATTCGCTGCGAAATAGGTTCAATTTTCATGAACTCACGATTAGCAGAGTCTTTTTGACCTGAACGGTGTAGTTGAACTACTCGCCGAACGGTATCGTGAAGTTCAGCATGGATGCGTTCCAACTCCTGTATTTCTGGTAAGTGACCATATCGGCTTATTCCTTCCGAATAAAGCCACTTCCCCAAGTCACAGTCACGGTGAGATGTAACTTGCTGCTCGGTAAGAGTTTCTTTGCCATCAAGAAAACCTCTTAGCCTCGCCTTC
>Ga0209080_1001283_pt1 | contig 12875 bp, 26 predicted proteins | sample JNZ110809AmetaG_FD_184123 | JGI IMG/M metagenome (GOLD analysis project Ga0209080, IMG submission 184123) | Hot spring microbial communities from Jinze hot spring, China to study Microbial Dark Matter (Phase II) - JNZ 110809A (SPAdes) (version 3) ...
CCCCATTCAAGTTCAGTCAGGCTGGGTAGCGTTGGTAAGAAGCCAAGCATTAGCGCATCGAATTCAAAACCACTAATGGAGAATATTAGCCCTATCCCCAGTTGTGCCAGATCGAATGGTGCTATTTGAAGCCATATGTAGTCTGGCATGAGGGGTTCTATATCTATTGTTCTAAGGTAAACGTTTTGCATGGCACTTGGCGACAGTACTTTCTCGTAGTATTTTCTTTTCATTAGGTACTTCTGCATGTACTCAGATATTGGTGGCTTCATATAGATCGCCTACATGTATTTTGCTATTAGGTTCGCTAATTGTTTTCCTATTTTCTCCCATGTGAATTTCTCCCTAATATGTGTATTTACATATGTAGATACTTTTGCTCGGTATTCTTCTAGATCGTTGAGAATGTTGTGGAGCTTGTTAACCGCATCCTCAATTTCCATCTCAACGCCAGTCCCATCGTGTATTGGGTTGCCCATGAATATCTGCCCGCTTTCGTGTGATTTGACCAGTAACCAATCTGGCAGGAAGTCTCGCCATGCTCCGCCTTCAGCCCCTATAACTATTTCGCCACGTGAGAGCGCTTCCAATGGCGGGTGTTCGAATCCCCCGCCCCTAGATGTTAGAAGGTAGATGTCGCATACGTCCATCAGCTCCATTTTTTGTTGTTCGCTTAGCCATCCTATGGGTATCGTTGTTGGTTTCATTCCTTCAATTATTTTGGTCGTGTAGATTTGTATCCCTTCCTGTTTTCTGAGCGCTAATGCGATGTCTTTCCGTTCATCTATAAGTTTATTCCATATCTTTATGAGTAGGTCTTGTCCTTTCCTATGGTCTGAGTGCAGGATCCAGCTCTGAATTATTTTTATGCCTTCTTTCTTCAATTTTACCAGTTCTGAGAAGGTCGTTATTTTTTGTTTTGGAGTTGTTATCCAGTTTTCTTCGATGCCATGTGGTATTACATGTGTAGGTGTTTTAACCCCAGAGGACATGAATGCTTTTTGTGCGAATGTTGATGGGACTATTAGCGCTGTGGCTTTCTCCGTCATCTCAACTGCTTTTTCCGTTAGATGGTTTGTGTCGGCTACATCGATTCCGATTATACTTACGTTTGAGTCTATCATGTGCCCGTAATGTTGCACCTGAAAGAAGAATGGATGGAGTATTACTGGTGTAGTGTACAATAGCTTGATTATGGGCAGTATTGTCGGTAATGTTGATTCGTCATATGCTCTGACGATGATGTATTTCTGGAGCTGTTTGATGTGTTTGTCCCCTATGAATCTGAAACTGATTTCTTTGAACATCGGATAGACGTATATTAGCGGTCTGAGGGTTGATACGCTCATGTGTGAAACTAACGTTGAGAGTTGATAAAAACCTTCTGTTCGCTATGGAAAAAAATAAAAAAATGGGGGATGGGACTCATCTGGCAGCGTATCGGAGTTTTAAGGTGATGGTGTTACGGCGACGATTATAGCGTTGCCTATAGCCTCTAAGATGTCCTCGCTTAAGCCGTAGGCAGTCTTAAAGTACGCTTTAAGTCCGTTCTTGATGTTAACCTTGTTGACGCCTCCCTGACGGCTCACATGCCTCCATAGCTTCATGGCGTATGCGAGGTACGTAGCCCTCACACCGCCAGCAACGCCCTGAGAGTCGAGTATATCCGTTACAAGTCCCCTGATGGTTGCCACAGCGTGGAGACCTGCCTGTGCTCTAGCCTTAGCGACGTCGGCTACGTCCCCGAACCTTGTCCCGATAACTGTCGGGTTGTATTTCTTCTCGTACTTTGAATACATGTCTAAGCCAGTTCTATACAATGGCATTCAGATTTCACCTTCCAATTTTTTCGGGTTTTATTCGTGTAAAATATTGCTTATTTCTCGTATTTAAGCTTTTTTATTGCCGTTTTAGCCGAAATGGGCTTATTTTTCGGCACTGTTGTCCATCTGAGTTAATTACAGTTTTCCCTACAATGTTTGTCACAGTACAGCATACTGACAAAGGATAGAGGTGGGGGCATGTGATGGTAACTGTTATATAACAGTTTTTACTTAACAATATTGATTGCGTATGCCACTCAAAAAGTCTGCTGAAGAGATTGAGAAGGCTTGGGTTGCCAAAGCAACTAGCCCAGAGGCTATGAAGGCTAGAACCGAGGATGTTGCTGAGGTCACGAAGAGTCGATTGAAGAGGGTTGTGCGTTACATCGTTCCGATAAATGAGACTGTGAGGGGGATACTTGATAGGCATGGGATTACTGGAGCTAGGAGGCTGGATTTCTATAACTTTGCTAGGAAGGTTTGGTGGCTGTATTATGATAAGGGTGAGGAGAAGGCGGAGAAGCTTGTTGAGTATGCTTGGGCTTATCATAAAACGGTTTATGATTTGCCTGAGGACATCATGAAGGAGATTTTCGATGCCATTAAGCCTCATGCTTTGATGGCTAGGGCTGAGGAGCTGGCTAGGCAAGAGGCTGAGAGAAAAGCTTTTTTGGCTGGAGGAGCTAATATGGTTGCTGGTGATGCTGGTGGCAGTTCAGAGGTTGGAGATAATAGTCCCAGCGAGGATAGCGGAGCTGTTACAGAGAGCTGAGGACAAGACAGGCATCAGGAAAGAGGACTTAATAATGCGTGCGTTAATAAAGGTTATTGAGGAGTTCGGGGTGAAGGTGGTTTAAGCCATGAGCTTGATGGAAAAGATCAAGGTAGTGATGGATCTGTTCTCGGATGTTGCCATGAGGCTTGATATCGCTCAGACGATAACGTTTTTGTTCGATGTGTACAGTCACGGTAAGGCTAATGAGGATCAGATCAGAGATGATTTGTTCGATTTGTTCCTCACGTTAGCTAACGTCGCCAGACCAGATCTGCTGCCAGAGGAGAGGAAAAAGATAGCTAGCCAGCTGACCGAGGACTTCATGAATACTTTCAAGCTTGAGGGAGCAAGAAGAAGGATGATGAGTAAGTATCGGCTTGCGGTCAGCGTTTAGAGCGGTATTTCTTTAGATGGTCAATCAGATTCTTTAGAGCTGTATATGTGCACTCATCTTTGAGGGGGCATTGGCAGTCGATTGGGGAGTCTAGACTGCCGAAGCACCTTAGATGGCGCATCAGGAACGCTTTTTCCTCTTTCTTCGTTTTCGGAGCGCTAGATACCATATCGCATTCCTCACGTATGGGTCTTTTATGTCCAACTTACACATGCATTATCACTCATTTTTTAAGGAGTTTTCTCAATATTTTTGATGCTTCTTCGAATGCGTCCGCCAGCTCCTCATTTCCATTTAGCTGTATCGCTATATCATAGCGATCTTTGCGGGGTCTATAGACCTCTATCCAAACCAATGGTGGATGGTAATTTTCTTTTACCGTAATCATTATGTGTTGAATGTGGATTTTCGTATCAGTCAGTGTCTTCTCCACCTTCATGATTGTCATCACCTCATTATTTTAGCATATCTGACTCTTGATACGCCTAGTGTGCCTAGCGTTCTCATTATGATGTAGCATGTTAGTTTGTAGCGTCTCTTAACGTAGTATTGTGGTACGTAGAACTTTTGTTCCTTAAGATCTACGTAGATTGGGACTCTGTCAGTTACGTATTTTATCGTTCCATCAGCCATTTTCATTCTCTTTTTCCTTGTGATGACATATAGTTCCCCTCGTCTTCCGAGGTAGAAGTTTTTGTCCGGGTATCTTCTTTGTAGGCCTTCGATGTATTTTTGCAGATCCTCAATGGTGACTGTTTTCGGGTTCGGCTTCGGTTCAACTATGTATTCCGCATCGTATTTTGAGTGGAATGATTTGCCTCTTAGCCTGACTTCAAAGTCTTTGAATACTTCCATTAGCTTCATTTTTACCACCATAAGTATATTATTCCATTAGTTATATATAAACCTTGTGGTTTTCATCGACTTCCCATTGTTTTGCAATGCGAATGAATTTGCTTATTTGTTGCCTTTCAAATACCCAAAGAGAGCCGAATGGTAGGGGGAAAACGGCTGGAACACGACCTCCAAGGGAGGGTATCATTTTCGCAAATGTAGTTATGTCGGGCAGTATGAAAAGTCTCAGCTTTCCCTCATCGTCCTTGTTTGTTTTGTGTTTAACGAGTACTGAGACTTTCCCCTCAGGTTGGTTTATGAGAACGAGTAGACCACGTCCTTCATGAAACCATTTAAAGGCATTGAACATCTCTCATTTCTCCTTTGATGATATAGTCGATCGACTTATGTATTTGGTTTTTTGCCCCCGAATGTTCTCCTGTATGCTTCTTCCAGCTTGCGCCTTTTTTCAAGCGTTTCTTTGTCTGGCAGGTAGTCCCCCGCTTCCTGTATTTTCTGTCTTGCCCTTCTGATCGTTTCTGGCGGTGTTGCACGGTGTAGGAATGCGTACCAGAAGTCTCTGGGTATGTCTATCCCATCAACCATTTTCCAGTAGAGCAGCATTAATAGTTTGTCGTTCGATCTTGCGTTTGGGTAGTGGGCTAGTATGTACCTTACACATGTATATACGCCCTTCATGTCCCTTTGCAGCTTTTTTTGTTCGTCAGACAATTTTCCACCATTCCCTCCTTTTTTTCATAATTGTCACGTGATTGCTATCCAAATATCATGAAGATTAGGTATGTGATTATTGAGCCAATTGCCAGACCGATTATGAATGCCGTTGTAAAGATGGTTTTGTATATGTCCTTGTATTTGTGACACAGCTCCTCAACCTTCAGGTATATTGGCAGGTAAAGTATCCCACCATCGGATGTTGCGCATAATTCGCATAAGAATGTCAGGAGGTCGCCTAGCGTTTCTATTTCGTTCAGATGTTTTTTACTCACATTCCCACTCATCCATAAGGTTTTTTAGTATTAATTTATGCTCTATTTTGACGCCCATTGATTGTTCAAGCTTTGACAATATGTCATCTTTGATTGGTGTCATGATGGCATCTATGAATAATATACTGTCATTTTTTTGTAAAGAGTTTTTCGGTATGAAGTAGCTCAGCCAAATGTCTCCGATTCTGTAATCGAATGATAGCCATGATAAATGATGTAAGTTTCTTGACTGTGTAATTATGACGAATGGGGCGTTGATTTTCAAGGCTGTCGCTATCGCTAGCGGAGCTACCCCCTCAAATGCAAGTATTTTTGTTATTCTTTGACCGGCTACTTCGAATGTTATTACGGTTGACAGTATGTCAAGCGTTGCTGGCAAGTATAAAGTGCTCCAGTCATCTTTGTCTATGGTTTGTTTTATGTGTTTCGCAATTAGTGGTTTCAATTTGCCATATAGTTCGATAGCTCTTTCATGCCCGGGTCGGATTACTCCCCTTGCGTATCTATTCAGGGTTGCTATTGGTAGATTCGTTATTTGTGATAGGGTGCGGTATGAGTAATATTTCTTTAGGAAGACGATTAGTTGAGACACTAATCTGCGTATGATTGATTCGTTCCTCATGATTGGCACCTTACACATGTTTGTTTCATCCCCCCTCATAGTTTTACAAAATCATATCTATTCTTAACTTTGATGAAGATGAATGATTTGAGGGAGTATTGCCCCTCAAGATTCTTTAATCCTGAGAATCGCTCCCTTAGTTTGTCAAGATCTCTTGGCGCATCTTCCTTCTTCACCTGTATTAGCCAGATCTCGTTATCTTTTGGATTGATCGCTATTATGTCTGCTAGCCCACGACTTCCAGCACTTCTATAAACATAGAAGCCCATTTGCCGTAGTTTTTCTGCACAGTACCGCTCTACCGCATAGCCTCTTTTATATGCGCTCATGTTCCACCACTCCCCTCATTTTATGTATCTTGTAAAGTATAGTGTTATTGAGCCGTATGTTCGGGTCACAAGGCATGTGTGAAAGTCGTATTTTTCCATCATTTTTTGGATGTCGTCAAGGAGTTTAGCTCTGTTAATAGCAAGCCTTTTCAGTAGTTTTAGTGCCTGTCGTGATGCCAGTATTCTCCTTGGGTATTTGTTGCCGAATAGGTCGTATGTTCCGAATTCTTTGAGCAGTTCCATTTTCTCCATCACTCCGTTTTTCCTTTCATGTATTCTAGGAATTTGTTGACCATTGTCTGATAGTTCACCTGCATTTCTGGGAATTCTATTACTCCTTCTCTGTGCAATTCGACGGCTATTTCTATGAGTTTTCTACATGTGTAGGACATTGAGAGGTCGCATGTCTCGGATAGTGCTCGTATGTAGTTATATGTCTGTTCGTCCAACCTTATGTTTATGAATTTTGATTTTTTCATTTTTCATCACAATGTGAATATTTGTAAAGAGAAATATTTAAATTTTTTCACATGTTGCGCTCATTGTTTTTTCATATGAGTTCGATGTATTTGTCTATTATTTCTGTGATCCTAGCGATGTTGTCTTTCAATTCTTTGAGCATTTTAATGCGCTGCTCAAATATTGAACGGAATATATTATAGACTCTAATTCTCTCTTCGTTTGGTGTGAAGTCGATGTATTCTCCAGATCTGAGTAATGCATTGAGCTCCTCAATGCTTTTAGATAGTCCCATATTTGTGGGGATGAGGCAGAGCCAGTCTTTCTCACCATCGTTTAGCCATGTGAGTGTTGCATCAGTTATTCCCAGTACTTTTTTAGCAAGCGTGACGTATAGCAATTTGTCGGGTATGGCTTTTTCATCCATAGTGAGGATTTTAACTATTTTTTCCTCTCTCATGATTGTTCCCTTGGTGGCTCAACTCCCTTTTCTGTTATTTGGAATGGTCTTTCCTGTGTTGGGTACATCGATGAGTCTACCAGTCTGGCTATTCTTATGCCGTTTTTCGATTTGCGTATGAATATTCTGTTGTCGATTGCGTGGTATAGGCTGTGGCCGCCAGATGACAGCTCTCTCAATTCTAGCGGTAAGAATGGGGATGCTTCTGGGGATTGGTAGACTTGGTTTGTTACTACGATTGCTGCGTTGTTTTCTCTTGCGTATCTCTTCAGATTGTACAGGTATTTTCTTAGGAGACCCTGTTTTTCAGCTAGTGTTTCTCTTCCGATGTATTCTGATCTGAATAGCGTTGTGACTCCGTCTATAACGATGAGCTTTGGTTTTATGTCCTTAGGTATCTTTTCTAGTGCAGCTATTTGCTCATCTGTGGTCTTTGGCTGAGCCACATATATGCGTTTTAAGACTTCGTTTGGATCATATCCCCTGTTTATGGCTATCTCTCTTATTCTCTCTGGTCTGAATGTTCCTTCGCAATCTATGAATACTACGTCTTGTTTGAGTTGACCGCTTACATATGTAGCCAACGTGAAGGAGATTTGTGTTTTGCCAGATCCGTATTCTCCGTAGAATTCGATGACTTCGCCGACCTCTATGCCTCCGCCGATGAGTTCGTCTAATGGTGTTCCAGTAGGTATCCTCTCTATGTTTTTGCGCTCTTCAAGAAGTTGTTCAGCCGTCTTCCAGTTAAGCTCGAACTGTGTTTCTTTTTTCTTGGGCATGACGCATCACTTCTCCGCAGCAGTTTCGCATAGATCTTTGAATGCTTCCCTCACCACCTCATCAATCACTTCATCCGTGATTTCTTCTCCGTTTAGAGTTTTCTCAGCTAGTGTCACAATCACCGATGCGAGTCTTTGGATCATTATCTCGCAGAATTCCTTTGGTTTTATACCCATGTGTTTCAGAAAGAGGCATAATTCGTCTGGGACGTTTATCTTAATTAGCATGAACGTCACCTTTCCCGATTGGCTGGTTCAAAGTTTCGGCAAAATATTTTGATTAGACCAGACTTCTCTTTTTCGCATTCTATCACTTTGTATACGTCCACGCTCTTTAGATGTTTGCATTTCAGACAAATGGCTCCCATCAATTCACACATCCCGTGATTTGTTTTTGTGTTTAAAGAGTAGGCGGTAGTTTTTGTATGCTGGGTGCTCTTCCCAGAGTAGATCTTTTATTGCTATGCGTATAGCCTCAGCTCTTGATGGGTATTTTTTCATTTTGATTAGTTCGTCCAGTAATTCAAGATCTCGTTCAGGTATGTGTATCATCATGCGCCTCATTTTCAGCCATGCCTCTACTTGTTTTTGAAGTATTCCTCAATGACTTCGTTTATAACGACGTGGAACTTCTTTGTTGGTATAACAAATTTGGTTTTTGTCAGATCCCATAGTTTTTCGTATAGATCCCTTCTTAATTTTACATGAACAGTAACATATTCTACTTCTGGCTCAGGCACATTCTCACCCATGAAAGGTATGATGTCAATTCTTATATATAAACCTTATGGTTTAAATGTAAGATGGGTCTCATCAACGTTACTAATTGGGGGGTAGTCCAAAATTTTGTTGTATTTTATCTAAAAAAATAATGGAAAGTTTTATATTGCTCCTCATCTAATAAATCAGAGCTAGTGACCCAAGGCGAGATATACTTGGTGAGAAGATGGATATAAAGTTTGCGGTGATGGTGTGATGGATGGTGAATATGCTAGTAGGATAATTGAGTTGGCTCAGAGTGAGTTCGTTCCTAACATAAAGAGGATTTCGGATGAGCTTTGGAATAATAGCATCTTTGCCTGTGTTAAGAGACCATACTACATGTGTAATTTCGAGGATGCTGTGGCGGAGTACTATATCCCTACTGCGCTTAGTGCGGAGAATGTGATGCAGTATCATCGTGTCGTCATAGCCATCTATAGTGAGCTTGATAAGAATATCGTTGATGAGGAGGTGAAGAGGCTTAAGGTTCCGTTCACGTATCCGATGGGGCGCATTGATTCCGAGACGATATTCCTCATTGCGCCTAAAGTATCCAAGAACCAGATAGAGAACCTTAAGAAGAATGGTAGGAAGGCGATTATGCGTGGCTTCAGGCATGAGCCGAAGAGGGGCTACATGACTGTCATAATTATCAATAGCATTCCAGAGATTGCGTGGAAGAAGGTAACTGAGCTGCTAGCAAAGTTCTGGGCTGATAGGCTGTCAAGGTTGCTGAATAAGCTCGGAGTAGAGATAAGCCCACGACACATAATTAATAAAATTATGAATTGTTTCTCTATTACTAGGAATCTTGTTAATTTCATTAAATATTTAATGAAACATAAAGTAATAGAGAAATTATCATTAACTTTACAGACCATCATCAGGAGCATGTGCAAGGTCGTTGAGTTCCTGCTGGGCGCTATGAAAAGGGCTATGGATGAAATTGGGTTCCAAAACGTGCTTCTTTCGGCAATCAGGGCAATAAATCAACTCAAAAGCATTGAGGAAAGGATTAGGTTGATGGAGGCTTTAAGTAAAAAACTATTCATCAATGTACGAATTAAGACATAACAGGAACAGACCGACTAACAACATTGCAAACCCGACGTAGCCACCCTCAAGCGAAAGTACTGTACCCTTTAGCTCCCAAACCTGATGTGCGAAATCATGCAATGCAACTCCGTATCCTACACATGTAAGGAAAACCCCTAACAGCCTACCGAACCTAACCCTCCAAGCCCTCTTTGCCCCCAATAGGCGTATCAAAAGCCTTCTGGCAAAACACGTGCTGGTTTTAGGCGGGTTATTTTCAGTATAGCATACTAAAGCATCCCTATCGTACCTGAGCCATACCTTAGTCCAACCATCCTTTGCTTTTGCAATAGCCTCATTGAACTTCTCAATTGTCCTCTCATAAGCTTCTTCCCAAGTAATATTTTCCTTATACTTAACTATGAGACCATAGTTGGCGCACTCCATGAAGAGCTCATCCTCATTACTGGTGAACGCAAACTCTTTAACGTAGCCCCAAACCACCTTAGCTCCCTTCCTCCACGCATCTATGCCCCCATCAGAACACCAAAGACAAGCCATCGTGTATATGATTTTATCCTTTAATAAATGGTCATTCTTTTTGTCAATTACATATGTAAGACCGCCCTGCGCATACAACCCTTTTCTATCTCCATGATCGTAGAAGACCACCAACTCGTGCCTGCCGACAGCTTCCTCAAACTTCTCTCTGGTAGCATCATCCTCAAAAAGAGCTTCATACTCACAACCAAGCTCGTCCAGTAGTCGCTTGATCCATTTTAAGCTGTATTCAGTAGCCTCATCGAATCGAGGGGCAACCGCCAACACGGGGGCGATCACCTACTCTCTAATAAATAAATCGACGGCAGTCTTAATAACCTCGTCAATTATGAACTCTCTGAACTCCTTATCCTCTTGCATCTTCTTCAAAAGCTCATCCTTATCGTACACTTTATTACCGAAAACAAACCTCCATTTGGAATTTTGCGATTTAATGTACTCCACAACTACCTTGTATATGCGCTCAGACATCACCTCCCCCTCCTACCATACACGTAGCCGACAACTCCTCCACTCAAAAAACTTAACACGATGCCTACACATGCAATGAAGTCCTTAGCATCAAGCTTTCCGAGAACCAAGCCGACCAATGCACAGACGACTATTATCGCACACAACAGCACATTCCAATTGATTTCTATATCCATAGTCACCATCATAAATTATGAAAATGGAGCAAATATTTAAGCGTTAAACTTATGAATTCGATCAGACAAAGTATATTCACGTGATCAAAAATGTTGTGCCCACTACTGAGCATATGTAAAAAGCAAGTGGACTTGGAAACATATCGGAACATATGCTCAAACATAGCATCCGACGAATACAAGAAATGCGACGAATACAAGAGAGTATCGACAACACCAAAGACACCATCGGAATGGTCATCTGTGCTGACGCTAACGCCAAGATAAGTGACTACCTGAATGTCTCTATATGTGTGCACGACCGTTGGTTGCACACGCTACCTAGATGAATGGCTAAATGCAGTCAGCAACCTCAAACCATCAATAATAGCTGTAGCAAGGGACACCTTAAGGAGCGAACCTCTAAAACAACATCAAAACCTACACGTGTTGGAATACACAACTAAACCTTGGCAATCATACGAAGAAAGGCATCTGAACTTCGAGAGCGACCACTCAATACTTCTGGGCATAATAAAACTAATCGAACACTTCCTATCTAGGAACGAAACACACTTCCTACACATAGACTCAGACGTAATCATCAACAAAAGCGCATCGCTAACCATATACCCGCTAACATGGGACTACCTACAATTCACAACACCAGTAGTTCCAAGAGAAAACCCGCAACCTACACGTGTAATGCTCTTCTGGGAATCAACCAACTTCGGCATATCCAAACCAATCGCTCAAAAAATCTTGAGTGAATTGTACAAACTTTTAGATAAGCCGTACCCGGTCGATATAAACATACACAAAACCATAAGGAAAGTCAACCCACGAAAACATAGGCTTATAAATTCTGGGGTGTCTCACTACATAAAAGGAATGAAATACACAATATGAGGTAGATGGATATGAGCGATGACGTACTCATAAGCTGGGATGGATTGAAATGGTTTAAGAATCCAAGGGGGATAATCCCAAGGGAAAAGAATCTACTGAAAATAATCCAATCCCTGTCAGACCAATCAAAAATATTCGTTGACGTGGGCGCCCACGTGGGCTTCTATGCGATAAGAATTGCTAAACAATGCAGATGGGTTCACGCCATAGAACCTAACCCAGAATCAATCGAAATACTCAGGAAAAACATCGAGCTTAACCACATCACAAACATAACAATACACCCATACGCATGTGGCGCAATCAGAATGAAATCTAAAATATACATATCTGACACAACAACAACACTATTTCAAAGAGACGACAGACCATCAATTGAAGTAGAGGTAGCCACACTAGATGAACTAATCCATCATTGCGACATCGTCAAAATAGACGTTGAAGGATGGGAGGAACAAGTCCTGCTCGGAGCCAAAAGACTAATCACTGAAGAGAAGCCAATCTGGCTCATAGAACACCACGATATAGGAGAAGGAGCAAAATACTATCCAGAGACTAGGGGGATGAGCCAAAGGATAAGAAACATACTTGGCGAATACAGGAAAATAACGTTCGATTTGGGGAGGTCTATATACGTACATGAAAGCATGATCGATAAGATCCCTAAGGAAGCGTTAAGGCTAATCCTTAAACTGGCAGTATACTTCAAGGTAACGCAGAACATAGAGAACCTCAGACCTTGGTACTATGGTTTACCCTACACGTGGTGGTACGGAATGAGCCTCATAGACTTCATGGAAGAAATACCTGAGAGAGTAGTCGATGAGCCAGAGTGGCTGAACATCACATCGGAACCATGAGGGGAATGCGATGCACAATCACAAAAAAATAATAAAATACCTTGAAAAGCTCTACAACACAAAGCTTGATGACTACCTTCTAGTTCCAAGGGAAATGGTGGAAAGAATAATCGAAATCCTTAAGTCGGAGGATCAACACAACCGCACCTAACAACAACTTTATTTCCCCCATCACACTATAAAGTAATGCGGAGCGTTTACATATGCCAGCTAGGAGAAGAAGAACGCTATCACGATCCCCAATAGAAAGAGTACAAATGTGGAATGCGAAGATGAAAGGCGACATCTACGCAACACAGCTATCGGCAACTAAACCCCTAGCTCTACCAAAAGTAACAAGCTACATGGTCACACACGAATACCTCATATCAATAGTTAAAAATATAGCTGAAAAATTTGAGACGGAAGCATCACGCACACAAGAATACATGTGGTATGCGGAAAAACTTGAAAAAATCACCAGAACATACAAAGGCGAAGCCTTGCAGATGCAAGCAGACTCATTATACCTATGGTACGTCTCAAGAGGAATGAATGATGCAATGCTCAGAGCCATAGCTCAGGCGTTAGGTATAAAAATAAGCCCAATGGAAGTAATAATGGAGAGGGTCTTGTCACCACTACTACTCAAAATATT
>Ga0209080_1001287_pt1 | contig 12811 bp, 7 predicted proteins | sample JNZ110809AmetaG_FD_184123 | JGI IMG/M metagenome (GOLD analysis project Ga0209080, IMG submission 184123) | Hot spring microbial communities from Jinze hot spring, China to study Microbial Dark Matter (Phase II) - JNZ 110809A (SPAdes) (version 3) ...
AAACTCGTTGTATGGATCAGTTACTTTATATGACCATAGGTGTTTTCCTGTTTTTATGTCGTAGGCGTTAATTTCGCCTCCATATCCGCCTGTAAACAGCTTACCATAAGCGCATACGCTTTGACCCCATGGGGCGAAGTATATTATGCTATATGAGTGGAAGTCTGGCTCCTCATAGTCTTGCGGACCCCAAAGCTTCCTTCCAGTATCAAGGTCGAAGGCATAATATTTCCTCGTCTGCTTTTCAGCAATTATGAATACTCTATTTTCAGGGTCTATTGGCAGGCTTCCCGGCACATCAAGCCATGCATCTTGGAATGGTATCCATGAGAAGTTAAACTTTAGCCTGCCAATTTCTCCTGGCTTAACGCTTATCGCAGCAAACACCGGATTAGTTCGCCTAGTGAACAGGCCTGTGTTTACTAGGAGCACTGTATCAAAGGGTATAACAGTCTTGACGGTCATGCCCAAAGCTGCTGCAAAGCGTGGTATTGTAACGTTCCACACATAGCCCTTGCGCCCGTCAATAGTTGTTCCGTGAGGTCTCCACCGGTTTGCGTAGTAAATTTGGGCTGGGTTTCCGGCCCATATGTCAAGGAAGCTTTGATAGACAGCCTTTGTTGAGTTCCACAGAGCCATCCAGCCTAACGTTGGCTGGACCACATAGATTAGTATTTCTCCTTTAGGTCCAGCCACCCTCGTGCCTGATGGCACGTTCGCTATGCTGAATTCCCATCTTCCAGTTAGTGGGTCATAGGCGTTATATGTTGCCCCTACGGTCGTCCATATATAGGCGAATGCTCCTATCATGTTCTGGCTTTCCCAGTACATTATTTGGCCGAAGGCTAAGCGCTCATTACTGCCTAAAGTCCTACGCCAAAGCTCCTGGCCTGTGTGAATATCAACTGCGACAACTATTTGCTCAATAGTCTTGTAGGTGCCGGGGTTGATCATGTTAGCGGTCATTGTATCCTGTGATGGATATAGGTTGTAGTAGAGTATGCCATTAATCACTACTGGGTTTATCCACTTGCCCTCGTAGGCGTCTCCATGTTCGTAGGAGCACATTGCGTATTCGTCGCCGTAGAGGTAGTCTGCAAGGCTTCCGCCGACGATGCCACCAATGAGGCCCCCATCATCTAATACCTTACTCCATAGTACGTGGGGCGCTTCGGGAGCGTCTTCATTAAATGGTGCTATCCTAGTGTATGTTTGTATGTTAAGCCAGTTGCCCGCAACGTAAGCCCACTCCCTAAGCTGTGGGTCTATTGGCCTGGTCCAGTATTCCTGCGGCCTTGGAAAACCTGGATGGGAAGGTGCAGGCTCCTCTCGTACAACGAGCTCCACAACCCTGCTTTTGCTAGCCTTCATGATTGTGCCTGCTGGGGTGCCGGCTACGGTTACTTCACAAATCTGCTCGGGGAATTCTATGTGAATTTTATAGGTTCCGGGAATGTTTGGCGTGTAGGTAACGGCGCCAATGCCTGTTGTGAAGGTATCGAATGTCAAAGTGTCAACTTTGCCATCCGGTCTCTCAATAACAGCCTTTAGGTTTTTCCAGCCAGGCTGAGGCCAAGCAGTCTGGTCAGTGATGCCACCAACTATGTAAACCGTTTGGCCAACCCCTGCAGGATTGGGGGTTACGGATATTACACAAAAAGTCTCCTTAGACCCTACCTGAGCATTAACGGAAGACGTTGCTAAAACCACTGAGGCTACAATCGAAAAAGCCAACAATACGGCAAACGCTTGATTTAACCGCATTTTTATTTCCCTCTCTAAACTCATTTTTTACCTTATTTCTATCTAACCTATAGATAAAAGATTTTCGGAACGCCACCTAAGCCAAAATATAGCCGCAACTTGACTTCTCGCGGCAAAACCTTTAGATCTATCGGCATCATCATTAACCCTGCACACCATGCTACATTAGCTTTAAGTATTTTAGATATAGCCGCTATTAGCTCAGTTAGAGGCCATTTCCAAGATGGTTTTAAGCATATTTTTACTGATGGCCTTAAGCATAAAAACTTGCGGTAGCAGAAATGTCTCTCAGCTTCAGGTCTCAGAAGATCTAAGGCTTTATTGAGCGCCCTTGCTTAAGTCATAGTGGATTAACACAATTCGCGCCTGTTTAAACCTCAGTAACTTATCCACATTAAAATTCTAGAATTACCTTAGAGGCCCTAAAATAATAAAAAGACCGGGGGTTTGTTTTAGCTTATTCTTCTCGGTATGACACCGTACCAGTAAAACACTTTGACTATTACTGGTACTATGATTCCATAGACCAATCTCGGAGTAAGTGTTATGAAGATGGTGTATGGATCTAAGGACTCCATGGTTCCAGGTATTGTTGAAATTAATCCGCATAGAGCGTAGAAAGCCCATCCAACGATTGCTGCAATGATTCCTGCCACGATCATCCTAATGAAGTTGAAGGAGCCTTTACTGAGGGCGCCGGCCACGTATCCTATGAGAATGGCGCTGACAATATAGCCTAGTAGGCTTACATCCGTTGGATCTACACCATAGCCTACATATTGTACTGCCCAATACACAGCGTAAAGACTCCCTAAAAGAAAGCCGGCTGCACCGCCCGCCCACTTGTTCCATAGAAGACCCAGAAACATTGGAATCGCTATAACCATTAGTGCCTCTAAGAAACCGTCGATGAGTATGGCGTTTAAAGTGTATGAGGGGTCTATACTGAGGAGGGCATTGGGAAGATAGGCTTTCCAGGCAACAATTAAAAGTCCAACTATCACCGGGACGATCAAGCCATAGATAAAGTCGCTAACCTTAAGCTTTTCAGCTTCCGTCATTTTTAAACTCCACCAGCTTCATTTTTGTCTCTATGGACATTTATTTTTTCCGGTTTCTAATCATTTATCCTATCGATCAGATCAGAGTTCTAACGTGGATAAAAGTTCCTAACTATTTATGGATGAGTGAACGAGAAAAATAAACGAATGTGAAAGGAGGATGCTATCTACGTTCTAAGCTCTTCATAAGCCTTCTATTGATAAATATGCTGTATATGCTCGCCACCATTGCCATAATAACTAACGCTATTAGGATTGCTAGTAGCATTGTTATTTGCGGACCCAAGGCCTCAATGAGCGATTGAACTGTTTGCACTTGTTCAGGCGATGCAGGTGTTGGCTGAGTTGGTGGAGCCACCACGGCTATGCTTGTTTGGGCGAAGGATGGCCAATAGCCTTTACTTCCTGGGAATGTTGCAATTATCTTCCATAAGCCCTCCTTAGGAGGCGTCCACATGACTGTATAGAATCCTGCTGAATCCGTGTGGGTTCCGCCTATATCAAGGTATTCACCAGTGTAAACGTTTATCGCATCCAATTTAACCCAAACGCCTTTTACGTCGGTTGGTCTTGGCGGGAATTGCATATATACGTATTCCATCCATCGGCTCATGTCTTCGTCAGCTATAGCTGGCACACCGCTTGGGAATCTTAAGGCGATGCGGTAATCCTTTGTTCCAGGAGATATGTCAATAACCATCCCTTTGATTACTATTGTATCGCCTAATTTCACGGAGTCATCTTGTACAGTTACCGTTGTTGCAGTGGGGCCTTTTCCGAAGGCGTAGATACAGTTATCATACGTGTTGAGGATTACGAGGATACCGTCTGCTATCGCCGGATCAGATCCCCAATAGGTTTCTCGGAAGGATATCCTCCAAACCTCTTTGCCGGTATCTACGTCAACGCAGATAAGCGGCGCCCCTCTTGGCTTAGGCTCATTTGCAGAGTGTTCCATGTGGTAGATGTATATCTTCCTGTCGGCTATTGCGCCTATGTGGATTGGCCAGTTATAGCTCCATAGGATCTCATGGTAGGGGTCTACAGCCTCATAAGCCCATAGACGCTTTCCAGTTTTAAGGTCATAGCAATATAGAACACCATCGTATCCCGCGGAGAATAACTTTCCATAGGCTATCCTAGGCACGGTGCCAACCCAAATGTTCAGTTGCCCCTCGGGCTCTGTTGGACCCCAAATTTTAGCCCCGGTATCAATGCTAAATCCGTAGTAGCATCTTCCCTCTTGAATCCTTATTACGAATACACCGTCATCTCGGCTAGCTCCAACCCATGATAACCTCTGCTGACCCGGTTCAGGTGGCGTCCATGTTGTGTTGAATATTAGCTGACCCCTTCGTCCTGGTTCTATGCTAACAGCCCATACTCTGACTATATCTGAGGTTATTGATCCACCAATTATTCTATCGCCTACCACAGCTAATATGGAGCCAGGCAGCCCTCTAGGTATGGAAACGTTCCAAGATATTCCCGAAATCCCCATTGGGGTCTCAGGGGTCTTTGGGCAGGATCCACGGGCGTCCACTGTCTTTCCCCATGGACGCCACTGTTCCCATAAGTAGCGGTTTGCATAGTCTTGACCACCAAACAGGGCAGGTATGGCTGTTGAATTCCATAGCGCCAGCCAACCCTGTGCAGTATTTATGAGGTATGTTAGGATTTCACCATTGGGCCCGTAGACCGTGTTAGCTGCGAAGGTTCCAAACACAAAACCTGCAGGAACATTTGTCATAGTGTACATCCAAGCTCCAGTGAACGGATGATAAGCACGCCATGTTGTGCCGACGACTTCCCATATGTATGCGTGACATCCCATTTGATTTCTCGTGTTGTATGAAAGCACTTGGCCTAAGCTAACTCTTGTGCCGTTTCTACGCCAAATCTCCTCACCTGTCCTTAGATCTACTGCTATTAGTGTTTGTATGTGATAGTTAGCCGGATATTGGTTGTAGAACAGTATTCCATTAATTATTACAGGTGGGGCTCGCGTCATCATTAAGCCTTCATATGCGTCGCCTGTATGAAAGCCATAGTAGTCGTAGGGCTGTCCGACAAGACCCCCTGTTATTAGCGGCTTAACCCATAATATGTGGGCTGTTTCTGGCGCTTGAGTATATGGATTGTAGAGATTAGGCATCGGCCCAAGCCAGTTTCCAGCAATATGTGCCCACTCCCTTAATTGAGTATTTATCGGCCTTGTCCAGAATTCAGTTGGCAATTGGAAGCCTGGATAATACTTTATTGGCTCTTCCTGTACAATTAATTCTACTTTTTCGCTCCAGCTCTCCTCAAGTATGGTCCCAGCAGGTATTCCTGCTGTCGCCACCTCAACGATCTGCTCGGGGAAATATGTTTGGAAGTAGTACTTCCCCACCATTCTGGGCGTGTATGTCACCCCGGTGCAGCCAGTTGTATCTGTATCAAATGGTCCAAGTTTCTCAACAATGCCATCAGGCCGTTCAACATATAGGTAGAGACCCTTCCACCCGGTTTGGGGATAGGCTGTTGGAAAAGCCATACCAACGAGGACAAGCACCTCTTGATTTACACCTATAACCTTTGCATTTACTACACACATAGCATAGCTTTTCCTTCTCGCTTGTGCATAAGCGAAGTTAGCTGATGAAAAAGCTGAAATAAGCACGGCTACCAATAGGATCGCTGAGAATACCTTAAAAATTCGCCCCACACTATTTTTCATTTTGAAATCCCTCTTTTCATGTACAAGTTTAAAATAATCGCTAGATGCGATTAAAAGTTTACGTACGATTCCAAACAATCAATTCAGATGGTTTAAAACATAAAGTGGAGGTGGAGGCATTAACGTTGATCACAGGCTTCTCATAAGTTATATGATTTTTGTCTTAATAGGCGCCGTTAGTGGATAGTTATCTTGGTTGCTTTCGTTAATTACATATGGCGTATTCCATACTTCATTTAGTCTTTCCGCATTTGGGTTCTTATCTAGGTAGTCGCTCCAGTAATTTCCTTTTGAAACACCGTCATCCCAAATATCTGTTGAGTTCTGAATATTTACACATACTACGTTATTGATGAAGTTATTATAGTACACCTTATTGTTACGGGATTCGCTGGAGCCTACACCTACATCATTATCCACTATATCGTTGAATGTTATTTGGTTCTCGCTTGAGTATAGGAGATGCACACCTTCATAATTTTTGGTGATGTTATTGCATGCAATAATGTTACATGTTGACGAGTAAAGGAATAAGCCGAGCCTATTGTTTGCTATGGTGTTATGTTTTATTGTGTTGTTGCTCGAGTAACCGATATAGATGGTGTAGTTGCTGTGTCGTGTTATAGTATTCCATGAAATGATGTTGTTTGTGGAGTTCTTCATCCATAGTGCATAGCCCCTGTTTTCGTATATTCTGTTGGAGGATATATTTATAAATGAAGAACGGCTAATCCACACCCCACAGTAATTGCTAGTGAACTCGCTTTCTAAAACGTTCGAGTTTGATGTTTGATCCATATATATTGCATAATCGAAGCCGATGACCTTAATGTTAACTACTGTGACATTTTTACGGTAACTTATGTCTATCCCTCTAGATCCATAGGTTTGTGTTCCAACAACATAGTAGCCTGCACCGTCTATGGTTATGTTGTCCTTTAGCACTATTATTGGCAGGCTTGCGTTGCCAGTAAATTTATAGTAGGAGTTATTGACCATTAACAACGGTGCATTTGAAGGTTCAATCCTGCCGTCAGGCCATATGTATATGTATGGAGAGAAAGACGTGGATTCTCCTTGAGTATTTTGGTTTGTTTCCTGCCCGGTATTGCTTGTAGCTGGCGGTTTAGAGTAGTGCCCTGCAGAGTAAATAACGACGAGTATTATGGCAAATAAACATAGTGGCATGATTATCCTAAGCCTCTTTCGTATTTTAGATTTTTGTTCAACAATTCTTCTTTCAACCCTAGCTCTATGGGATTCTAAAATTCTCTGGTACTTTATTTGCCTCTCACGCAACCTCTCCTTCCAGCTTTTTTTCACCTTACCCTTACTCAAAGTCTCAACCAGTGATTTAATTGTTTATAGAATGCTTTAAAGTCTTCGAGTAGCCATAACTTTTACTCATAACAAACCGTTATGGTTGTTGATTATCGGGTTCCTAGCTCGTTCTAAAAAATCCATAATGAACACTGACGTGATTATCATGAACATCATGAACGCCGCGGTAGATAATAGAAGATACCATGAAGACTCTGGAGGTAAACTCTCTAGTATTTTTTCAGGTTGCGGTGGAATCTTAATCCATAATCCCCTGAATGCAACAAGAGAATCTTTAATATCGGCGAGCAATATATATAAAGTTCCATTGCCCTCCACCGATGAAAGCCATATTAAGCCGTAGCTATGACTGTACAACTTAATCGTTGTCGTATAATTTACACTTTCTAAGGCGATCTCGTACCAAACCTCATTATTTATGAAAGTTGTAACATTCAGGATGGGTGTCGGAGAGCTTTTATTGTCCTGTACGCTCAGTATTTGAAGTTCTTTTTGACTTAAGCCCATAAACGAAATATTTAACCCATCTTCACTTCTATTCACAGCTAACGTGAGAAATCTCCTCACCCTCGCGTCGAAGTCTTCAGGCAACCTTAAAGGCTCTAAGGAATAAAACGTTAAAGTTTCGTTTTCAAATTCAAAGCTGTCCTGTAAAAATGCGCCTTTTAGAGTTAAAAAGCTGAAGGTTATTTTGGTCTCGTTCACTGGGAAGCTTATGTTAAAAAAGGATCTGAGACCAATGGCCTTTCTGATTTCTAAGCCGAAGAGTCCATAGCGACCCATAGTATAATTAAACCAAGGTCCTTTGAATTGTGCTATGCTTTTCGGCCCCAGGAGCAGAGTCATTGCATCGCTATCAGCGCCTGAGCGCCCCACAAGTCCGTTGCAACTTGCTATTACATGATAGACGCCTGGCATTGTTAGATTTACTGAAAGCCAATACCACCCGTGCTTATCAGTATAAGTTTCGATATAATGATTTAACGAAAAGTCTCTATTGAAAATGTAAATGGTTACCTTACAGTTTTCCATGATGGGGATTACTCTCCCATAGACTTTGATGTTATATGCGTAATCACTCAAGCGATAAGCATCGCTGCTTATGTTGAAGGTGGAACGGTAAATATTTACAGTTATTGATGAACGCTCTAGAGGGGTATTTAAGCTGGCGGATATAGAAGCTGGTGAGAGACAACCTCCATTAATGGGGATCACGGTAACTTTAACCCCATTTAGCGAAGGTGGCTCCTCGCCTACACGCCAGTCAGAGTAGCCTGTACACTCGGCAACCCAATATCGTTTTCCATGATATTCATAGAATTTAGGTGTAAAATGTGATCTATAGTTTATCGGGTCACGCGGCAAAGATACGCCTAAAGCCATGTGGCCCGAGTCTCCAGATTCATAATAGAGGAGGGCAACATCGATTCCTCCGGCCTTGATTATAGAGGCGGCTAAGATCGACAATGCCCCGCAGTCGCCGTTATGCTCTACAATGGTTTCAACAGGATATTTTGGGCCGCTTTTAGAGTAGGGTATTTGGCGAATAACCTTCAAAACTATATTGACGAAATTTTCGTCACTATTAGATATCTTCTGAAGCTCCTTTGCTATCGGCTCGACGGCTTCTGGTGTAACAAAGGATACATAATCCCATATGGTCCGGGTGACGTGGCTTCTACCTCGGAAGTAATAGTATAGTGATGGAGCCACAGAAACATAGAGCTTATGGAAGAATCTACCAGATTCGTGACGAATTAAATAGAGACGTTCAAAGTTGCTCATTGAATATGAGCTTATCGAAGCAAATACTAAATGGGCAAAACAAGAGGAAGTCAACAGAGCTGATGCCACAAATACTAAAACAAATTTCCTCATGACAAACAACAGTTACTTTATTTGCCTAACTTAAATAATTTTTCACACTTACCAATATTCCAGGCTAAACTCTACGTAGCATTGCTACTATTGTGTAGGTAGGCGCTGCACCTTGGGGCTCAAGATGTATCAATTCACTTAATTTGAAAATTCCTTTTAAACCATCTTTCAGTGCTTCGATTGTCACGTATTGCTTATGAGTATCGTAACGAAGCGCTTCAGGCCCTTCGAGACTGGATAATATGAGATACCCCCCACATCTTAATATCCTATGGGATTCTTTAAAGAAGCTTTTTGGATTCCATAGGTGTTCGAAGATTTCGGCGGCAATCACCACATCAAATGATTCGCTTTTAAAAGGCATTATTTCAGCGTCTCCGGCCACTATATCCCTCACATTATAATCATTTTTCGCTAAAGATGCTACTTTGGGAAGTTCAAGGGACATGACATCATGACCGATTCTACGGAGGGTTTTACCAATGGAGCCATCGCCGCAGCCAACGTCAAGTATCCTTAAATTTTGACCAATGTTCTGAACCATATGTATTATCGTTTCAATTCTTGCCTTGTTTAGCGGTTGAGAAAGAGATTGTAGAGAGCCGTGATGAGGCATGGAAGTTAACGCGTCATAAATCTGCCATTTAATCCACTCCCTTTTTCCGTAGAATCTTCTTCTATGAAAAAGTTCTCTAACAATAAGCCTTCTGAAAAGGTACGGGTTTGAAAGTATGTAAAATAAACCTCTTATGTGCGTTCTAGATTTTGAGGCCCTTTGATAATTCATGCACATGTTTACTCAATGCAACAAAGTTACGACATTAAATATAAGAGATTTGGAGCATCATAGTGGCCATAACCTTTCAACAGAGGACAATACTCATTGTATGACGTTTCCGCTCTTTCTCCGGTCTCCACTCGAAAGTTGAAAATTTAACATATAATCGGAGAGCTTCCTAAGCTTATTATATGACTTTATCGACCTCTGGTTATGGCAATGTTTAAGTTGATGATCGATCCTATGGAGGGAGAGGCTGTTTGTTATGGGGATTCGGATAGCGCTTTTGAATCCGCCATACCCTGTTGGAGCTCATCAGCACGCACCTTTCATATCTTTGGGCATTCTCTATTTGGCATCCGTCCTGCGACGGGAGGATTTTGATGTAAGCGTTATAGACTGCCAAGCTCTAGGTGTATCCTATGATTATGTGGCTAAGAAACTTTTAAAAGAGAGGCCTGACATCGTCGGGATCACCTCCACAACACTCACATATAAGCCTGCCTTACGTCTTGCGAGGATAGCGAAAGCTGCTCGCAATGATTGTCTCGTGGTTTTGGGGGGTTGCCACGTTACATTTTGGGATACACAGGCCTTGAACGAGTGCCAGAGTGTTGACGTCATAGTTAGGAAGGAGGGGGAGCTTACGATGTTAGATATAGCTGAAAGGATTCAGGTTGGTGATGGACTTGATAACGTTTTAGGCATAACTTTTAGGAGAAACGGCGAAATCATAAGAAATCCTGATAGGCCGTACATAGAGAATCTTGATGAACTTCCATTTCCTGCTCACGATTTATTGCCTATTGATCATCTTAGGAGAACTGGGGGGCTAATCTTCCCAGTTATGACAAGTAGGGGATGCATATTTTGGTGCGAGTTTTGTACAGCTGTCAGAATGTTTGGTAGGAAATATAGGGCTAGAAGCCCGAGAAATATAGCTGATGAACTTGAGCTCTTAGAAAATGAGTACTCAGCTGAGGAGGTAGCCTTCTGCGATGACCTTTTCACTCTTGATCAAGAGAGAACTAGGAAGCTTTGTATGGAGATTATTAGACGAGGAATGAAATTAAAGTGGACGTGTGGTACAAGGGTTGATATGGTTAGCCGCGACCTTTTGCAGTTAATGAAAAAGGCCGGGTGCATTGGAGTTTGGTTTGGCGTGGAGTCAGGTTCTCAGGGCATGTTGGATAAGATGCAAAAGAACATCTCCGTAAGGCAGACTGTGAGGGCTTTTAAATGGGCTAGGGAAATTGGGCTCAGGACTTTAGCTCAAGTTATTCTAGGCTATCCAGGCGAAACTGAGGGAACAGCTTGGGAGACCATAAGGCTTGTAGAGACGATAAGCCCTGATGAGGTGGGCTTCTACAACGTTGCCACACCATTTCCTGGGACACCCCTTTACGATATTGCTGTCGAAAAAGGTTGGGTGAAAGTTAATGACTTTGAAAAATACGACACAACAAAGCCTGTGCTCGAAACGCCTTGGATGAGCATGAAGAGTGTTGAAAGAATAAGAGAAACCGCATTTATGAGATTTTACCTTAGGCCAAAAACGATTTCAAGGGCTTTCTCCAAAGGATGGAGAAGCGGGTTAGCAGCTAGCAAGGAGGCTATTAAGCACCTTTTTAAGGCTATGAAGGCAAGCCTATGAAAGTGGGAACTCTATTTGCCGATAAATAAGCTTATATTTGCTGATTGCTGTGGGTAATTTTTCACATTCATAGATTATATCGAGGCGACATCCATACTTATCAACCATATCACGTACGTCGCGCCACACCTTAACGCCCAGTGGCTCATGCCAAATCCCCCAGACGGTATCATTTTCGCTTCTCATCCCAAACCCGAAGCCCTTCGGAAGCACGTATGCAACTTCAGCTTTACAGCAGCCATGCCTCCATGGGTAGCGTCTTGTATACTGCCAGAATTGCTTAAGCACCTCGAGATGGGCTTCCGTCATAATGTCGTATTCGAAAATCACTATGTATCTAGCACCGCAGTGATAGGCAAGCACCAAATCCTCGTAGATTGTCTCTGCTGGCGCGAGATATGGAGGGTTGCGATAGGTCCAAGTTATTATAACGCCCCAATCTCTACCGTGGGCTTGAGCTGCCCCCCTACACTGAGCTACTTGAACTTCTCGAGTGTGATTCCATCCGAACTCAGCAAAAACTACATCGTATCCGGCTTCATAATCGAACCAGTAAAGTGCGTAATCAGCTGTGAAAAGTTTAACGCCGAGACCCATGTAAGATTTAATATGAACGTACAGGTAGAAGACATACTCCCTCGCAGCTTCTTCCCATCCAGCCGCGTTGAAAACGAATTTTGAATCTGCGCCATCAAGCTGTCTGCCGCCAGGTTCATCAAAATAATACACGCCTAGAAAGCGCTTGCCATACTTTTGAACGGCAGAGGAAACCCATTCCGTAATATTATATGAGAATTTTATTGGCGCTGTTAATTGCACTATAAAGTAGAATCCATTGTCGTACAGGTAATCACAAACCTGATCAAGGAGCCCTCGATTTTTAAGCACCTCCATATTCTCTGAGAGCCCGACAACAATAAGGTTAGCGTAATTCCTAATTTTGTTTACTAAATCTACACATACGGACATGTCGCCGTTATATAGGAATTCAACACCGATGAGCACAACCAACGGATCATCAACGGTAATTAATGAGAAAGTGATAATGAGCAAAAGCATCATACAAAAAGATAAGGCAACCTTGTCTTTTTTATGCAAGGATGCAACACCCATTAATGTTATTTAGAAACACCTCCTAATAAGTAAACGTTATCGATATTGATTACGATAAAAAGGAAGGGAGAGTGGAGCTATTTTCTTTTGAGGTACATGTATAGGTTGGCGGCTCCTAGAATTATTGCTATGAATACAAGGACAACCAAGACCGTCATCACAGACATTACCTGAGGCCCGAGGGCTTCTATTGTTGTTTGTACTGTTTGTACTTGTTCTGGTGTGGCTGGTGTTGGTGTGGGTGTTGGGGCTGTTACGGTTATTGGTGTTTGGGCGCATGATGGATAGTAGCTTTTTGATCCTGGGAATGATGCGATTATCCACCATAAGCCTTCCTTGGGCGGCTGCCATGAAACCGTGAACATGCCGCTGTATGGGTCTGTGAATGTTCCGCCTATGTCTATGTATTCGCCTGTGTAGACGTTTACGGCGTCAAGCTTAACCCAGACACCCTTCATATTCCCAGTAGGCCTCGGGAACTGCTTGTATACGTATAGCATCCA
>Ga0209080_1001289_pt1 | contig 12799 bp, 13 predicted proteins | sample JNZ110809AmetaG_FD_184123 | JGI IMG/M metagenome (GOLD analysis project Ga0209080, IMG submission 184123) | Hot spring microbial communities from Jinze hot spring, China to study Microbial Dark Matter (Phase II) - JNZ 110809A (SPAdes) (version 3) ...
GGGGAGGGGAGAGGGTAAGCCCGTATAATAGGCAAAAATAACGATAATAATTGAGGCAGCATAAAAATAATTTTAAATTTAAATTCTAAAATAAGCACCACAAAAACACAAAAAATAATATGGTGGGCCCGACCGGACTAGGATGTTAGAGAAAATCATATTTCTGAACTGGAGGATTTTATAGTTACCAGTAATAGATTTCCTTAGCGCTTTTAATTATTTTTCGCACAGTGCGCGCATCTACACGTTCCACTCCAGGTCTAGCAGCATACTCGTCAGCGTAATCGCTTCGACAGAGCTCTAGCCTCATCTCGATTGGATTTTCAAGAATTAAGGGCTTAAACTCACCAGACTTTGCACGTTGAACAGCCCTAACGGCAGCATCATAGATCATCTTCTGCGCCATCTTCGGCGCTATGCACTTAGCCTTATTCCTTCCGAGCCCAACTTTAACTGCAACAACCTCAATATCGCCGAAGAATGATTGCGCTTCGTCGCATGCCGCTTTATCCCCAGTAACCATGATTACTGGAACGCCGAAGGCGCCCGCGTAGGCGCCCGCCTGCCCTATCTCACCGAACCTCCTACCGTTAATGTAGAGATTAAACCATGTTGTTGAGGATTGTGTATGGTCTAGAAAGGCGTTGAGTGTTCCAGCCATGGCGTGACAGCCGACCTGAATTAATCCGCTAAATGTTTCATCTAGGCTCGGCATAACTTCCAGTGAGCTTTTTACGGTCTCGTATATCGCCCTATCATCCATTACCTCTAATATGAAGTTGTTTCCATCGCCATGTCCATCTAAGACGACAACTTCGGTGGCCCCGCCGTCAAAAGCGCCGGCGATGGCAGCGTTAACATCTTCGCATAGAAGCCTACGCCCTCTCTCATACTCAGATGTGCCCTTCTGCACCTGCTCCGGACGCCAAATACCGCTAATGCCCTCCATATCCGTCAAAATATATATTTTCACCCTCACCACCCCCAAACTAAACTACTCGTCATCAATTACTTATTGGTTTCAAAACGGTTTGAGAAAAGCTGGAAAATAGGATTGCATAATCTCCTTCAAAAACCTTTAAATTTACTTAATCATCTAATGTTGTGTAGCATACTAGCCTTAGACTGGTTAATACTGTGGACTGGGGGAAACATTTAAATTTGGACTTCCTACAAACCGTGCGCGGCATGAGGGATTTATTGCCTGATGAAGCCCGAGTACTTAGATTCATTGAGAAAAAAGCTAGACGCATAGCTGAACTATATGGTTATGAGGAGGTTATTACGCCGGTTATCGAGCATTATGAGCTCCTAGCCGCCAAGATTGGGGAAGAGAATAGGAAACGCATGTATGTTTTCGAGGATCTCGGAGGGAGGAAAGTCGCTCTAAGGCCTGAGTTTACGGCGTCGATAGCTAGGCTTGTGGCTACAAAGATGGCCAGCTCACCTAAACCCATAAGGCTATTCTCCATTGGAAGCCTATATAGATATGATGAGCCTCAGCTCGGCAGGTACCGCGAGTTCTGGCAGGCGAACTATGAGCTTATTGGCTCAAATAAGCCAGAGGCTGACGCTGAGGTAATAAGCTTAACAGTCGACTTTCTAAATTGCGTCGGAGTAAGAAATCACACACTAAAGATTAATCATATAGGCATTCTACGCGGCATCTTGGAGAGAGAGGGTGTATCTGAGGATGGACAGAATGCGCTTATGCAGCGTCTCGACAAGAAAGATTTAAGTGGAGCCATGATTATTGCGGAGGAGCATGGAGTGTCGAAGGGGGGTTTAGAAACCCTTAAAGACCTTTTTAGTATAAGAGGTAATGATAGGGAGGAGGTTACTAGGAGAATCGGCGAGACCCTTAAAGATTATCCTGAAGCAAAGGAGGCTCTGAGGAACCTGGATGAGATCATAGATCTTGTTAGGGATGGCGGCGTCGACGCAAAATTCTATTTCGAGGCTAGCTTCGCGAGGGGCCTAGAGTATTATACTGGCATAATCTTTGAAGTCTATGTTCCCGAGCTAGACATAGCCGTTGGAGGGGGCGGAAGATACGATAATCTTATAGGGATTTTCGGCGGCGGTGATGTACCCGCTGTCGGCGTCGCCCTAGGAGTTGATAGGTTAATGCTTGCAATGAAAAGGCAGGGAGTTGACGCTCCTAAGGAGCAGAGGATAAAGGCGTTAATTATTCCAGTTAACGAGGAAAATATATCTAATGCCTTCAAAATATCGGTTATGCTTAGGAGGTATAATATTCCAGCCGAGGTAGAAGTTATGAGGAGGGGTTTATCACGAGCCCTCTCGGATGCAAGTAGAAGGAACATAACACACGTTATTATAGTTGGGTCAAAGGAGATTAGTGAGGGAAAGGTTGTTCTAAAAAATATGGAACGCGGGATACAAGAGGCCATTAAAATAGAGGATTTGCCAAATAAGATTGGATCTTAACGGTAGACGTAAACTCCAGCCCGCTTTAAGTATTCTGTAGGCTCCTTTCAAGAGCCTTTATAACGTTCTCTATTCCCATCGTAACAATATATGGCCCTAATCTAGGCCCTGAAGGAGAGCCTAAGAGTATCATGTAGAGAATTCTAAAGAAGTTTCTTGGCTCTATATTATTCCCTCTAGCGACTTCAAATATTGCGCTCTGAATTTTTTCAGCCTCCCTCTCTATGCGAAGCCTCTGAATTAACTGCCTTATCGCCTCCCTCTCATTATGGCTCAATTCAACAGTTGTCTCAGTTATCTCCTCAAAGTCGGTAATCCAGTTTAGGGCATACTCAATCCGGCGCTTCAGCCCCTCATCCACCTCGCTTCTGTCCTTAATATACCCATAGTCCCGCAGCTTCTCAGCAACAAAATCGATTTCAGAGCCCTTAGGCGCAACCTTCGCCAGGTAAGTAAGCAGGTTGTATGGCACATGTATGCTCGCCTTCTCCGGAACCTTTAGGAGCCAGCAGTACTCGTAAAGTCCTTTAAGCTTCGCCTCTTCTCTCTTATCGTTTATCTTAACCTTTCCAAAGTATATATCCTCAAGATAGTCGAATTCGTTCATGTAGCGTGGCACATCAGAAATAGATATGTTTCTTGTCCCAACAAACCGCTTCAAAGTTAATAGGAGTAGGGATTGGGGGGAGCCGTATCTAAGCCATGTCTGCGGCGTAAGAACATTGCCAGTTGATTTAGAGATCTTCCTTCCGCTCTTATCTAGGAACATCTCATAGCGTGCATGGAGTGGTGGCTCATACCTTAATACCTCACGCGATATTCTATCATTAACCCTGACAGAGTCCGCTATATCCTTCCCATAGGCTTCGAACCTTATTCCTAGAGCACGCCACCTAGCCGCAAACTCCCCAGCCTTCCAGCTAAGCTTCCCCTCACCCTTAGTGTAATCCGCTTCACCCTCGTATCCGCATCCCTCAAGCCACTTACCCTTAACCTCCATCCCCTCACAGACGTAAAGCACCTTGTTCTCATCTGGCATAAACTTATAGGCTTTAGTGGTGTAGATTCTTCCACAGGATGCGCATACCGGAAAATATGGTAGGGTCTCAAGATACTTCTCCTGCCCAGTCTCCTCATATATTATTTTGCCAACCCGAGTGGAGTTTAGTAAGATGTCTCGAATCTCATCGTTAAGTAAACCACGTTTATAGGCTTCCGCCGCAGACATAAACCTATACTCTATTCCAATCTTATCTAGGGCGTCGAGCAGTAAGTAGACCATGTGATCCCCGTAGCTGCTATGGCATTCAAATGGATCTGGAATATCAGTCACAGGCTTACCTAGATGCTCCTCAAGAGACTTTGGTAATCCAGCGGGAACACTCCTCAAACCATCTCTATTGTCAGAGAACACTATAAACTCAGATTTATAGCCGAGCTCTTTGATCGCTAAAGAGACAGCATAGTTTCTAGTAACTTCAGAGAGGCTTCCTATATGCGGTATACCTGATGCTGCGACACCGCTCTCAACTCTAATAACATCTAGACTTCTGCCGAGTCTATGCTCCCTCTCTACAATTTTAAGGGCCATCTTATCATACCACGTTCCATGGCCTATTATCTTGCTATCTGACCCTGCCGCCATGTTACCCATTTCTTTTACCCATCACTCCAACGCCATATGTATGAAGAAGGATAAAGATAAAAGTTTATTGACATCACAGCAATAGTTTTCTGCAGTTTAAGCAGATAAGTTTAAATCTATTAAATGTTTCTTTAAAAGTTTAAGTCAGAACTCAATAGAATAGGTTGCTAGGTGTGATGTATTTGGGCGAAAGAGCGGGTGAAGCAAAGGAGTCTGAGTGGATTCCACGCACCAGGCTCGGCAGGCTAGTACTTCAGGGTGAAATATCGTCCTTAGAAGAAGTATTTGCTAGCGGCTTTAAGATAAGTGAGCCGGAAATAGTGAATATACTTGTCCCAAATCTTGAGGAGGAGGTTATAAACATAAGCCTGGTTCAAAAGCAGACCGATGCTGGTGAAAAGTCTAGGTTTAAGGCTATTGTAGCCGTTGGGAATAGGGATGGATGTCTAGGTATAGGTTCTGGAAAAGCGGCTCAAGTGCGCACAGCCATAGAGAAGGCTGCCAGAGAAGCCCGCTTAAACATTACAATTATACGTAGGGGATGCGGAAGTTGGGAATGCGGATGCGGGCAGCCCCACTCATTGCCATTTGAAGTCAGCGGGAAATGTGGCGCGGTAAGAGTTAAGATTTTACCCGGACCTAGGGGTTTAGGCTTAGTTGCTGGTGAGGTGGCTAAAGTTATTCTCAGGTTAGCTGGCATCAAGGATTGTTGGATGAGAAGTTATGGTCAAACTGGAACTATACCGTCATTTGCATATGCCGTCTTTGAGGCTCTAAAGAAGACGTATGAAATCATTACGCCGTCCGATTGGGTGAGGTAAGATATGGAGAAGGGAGATAAGTGCCTGGCAGTTGTAAGGGTTAGAGGTACAGTTAACGTAAGGAAAGATATTGAGGATACTTTAAGAATGCTTAATTTAACCCGTAACTGCCACGCAACCCTAATAGATAATCGCCCCTCATATCTAGGCATGCTTCAGAAGGTGCAGAACCAGGTTACTTGGGGAGAAGTTTCAAAGGATGTTATCGCAATGCTCCTTAAGAAGAGGGGTAGGCTAATTGGAAATAGGAGGATGAGTGATGAGTACGCCCAGAAGCTCGGTTTCCAGTCACTTGACGACCTAGCTGACGCTATATATAGCCTAAAAGTTGAGTTTAAGAATCTCCCCGGCGTAAAGCCTGTCTTCCGCCTCAAGCCGCCGAGCGGGGGTTATAAGGGAAGTATAAAAAAGAGCTGGGCGAGTGGAGGTGTAACTGGATATAGGGGTGAGGCAATAAACGATTTATTGAAGAGAATGATATGAGGAGGGGTAATGGTCTATGCCGCACAGTCTCAGGAAGATCCGTAAGAAGCGTGGGTCTAGAACATGCGGGTATGGTAGAGTTGGGCAGCATAGAAAGAGCGGATCTAAGGGAGAGCGGAGGGCTGGTAGACATAAGCATCTATGGTCATGGGTTCTCAGATATGAGCCGGATTACTTCGGCTATAAGGGCTTCGTCTCGCCAAAACAAAAAAGAGTAAAGAATATTAGATGCATAAACCTAATGGCCCTTGATGAAATAGCACAGAAGATAGCTTCTACTGTCAAGGAAGGTGAAAAAATATTTGTAGATCTTGCGGAGATGGGGTACAGTAAGCTTCTTGGCGGAGGAAGGATAACCTTGCCAGTCACAGTTAAGGTTCCAGCCTGCACAAAAGAGGCTCTGAAAAAAATCAGAGAAGCTGGCGGGGAAGTAATTATTACTAGAGACGTCGAGAGGGCAGAGGCTGCTAGCTAAGCCCAAACCAATATAAGTCTCCATAAACAAATTTTTCTACTGAAATATTTGAGGGGTAAAGCGTGGCAGGCAGATTTTTAAAGGCTTTTCAGCCGCTGATACGCTTTATTCCAGAGATTAAAGCTCCTGAGCGGAGGGTTAGCTTCACTGAGAAGCTTGTTTGGACAGCTCTCGCACTACTCATTTACTTTATTATGAGTGAAATCCCGCTATACGGTCTCAGCCGAGGAGAAGACATATCATTCTATAGGGTGATATTTGCCTCAACAAGGGGCACCTTAATGGAGCTCGGCATAGGACCAATAGTTACAGCTGGCTTAATATTGCAGTTGCTTGCAGCCTCGGGCTTCATAGGCGTAGACTTCTCTGACCCAGAAGATAGGGCACTTTTCTCTGGAGCTAACAAGGTTCTAGCGGTAATTATGACTATGGTTCAGGCATCAGCCTACCTGCTAGGCGGCTTATTCGGGAGGATAGAGGCTTTACAAGCAGTCATCATCTTTATACAACTGATGATCGCTGGGTTAATAATTATGCTACTAGATGAAATGATTCAGAAGGGTTGGGGAATAGGAAGCGGAATAAGCCTCTTTATATTGGCTGGCGTTGCCCAAAACATTATGCTGGACTGCTTCTCGACGCTACCCTCCCTAACTGAGGGAACCAGGAGGTTTAGAGGGGTAATTCCGGCAATCATACAGACGCTAGCTCAGGGAGAGTCTCTTAATATTCTCTTTGTAAGATCGACCGGCTCAGCCAGCGACCCGGATATCATGGGCTTAATCTTGACTATAGCTATTTTCTTATTCTGCATTTACGCTCAAGGTGTCAGAGTTGAGATACCCATCGCCCATTCGCAATTTAGAGGGTTTAGGGGAAGATACCCGATAAGCCTCCTCTATGTCTCTAACCTTCCAGTCATATTCGCCTCAGCATTATTTGGAAACATATATATCATGGGGCAGATTCTATGGAACAATTACCATAATAATCCAAGTCTGAGCCCATGGATAAAATTGATTGGCGACTTCGATGTTACTGGTGGTAATTATCGTCCTATAGGCGGATTAGCATATTATGTTACTTCTCCAAGAGGATTCTCTGACTTCTTAAGCGACCCCACAAGGTATACTATTTATGCTATACTCCTAATCGCCTTTTGTGTCCTCTTTTCATGGGTTTGGCTCCAGGTTGGCGGGCTTGATCCAAGAACTGTTGCCAAGCAACTTGTTGATGCGGGTATGCAGGTTCCAGGATTCAGGAGATCGGAGAAACCTATAGAGGCTATCTTAAAGCGATACATTCCGACAGTAACCCTGCTTGGAGGATTGATTGTCGGTCTATTGGCGGCTATAGCGGACTTATTCGGAGCTTTTGGTACTGGAACAGGAATACTCTTATCTGTGGGTATAATCTATCAATATTATCAGCAGATAATAAGTGAGCGCATCGAAGAGATCTACCCTGGAATAAGGAAGTTCCTTGGGAGATGAGCCTATGCTGATAGATTTGTTAAACCCTCCGTACTCAACCTTCTTCATAATGTTTTTAGCTTTTGTCTCCTCCACAGCAACTACGCTAATTAACCGTAAGTTTATTGATAAGAGAATACTTGAACTGCAAAGAGAGGTAGCTATGTGGGATGCTGAGAGGGAGCTTGCTAAAAAAACGGGCGATAAGAAGCTTATGGCCAAGGTTAAGAAGCAGGAAGTTCGGATTATGCAGATTAAGGCTAAGATTTCTATGCAGCAGACAAAAGCTTTCTTAGTAACATTTTTCCCATTCCTATTATTATGGTGGCTGCTAATACTCTTCTATGGTAATCATCCCGTCGCCTATATACCACTATTTGGAGAAAAGGTGGCAATTCCATTCTTCTTTTGGTATCTCATATGTCAATTCTTCTTCAACTTCACGCTCTCAAAGATATTTAATGTTCAGATGGGTTTAGGTATGAGAAGATAAATTGGGGAATGCGTGATCCAATGTCATCCTCACCTCCAAAAGAGAGATCTTCGGAAAGAAAGAAGATAGTTATATGTATTTCAGGTCTGGCTGGGTCAGGTAAAAGTACGGTCGCTAGGAAGATAGCTGAACATTACGGGCTTAAATATTACTCTGGAGGAGACGCTTTAAGGGCTATTGCATCTGAGATGGGTTATCGCGTCTCAAATCGGGGCTGGTGGGAAACTGAGGAAGGGTTGAGATTCCTTGAGGAGCGTTCAAGAAACCTAGAGTTAGATAGGCTCGTGGATAAGAAAATGCTTGAGTGGGCTGAGGAGGGAAATGTTGTGCTTGATAGCTGGACTATGCCTTGGCTTCTTAAGGGCATCGGCTTCAAGATATGGATTGATGCTTCAGATGATGTGAGGGCTGAGAGGATATCTAAGCGTGATGGGATAAGCATTGAAGAGGCGCTTAAACGCATGAGGGAGAGGGAAAAGAAAACCAAAGAGATTTACAAAACTCTTTATGGATTTAAGATAGGTGAGGATTTCGAGCCATTTCACGTAATAATAGATGTGAACAACCTGAACCAAGATGAAGTCTTTGAGACTATTCGAATGATAATCGACAATATGTTGCTGAGGAAGAATATTAATGAAGAATAGAGCCGCGCTATGCGCTTTACATTTACAATGCTCCCAGCAGGTTGGCTACTAGCCACATTATTATGTCGCCCAAAAGCATAGTCATTATAAAGCCAGCCTCTATAAATAGTAGGAAAGGCAAGCCGGGCGTGACCCAGATTTTCCCTTCAAAATCTTCCGGCACCCACACCTTAACCTCCCCGCTGGCGTTCATCGGGCGAAATATTTTTAGATGCCTTTTAATTGAGCCATTTCTCTCTAAGCTAAACTCCTCCATGCTAATGTAATAATGTCTTCTTGAGCGTAGTTTTCTGGCGTCCACCCTATATCCAATCATAAAGGCTAAGGCTTTCTTTAAAAAACTCTCGCCTTCTAGTCCCTTGAATAAGCCATCACTACTCCTTATTAGGTCGATAAGGTTCCTTAAGGCGATTATTATTGTTAGAAGTGATGCGATTAGAACAGCGTTATTAAATGTTGATATTGATACTAATATAGGGAAAAATTGCTGCAATCGACTGCGGAGCACAGGTCTAATAACGCTAACATCTAAGCGTGCTGGGGCTGAGAGAGCTAGGCAAATTAGGGCTTTTGAATCTGCTCCACCCATCAAGCCAAAATAAAACAGCGCTAATGATAAGCTTGACATAATTATGAGGATGACAATCCATGTGAATACGAGTAGTCGATCATATATATTTAGGATAAGAGATGTTAATGATAGCGCCAGGCCTAGCGGCGCAAATATTATCCAAAGTAGATTTGGCACTTCCCTGAACTTAATATCGTAAATTGACGCTATGGAGAGAAAAATTAAGCATATGACTAGTCTCATGAGATCCAGGAGACTATTAACCATATCCCAGCTCATAAAGATCTTCCCGAATGTTTAGGCTGCTAAAACATTGTTAGGTGAGCCTATAAATATATGCGTTTTCAAAAATATTTATTCAACGACACGAACTCTGCAGAGCTCCCAGCGCATATGACCGGGTAAGGATAAGGATTTGGATAAGCTGGGATAAATTATGAGATTAAGGGTTAAGGTGCTGATAAGGATTCTTGGAATAGCTTTAACCATGACTCTCTCCCTACTAACCCTCTATAGATTATCGGACATTGTACTGCCTAGGGAACAGGAAATCCTTAACGTTCTCATAACAGCTTTCTTCAGCCACCTGACAATTATTGCTAGAGGCTTCTTTGTGCCACTCTTCTTATCATTGACTGAAAAATATCACCCGCTACTCCTAGGTTTATCCGCTGGCCTAGGCGGAGGTCTTGGAGAAATAATAGCGTACTATTGGGGTCTTAGCATAAGGGAGAGCCTAGCATCAACAGCTAATGAGAGAGAAGGGGAAGACGTGGTACCCAGGTGGATTGAGAAGTACGGTATTATTGCGGTGCTATTGTTTGCCGCCTCACCGCTACCAGACACACCAATAATACTTCTAGCCGGAGCACTCCGCTTCCCATTATGGAAGATGATTATTGTCCAGGTAATTGGAAAGACCACGCTTTACTCTCTTGGAGCTGTCTTCGGCAGCATCATATTCATGGAGTTGAAGTCTATGGTTGAAGAAGCCCTAATCTCAACCATAATCTTAGTCGCTTCAGTAGCTTTATGCGCACTTATATCGTGGGGAAGAAGCAGAAAAAAGATCTTACAAGCTCTGGATAAAAGTTTTAGGATTGTTTTACGTCAGAGGGGCAGCTAACATTTTATATAGTGGGCGCAATTAGCAATTAATGGTCGAATATCTATGACGTTGAGAGTCTTTAATACCCTCGGCATGCGCAAAGAGGAGTTTGTGCCGCTACGTGAGGGTGAAGTCAGAATATATGTCTGCGGCCCAACAGTCTACGACTTCATCCATATTGGTAATGCTAGAGCTTTTGTCGTGGCTGATGTAGTTCGCCGATATCTGGAGTATAGAGGGTTTAAAGTCACCTTAGTTTGCAACATAACCGATGTTGATGATAAGATAATAAGGAAGGCTCAGGAAACCAACCTCAGCATACAGCAGATCAGCGAAATGTATAGCGACGCCTACTTTGAGGATATCGCCGCATTAAATGTAAAGAAGCCGGACATTAATCCACGCGCAACCCAGCACATATCAGACATGATTATTGCGATCCAAAGGCTCATTGAAAAAGGGTATGCATATGAGGTTGATGGAGACGTTTACTTCGACGTGTCAAAGTTTAAAGACTATGGTAAATTGTCCGGAAACAAAATGGAGGCCTTAGAGGCAGGTGCTAGGATAGAAGTTAACCCAAAGAAAAGGAACCCTGCAGACTTTGCGCTCTGGAAGGCTAGGAAAGATGGTGAGCCGGGATGGCATAGCCCCTGGGGCTGGGGTAGGCCTGGCTGGCACATTGAGTGCTCCACTATGGCCATGAAGTATTTGGGTGAAACACTTGATATTCATATGGGAGGCAAGGACTTAATTTTCCCGCATCACGAGAATGAGATAGCTCAGGCCGAAGCTCTCACCGATAAGCCGTTTGTTAGATATTGGCTACATAATGAGTGGCTAACAGTCAACGGCCAAAAAATGTCCAAATCTCTGGGAAATTTTATTACTGTTAGGGATGCATTAAAAATGTATGGCCCTCAGGTCTTGAGGTTCTTTCTGATATCTGCGCACTATAGAAGCCCGCTAGACTTCAATAGTGAGAGTATAGAGGCTGCTAAAGCAAACGTTGAGAAGATTTTAAGCGCCGTTGAGCGGCTACTTTCCATGGCGGAAAAAGATGAAAGGGGCTTGGAGGAGGAGACTCTCCTTTCCCAAGTGCGGGAGGCGAAGAAAAAGTTCAATGAAGCTATGGATGATGACTTTAATACTCCCTTGGCTATAGCTGCCGTATTCGAAATAATCAAAGCGATTAACACGTACGTAAGCCAGAACAACGCCATCGAAAGATCTACAAAAAGAGAAGTGTATGAGACTATCAAAACTCTAGTGGAGGATGTTCTCGGAATAAAGATTAGGTTTAAGGTGGGAGAGAGCGCTGAAAGACAAGTTGCGATAGTGAAGGGGTTGATGGATCTTATTCTAGAGGTAAGGCAGGAAATGAGAAGGAGAAAGGAGTGGAAAATATCTGATGAGATAAGAGATAGACTCCAGAGAATGGGTTTCATCATAGAGGACACGCCGAAGGAGACAAGGTGGAGATTTAAAGAGACAATCTGAAAATGAAAACCTCTATTCCCAAATTTTCAACCAATAATTTAACAAACCCAATTAGAGAAGAGAAACTCTGCTCAAGAATCTTTCCTACATGGATTAAGTTTAAGTAAAACCTTAATATATCAACAGGTTTTCATGCCACATCTTTATTAGCTTATCGCATGCATCCTTAATTTCACGCCTTCGAGATTTCTCCTTCAGCTTTTTTAGAAACTCTATACGCTTCTCGAATGATCGCAATTCCATTATACCCTCATGAGAGCCCGATTGCTGGTTCTCAAGCTGCATCTGCATGTAGCATGCCTCTTGAATAAAGCGCCCAGCCGCATCGACAGGATCCTCGACAGCGTATTTATTTGCCCATATTGTTGCCTCAGAAACTCTTAACTGCGTTAAGCCCTCAATTTCCTTTATGCAGTGAATATACCTCCTTAAGTAATCATAGTAGCCAGCAGCCTTAATGAGTTTAAGAGCTTTACGAACATTGGTCTTAAAGTCATGACTCCCGATAACCCTTAATCTCAAACTGCGGCTCTTATTGATAGACTCCATCACTCACCATCTCAAGTAGCAAACCCGACTCAATTATACTCATTCATCCTTAAATCTAATGCGCCACATTCAGCGCACCAGCATTTTTAACATAAATTCATGCCTGTGATAAGTCTTGGTTAAAAGATATTCTTGTCACCTTCATTTCTACGTATCAGGGTTAACTACGGAAGGCGCAGCATAAAAGTTTTAATAAGCCACAACAACTTAGACTTCATCTCAGTCTACAGCATACTGTTTAATGCCACCAATATGTCTGCAGCCGTAATTACGTCCTTAACCCTCACACGCTCATTCTTTGTGTGGCATAGATGCAGCTCTCCCGGCCCAAATATGACTGAGTCACATCTAACACACTTGTACAGATTTACGGCGTCAGTCCATGAAGGCATCTCAGAGAACCTAACGCTGTAGCCAGCAACTTTTATTGCATTCTCTAGAATCTTAGATGCCTTAACGCTAACAAAACCATCGTAAGCTTCTTTTATAGTAATCTCAAAATTTTTGGGGCACAGGGACTCCTTAATCTTCGCCAGAATGTGCTCGGCCTTAATATCTGGCCTAAAGAAGAACTCAATTCTCGC
>Ga0209080_1001292_pt1 | contig 12794 bp, 25 predicted proteins | sample JNZ110809AmetaG_FD_184123 | JGI IMG/M metagenome (GOLD analysis project Ga0209080, IMG submission 184123) | Hot spring microbial communities from Jinze hot spring, China to study Microbial Dark Matter (Phase II) - JNZ 110809A (SPAdes) (version 3) ...
TGTCGGGTCAAAGATTACATATTGACTAACGACACGGGGCGGTGCTGAAAGCAAGCTGGGGATGAAGCTAAGTTTATATACTGCCGTGTAACATAATAATATGGTGGTCAGCAATGAATGATGAAAGTGAGACTAAAATCAAAAAACTATTCTTCTTAATTGCTTTAATTGTTTGTTTAATTATGCTTGTAACCAGTCTACCGTTAATAGTTTTATTCTATTTAGCAGGTAGAGAACAAGATTCAAATAGCATATTAGAATGGATTCCTAAAGTTGGAGATTCTATAGCAAGGGTGTGGGATAAAGATGGTTCTGTCAGGTGATTTATCAATGGAGTTTGAAGCTAGGTCTCTAGATGAAATACGGCTTCAGAAGTTTTTTAACAAGCATAATTTATATCCAGTAACCGATAAGAAGATTATTCTTAAGTTTACCATACCAGACTTCTATTTTCCAGAACATAAGTTATGTGTCTACTTAGACGGAACCCCGCATGAAAGAAAGAAAGTTTTGGAGAGAGATGAGGAAATAACTAGACTACTAGAGGAGCAAGGATACAAAGTTATAAGATATCAGTATACTCCTCCTTTAACAGCCGAGCAGATGAATGAGATTTTAGAGATTGTTAAACGTGTTTTAGAAGAATAAAGAGTTAAGAGTTATGTAGCTCAATATCTAATTTTTTACAGTAAAGGTTTATATATTGCTACATCCATAAACATCTATATTGGTGGTGATAAGAGCCATGATAATATGTGAGTATGGTTTTAACAATCCTGATAAAGAAAAACCAGAATATAGTTTTCGTGAAGTAGACTTCTATGGTCATATACCGTATAAATACCAAATTGAAACTAAAAACCATAGATTAAGTCTACGGAAGAATCTTAAAACAGGAGAGTTCGAGTTATACAGGTATTATCACCATGATAGAAGCGAAAAAGTAATTTATTCTGGAAATTTAGCTGATGCACTAGCATGGGCTTTTAAAGAGAAAAGAAGATTTTGGGGAGAATTAGGAAATATAGAACCAGACGTACCATGCAAGCATAAGCCACCAGTAATAGATGATTGGTTTTGCCCTTATAAAAATAGGGGGCGAGATGAAAAATGCAGGTTTTAATCAGATACAGCAAATATAAGAATAATTTCAGATGTACTTTTTGTGGAATATGGATACCTAAGGAAGAGGCGGAGTATAACAAATCAGGAACACCATTATGTCCTGAATGTGGAAGAATTATGAGAACAAAATCAAGAAAGAAGAGAAACAAAAATATGGTGACAGAAAACACAATTGAAAACACATATCTAAAATAACAGTACTATTTTCTTTAACGCATACTAGGTTAGTATCACTCTTCTAGCTCTTTCAAATAGTTCTGGTGGTATTAACGTAGCTTTGTTTACAAGTTTTCTAACTTTATCTTTTATCACATACGGTATTTGCCTTCCACTTTCAGCCATTTTTTCTGCTTGTTCAACATGCTTAGCTATTTCATCTATTATGAGGCTGTTTTTCATTTCTCTAGTCATATGATAAGCAACATTCAGAGTATTGTTTGAAATCGGCACTAGGTTTATGTTTATATTCATGATGTTAGATTGTTGTTGAATCTTTGTATATCCTCTAACGATGCTAGAAATAAAGAGATTGATTATTTCGTTCCTAGACATTCCCAAGCTTTCAGCAATATTTTTGAACTCAATCCAATCATCCTCATTAACTCTTATGCAAACATTTTTACCCGACATTAAAGTATTGTGTATATGAGGAAGATATTAAATTTTTCTTTAAAAATAATGTACTGAATAGTAAAAAGTCTTCAACTTTGCCATCATCATTATAATTAATAATATTAACTATTAGCCTGCATATGCATATGCATATGCATATGCAACCATTTCATATTATTACTATTATTTCCCTCTTCTGTTTCTTCTTACTTTACTGTGACAAAGTGGACATAGCAATATACCGCCCTTACCTTTTCTACACTCTTCTATGGTGTACCACTTCTGACAAAAAGAGCAATATGCTCCAACGTAATACATTGATTTCCTATTTCTTCTAAGCTTGAATAGATTAGTCATTAATTATTTTTCCCCAATAATTTACATTTATGTTTTTCTATCTGAGAACACCATATAATTATGTATTTTTCTGGCTTAAGTTTATATACTGCTTAGCTTCTATATTAAACAGAAATGGCTATGGTTAGAAATTCATTATTCGGAAGAAAACCATACTGGCTTAGAAAAGGAAGATGTGATTTTTGCGGTCATATTACTGAAGTAGAGCTATACTACAATTACTATTTTAAAAAATACAGGTATGCATGTAAAGAATGTGGCTCTTCATTAGAAAAAGGCTGGGTTGAAGCAGAACTATGGGAATCACCCTCAGAAATGGATGAGGAGGACTGGTATTGATGTTTTCTATTGAAGAACTACGTAAAAGTGTTGATGAAACATTAAACAAGCTTGAAGAAATGAAAAAAAGCATAGAGGAATCGCAAAACGTTATTAGAGAGCAAATGAAAAAGCTATTAGAATCATACGCTTTCAGCAATATTGATAATGATTTGCTTAAAGAATTTCTGGAAGAACCATATGTACTATTACCTAAGAGAGAAAACGAATGGTATGTCGTAGTTCCAAAGTTCTACCCGTTTCAGGTTGGATGGCTTGAAAGAACAACTAAAGGCTACAATATTTTCGTAATAAACAGGTACGTTAAATGGTTTACAGACATACCTATTAGCATCCAGAAGAAGCTAAAGTTTCCAGAACCTAAGCCATTTAAAATATACGATGGAATGCTTTTAACAGGTAAAGAACATCAGGAAGAGGCGTTTGAGAAATATAGAGAATATCTTTCACATAGGGAAGGAGAAGACAGGATAGCAATTAAGAAAGGTCTAGAGTTCAAGCTAATAGCTAAGCTGATAGAGGATGGTACTCTTCCGTTTGTTCCTCAACCAGTTAGAGAGGAAGACTTGAGAGACTTCCCCCCATATTCAGAACCTATTAAGCTAAGAGGGTATCAGGAGGAAGCATGGAAAAAGTTTTTAGAAACAGGAGCAGTAGGAGTGTTCTGGGCTTTCGGTTCTGGAAAAAGCTTTCTCGGATTATACGCTTTGGCTAGAATAAAAGGAAACAAACTTGTAGTAGTGCCAAGCATAACTTTGGTTGAACAATGGTTGGAGAGGATACGTAAATACATACCTTGGTGCATTAGAGAAACAAAAGTACATACCTACCATGCTTACGATAAGATAAAGGATGAAGAGTTTAATCTAGTTATTTTCGATGAATGCCAGCATCTCCCAGCTAATACATTTATTAAACTTGCTACAATAAAAGCAAAGTACAGGATGGGCTTTTCTGGAAGCCCATATAGAGAAGACGGTAGGGAAAGCTACATTATAGCATTAACAGGCTTTCCAATTGGTATGAGCTGGGAAGAATTGATAAAGATGCGTGTGGTCAAGCAACCAGATTTTAGGGTCTTCATTCTTGATAGTGAGAGGGCTAAAATTAGAAAGCTAGAAGAACTACTTAGAATACCGATGAAGACAATTATATTTTGCGACAATATAGATTTGGGTCAGAGAATAGCTAAAATGTTAAACATACCGTTTGTCTACGGTGCGACAAAAGAAAGGCTTGAGATTATAAGAGAAAGCGACACATGTGTCGTATCTCGTGTAGGCGATGAAGGTATAAGCATACCAGATATAGAGAGAATAATAGAAATATCATTCCTCTATGGTTCTAGAATGCAGGAGAGCCAAAGGTTTGGAAGATTAATGCATGCTGATACCGAAAAACCAGAACATATCATTCTAATGACAGAGGAAGAATATGAAAAGTATAACAAACGCTTATATGCTATTCTGGAAAGGGGTTTCAAACTAGAGGTGATAAGATGATGGCTAAGTTAATAACCTTCAGAATTGACAAAGAATTTAATGGCGATAGACCAGTAGTAGAAGTCTGGCTAGGAGACTTATTTATAGCAAGTATCTACCCTCATGCAAATAAAATAGTAATAGTATCAAAATATTTGTCTAAAGTTGTTGAAAATAGAGGCTTCCCTTCCACTGTTTCGGTTGAGTTTGATACTACTACTAAATGAAGTTTATATACTGCTTAGCTTCTATATTAAAATAAGGAAAAGGGTGGTGTATGATAATGGGATTATTGAATAATGCTTGGAATAGGTTAGTTAAAGACGTAAAAAGAACATGGATACTGGAATTCGAGGATGAAAATGAGGAATTACTTTTTCTAAGTAATGCGTTAGCAGGAGAATGCGGAGAGCTGGCTAATGAAGTTAAAAAATGGTTTAGGGCAAAGCTTGTTGATGATACTAAAGTAATTAATAAGCAACAGCTTAGCATAGAATCGGAACTTATGGATATACTGTACTACATTGTTAAAATATCTTCCGTTCTAAATATAGATGTTGAAAAAGCTTGGGTTGAAAGGTTAAAGGTGAATGAGGAAAGATGGAAAGAATTCAAGAAGAGAAAGCATCTGTAATAGGGAAATACGGAGAAAAATTTAGATGCTATGGAAATCCAAAACCTGAATGTTTAGAGACCTTTTCAATAATTGAAAAGATTAAGAGTGCAAACTGGCTTTTAGAACAAATACCTGAACCGTGTAAAACATGTATGCTAAAATATGGCTCTGGTGTTTAGAGCCATGTCAATATATGACAAAAAACCTAGGCTACGTTTTTACTTTTATAAAGTTGCAGACTGGATTTTTTCTCAAGGAATTGATATTTGTTACACGTATGAAAATAGGAAACACCACTATGTATTATGGAAAATGTTTCCTATAAGAATAAAGCCAGATACTTTCAGAAGGATACTTTGCGAGCTTTCAAACAGAAGAGAATACACGCTACAAAAGTATGGATTAGCATTGGTACAGAAGAACGGATACTACTGGTTAGAATAGACCTATAACTAAGTTTATATATTACTATGGTGGATTTACTAATACGGAGGTATGATGTACCATGTCTGAAAAAACAAAACAAAATACTAAAAAAGTGTTTGCATCAATAGACGAGGCTCTTTGGGAAAGACTATGGAATTATATAAAAGCTAGGTATCCTAGTCCTTGGCGTAAACTCTCATTAGTAATGAGAGAGGCGATAATAGAGTATCTTGAAAAACATGAGAATGAAACAAAGGGTGTAGAACAAGTCAATGAGTTACAGGAAGGGAGCTAGACTAGAGTATTGGGTTAAACATAGATTAGAAAAAGAAAACTACTACGTAGTAAGGTCAGCAGGTAGTCATGGCGAGGCAGATTTAATAGCATTCAAGAAAACACCCCCGTCAGAAATACTATTTATTCAAATCTCTAAAAAACCTAAACCTGTTGAAGAGATTGAAAGGCTTATAGACTTATGCAATACATTAGGTGTTACACCATGCATTGTATTTAAAAATAATGGTAGGCTCTCTTTCCTTAAAGGCTCTCAGGTCATAGAATACGTTAATACGAAACGTTTAAAACTATCCTCAAATAGATAGTATAGCAAAATGATTTGCCCCCTATTAGGTATATGCCGTGAACAGGTTACACTAGAAAAATACCGTGACGTTTGCATAAACGTGATTTCAGACGAGTTTACAAAATGCCCTAAGTATAAAGAATACTCAACTAAGACAATGTCGCCCTTAGAATGGCAAAGGGCTTTGTCTAAATAAATAATAACGCACCCCCTTTCTTTTTTTTCTGATGAAAATGTTTATATAGAAGTGTAATGCTATATAGTATTGGTGAAATGAGATGAGAGTAATCAATACTTTAATAGAACGATTAAGAAAAATAATGAGTAGAGAAAAAGAACTTATCGAGATATTTACTGAGTACGAAGTATATGTATCCTCTAGGCAAACTGTTAAAGGTAAAAACGGAGGCAGGCTTTTGACATTCAAAATAGTACCTAAGCAAAACCGTAAACGCATAACAATAGAAAGTCTAATGGAATACGTTAATAAACTAAATGCTCGATATCCTGAAGAAGGATTTACCCTTGTAAAAAAGGGTAAATACTATGTTCTCACAAAAAATAAGCTTAACAGTACTAAACCGAATGTACCAATATACTTTGACCTTGAAAAGCAAAAGTTCTACATAGAGCGTAGAAGTACTCAGTCTCCTGCTATAACAAACTACATAATAATGAGGACACTTGGAGCCCTTGGAGTAAGCCAGTCTAAGTACGTTAGGAGTGAAACAATAAGAAATGAGCTTTAACTGGGAAGCTTTAGCAATAGGATATGCCGTAGGAAGGTCTATTGCGAGAGCTAGAAGAAAAAGGAAAAGAAAAAAGATGCAAAACATGAAAGAATATGTTAAAAATCAAGGAGTAAAACAAAATGAGTAGTAATAAAAAACTCATTGAGCTGGCGTTAATATCTAAGTTAAAATTATATGTTGATGAAAGAAGACTTGAGATTATTTTTTACGACAGGAATGAATATTACCTAGGCTCAATGGTTTTAAATACTAGTTTACCGCTTCCTACAATTTCAGGATTTATGAGAAATGAATTAAAAGATTTTATTTTTAAAATATTGGAAGATGATAGTATAGTTAAAAATGACTAAGCTAACAAGATATTATAACAATTTAGCAGTATGTTATGATTGTTTTGAAAAATCAGTTATCTCATATGATATATTATATGACCCTATAATTTATGAAAGTAATATTGGTAATTGCGATATTTGTAACAAAATTGCTATATTACTTTGTGTAAAAAATGTTACAGTGCTTGGTAGAGCAAAGTTTAAAAGTAAGAAAAAGTTTATAAATAAGTGAGGTATTTAAACAACACCGTGTTTAACACCCTGTCTAACACCGTGTCTAACACGGTGTTAAATGAAGAAGAAAAAGAATATGAAGAGCATGAAAAGAAGGCTTTAGCTATAGCTCTGAAATATGGACTAAATGTGAAACAATATAAGCAGTTAGTCGAAACCTTGAAAAATGCTAGAAAACAGGCACAAAAGAGACCAAGAATTGTTCGTAGCTTTCGTGAATTTCTGTTTTGTGTAAATGATGAAAAAATTGCAAAAGTGTTAGACAAATTTTCAATTTCTGGAATGCAACGTAGCGATTACATTGCATTGTCAAGAGCGATTTTGAAAGACATGTGTAACAAAATTATATTCGCAGTTGCCGAGAATAAAGAAAAGGTAATGGATAGAATAGTAAAGTACAATGTTAGATACTTCAGTAAGAGGGTAATACTTAGGGAAGATGTAACTAAACAATGCATAACAGTACTATATAGCATTCTTTATGATGTTGAAAAACTTAAATGGGAATACATACATAGGTGTGAAAAAGAGGGCTTACCATTCATATATACTAGGGGTAGTAAGTAGTTTTTTTACATAGGAACTTTCCACTTACTCATAGCTCTTCTATAGACGCTTGCTAACTTAAATGCTCTGATAAACTCTTCAGCCATGTCTTTAGACTTATTAACTATTTCTTCTTTAGGTGAGCCTCCCATTGTGACTCTAAAAACATCAAAGCATATGTCATACAAATCTTTTCTTAGTTCATCTTCATCAACATTAGAATAACTATAAACGTCTAAAAGATAATTTATTGTAGAAGCGATGCTAACCCTTAGCTCAGGGTCTTTTAATCCAGTTAAAAGCTTGTTTATAAGGTCTGTAACTCTCAACAATCATCACCCCTTTTTCTCGAACTCTTCTATCACTTTTACAACAGCTCTCATCAATATATCTTCTTTCTTTATCCCTTGCTCTTTTTCTATTTTATCTAGCCTTTCCCATATTGTTGAAGGAATAGTTACAGTAAGACTTTTTACACTCATACCTAAGTATTGTTTGCCATGCTTAAATATATACTTTTCCTAATAGCAAAAATAAAAATTAACCTTAAATATTGCTTAAATAATATTTATTAGCCAGAGGTGGAAAGATATGCCTCTATATAGGACTGGATTAGATATGTACAAGAAGTACGTAGCAAAATACAACCCTACTGTAATATCTACAAGGTTCACTGACGTTCAGGAGGTAGCCCAAGAAAGGGCTCAGGCTGGTCTGAACAAGGTTGCTACAGTAAGAGACTTAGTAAGACCAATACTTGACCAGTACGGTGTCACTGGAGGTATGAGAGGAACCTACCAAGCATTCGCTCTTGCCCTATGGAAGCACATTGAAAGACAGAAAGGCGATGTCGCTACCGCAATAGCCAACGGTCTGTCTGACTACTACGTAACTGCTTACGGATGCAATGCAGACATACTAAACGAAATCATTCAGGTAGTAGCTGGCTGGGTAATCCAGTACTAAAAATAACACAAAGACATTAACAATACCGTAATGATTAGAGGTTAATATTTATATTCCTCCTTTTATTTTTTTAAAATATGCCAAAGCTAGGTATAATTACTGGTAAAGCTGTTTCTTTACAAAACGTTGCTAACGATATTGCTAAAGTGTTCAATGATAATGGAGTAGAATCTATGGTTTTTACTGAAAAAGTGCCATATTTTAAGGCTAAAAGGATGTTTGACAGTGCGATAATATTCATGGTTTTTGACCCGCTTTATGTTCCGACATATGCTTTGCGTAGTGTTGAGTACACTAGAGCTGGAATAAAAAACGTAATGTATCTCGATGTAGCAGGTAAGCCTAAAGAACACTTGGTTAGAGACTGGCTAAAAGAAAAAATAACCTATGTTTCAAATAGTAAATTCTCTGCAAGCATGCTGATGGAAGTTGGTCTTAACATTAAAGAAGTGATTTATCACGGCATAGACTTAGATATGGTTAATGAAGTATATGATGAAGCTAAAGAGCTGAATGAAGATACTAAAAGCGATATGGGTGTTGAAGTTCTGTTTGGTACTGTATGTACTAATCATCAAAAAAAGAACTTGCGAGGTCTTTCACAAGCGATAAGGATGGTAACTGATAAAATTGATAATGCTGGATTCATAGTAGTGTCTAAACCAGAGGCAAGTGTACTGTTCAAAGGAATAAAAAACTGCATATTTGATGACTCTATGGGTAAACTTCCAAGGCTAGAGTCTCTGGCTCTAATCGGCTCATTTGACTTTCTTATTCATCCCTCAGTAAGCGAGGGTTTCGGTCTACCTGTTCTAGAATGTCAAGCATTTGGAGTACCGCCTATTCATGGTGATTTTAATCCTTTGAATGAAATAAGCCATCCTGATGCAAGTTTCAGGGTACCAATATCAAGAATAGAGATGAACAACTTTGAGGAAGGAGTATTTTACATGTGTCATATTTATGAGCCTGAGGCACTGGCAGAGCAGATAGAAAATGCATACATTACATATGTAGAAAGAAAAGGAGACTACAATGAGATGCAGGAAATAGCCAAGGAAAACGCTAGTAAATTTGATGCTAAAAAGGTATATAGGGCTTTTGAAAAATATTTGTTGTAGAAAATGGTTTACGATGTTCAGGAGTGGAAAAAGAAATACTTTGAGAAATTAGCTAGTCAGGATGCTATAACTTGCACATGGTACCGTCTTTTAGACGTAGAATCGCTTTTTGCCAGATATGTTTGGATGCAAATTCCTCTGTTTGACCTGTACCAGCTTGGCATAGGATTAGAGTTTTCAATGTTACCATATGAATTCCAGCCGTTTGCTATAGACTACGAGTATTCAATGCCTAACATGGATGAACTCATGCAAGGAATATGGGCTAACTTTGATAGAATAGTTTATGAAATTGAATTTCCTTGGAGCTTTAACTGGGATGAATTAAACAACTTCCTGTTTGATGTCAATCTATTTAAAATACCAATGCGAAAGGCTAAGTATGGTGAGGCTAAATTTTTCGGTTATATTTATGACCCTATACTTGCTAGAGAATACATAGCTGAGGCTTTCGCAAGACTTAGATTAATTAGAAAACCAGACTTGTCATGGAAAACTGCTTTAGAAACTGTTTCTGAAGTAATTAAAATATCTGAAATAGCAGTTTACGAGATTGTAACAAGATACTTTTTACTATCTTCTGCACAAGATAATAGCTTCTGCCTAGGTCTAAGCCTTCTCGGAGTTGGAAAACTAAACGGTACGCCAGACGGGGGAGCAGTGATACCGTTTATTACACCTGAAGGCGAAATAAAAGAAGTAAAATACTGGACATTAGAAAACCTTATGTTCGGTTTTATTCTTGGCATTACTCCATTAGGGTATGGAATTTTAACACCTAAAACTCCAATGTTCAAGATGGAAGATGGTAAGAAGAATCCTGAAATAATTAATTTTATAATGAGAAAATCTAGGAAAGCAATACATAATGTTACGCTAACAACATGGGCTTACTCTAACTATAATAAACCAGAGGAGATGATTAACTTTCATAAGAGCGAAAAAGTAGACCATTGGGCTTCAATACAGTATATTAGGAGTTTTATAGAGAACATGGTATACAATGCTATTCATAACACTGTTAAGAACCCTGTCTTAATAAGACAGTACCAAAATGCTGTTTTACAAGCAGTTTCTTGGAAATCTAAGAGACACCATTGGGGATATAAGCCGTTTAGAGACACACCTGAAAAAGACTTTAAAGAATGGTGGGTTCTTCATTGGAAAGAAATGGGGTTGGATGAAACAATTCTAAGACTTATCTACGATAGAATAGAGCCTTGGATTGAACACTGGAGAAAAGTAAAGTATGATACTGGAGAAAGACTAAGGAAAACTAGAAGAAGACTGGCTTTTTCACCACATTTATAGGTGGTTTGATTGAGGGTAGGAGTTTTATGCCCAAAATGGGGTTTTACCTTCATAAACCCAGTGATAAACGAGCTTAAGAAAAAACATCAAGTAGAGACTATATCAGAACCATTTACACATGTAAGAATGGCAAATCTGGTTAGCAGGGTTGATGTTGTTTTCGTAGAATGGATTGGTCAGCATCTAACTGAGCTATGTGAATTACCTAAGCTTAAACCAATAATAGTAAGGGGGCATTTCTCTGATTTAAGGTCTAGGTCTTGGGGTTCTTGGATAAGAATGACAAACTGGGAAAAAGTTGATTTAATTATATTTACTAACAAGTTTCTCATGGATGAATTCTTTGAAAACCATAAAAATATAAAAGTAAAAGGTAAAGTAATAAGGCTTGGAGTAGACCTAGATGTTTTCAAACTAAAACCTAATTCATACAACCGTGTTATAGGTTTCAATGCATTCATAAAACCAGTCAAAGACCCGTTACCAGTTATTGAGATGATGGAAACTCTTAAAGACTGGATTTTAATTCTAAAAGCCACTCCTAGCTACGATAAAATGCTTGAAAACAAGGTATCGTTAAAAGTATGTTCCATGAATAATGTTATTTGGATTAAAGATTGGCTACCGTTGAATAAACTAGTAGAGCTATACCAATCTATGGATGTATTCGTAAATAACAGTCTTGCCGAGGGTCAAGGTGTAGCAATATTGGAAGCTATGGCATGCGGAGTTTATACTCTAATACGTAACTGGAAGCACGCTGAAGAGCTTTATCCTAAAGAACTCTTATTTAGAGACATAAACGAGTGCAGGCAAAAAATACTTGAATGGGATAGTAAATCAAACGATGAAAAAAGAGAAATCAGCATAAAAATGAGAGAATTCGTAGAAAAGAATTACAATGGTAGACGGTATGTTAAAGAGATGATTGAAACGATTGAAAGAGTGAAATAACAGCTTATACTATTATTTCAAATGGGCTTTTATCCTCTCCAATAAAACATGGTGTTTTAAACCCTGCCCAACGGTGAAAAATTGTAGAAACTATTCCAGTATGGTCGCATAGATTTGGTACACATGCAAGAATAGGTCTATTGGTCTCTGCCGAAAACTTGTTTATTATCATGTCTCCTTGCTTTTTAAGATTATGGAAACCTTTTTCTTTTACATATCTGGCAAGCTCTCTCATAACCTCAGACTTCATTGCCAGCCCTATTCCTCCCCAAAACTTTAGTTTAGGAATAACCCAATGGTCGTTTCCTTTCTTATATTCTTCACAAATCTCTTTATAAGGTGTCCAGAAGCTGAAAATATCATATTCATCCTTATACTTATTACAGAAATAATCGGCATACTTTAAAAAGTCTCTACATACCACAAAATCGTCTGGAAACATCATGCTCCAAACAGTATTTCTTGAAATAGTAGACCACATCCACCAGAAGTTTTGAACAACATTACGCTTTACACCATCACAATGTATGATTAAACTAGGAAACTTGTCTTTATAGGGCTTTAAATAGTAATATGATGCTGAACCGTCAAACAATTCTATTGTAAACGGCTTGCTGAAACCATTAGTACCTTTTACAATGCTAAAAATACTCCTGCCAGTATATTGTCTATTAACACAAGCTAAACCAATTCTCCAAGCAAACTTCATAGTTGATTTTTATTGGCTTTATAATATTTAAAGTTTAAATATTAGTCATTACAATACAATACACGGGTGGGTTTGCAGAGCAAAGCGGGTAGAGTCAGTGATTGTTGAACCCATTGTATCAGCGAAACCCTTAGTACACCCACCCGATTAAAAATTTAATAATTCAATAACATTTTATTAATTAAGTATGTCTAAGTGGGGATTAACACATAAGGGTACTGAGCCTCTTACACCTGAAGAATGGAATCTTGTAGTAGATGCTTTAGAAGAACTTGATAAAAGAGTAAGCAAAATAAGAGTGGGATTAGCAGTTTGGTCAGGTGACGGTTC
>Ga0209080_1001296_pt1 | contig 12787 bp, 8 predicted proteins | sample JNZ110809AmetaG_FD_184123 | JGI IMG/M metagenome (GOLD analysis project Ga0209080, IMG submission 184123) | Hot spring microbial communities from Jinze hot spring, China to study Microbial Dark Matter (Phase II) - JNZ 110809A (SPAdes) (version 3) ...
GTACATAATATTCCAACTTTTTCTTTTTATAAAGTTCTTCAAAACAAAGGTAAATCTGGCAATCCACCTTTTTTGTAAAGACTATCAATCTCATTTTTCGCTATATCTGATTTTAATTGGTCTAAAGTTATCCATAAAGATTTCCATAAAAGGTATGGAAAGGGGGAATTTAGCTCCATTGGTCTCAAAATAAACTCTTGCCTCTGGTAGAATTAATACAAGGGAAAGGGGTAAGGACTCCTCTGGTGAGGTCTTACAAAATTCCCTTATCTTTTCAAGTTCTTCCTCTTTAGCCAGTTCTCCAGGAATATAGAGTTTAAAAAATCCATCTTTAAAAAACTTTAGATCTTCAAATTTAGCTATATCTTCTACAAGAAGAGTAACACTTTCCTCCTCTACCTCAACCTCTCCCTTCCACCAGAGAAGAAGAGAGTCTTTAAGTAGACTTAGGTGTTCCTGGTATAGATCAGAGAAGAGCAAGGCTTTAATTACGGCATGTTCATCCTCTAACTTTAAAATAGCTATTTTATTACCACTTTTGGTGGTTTTTAGTTTTATTTCTGAAACAAGGGCAGCTACTAATACCTTCTCCCCACTCTTTACTTCTTTTAGGTTTTCTAAATTGTAAGGAGTAAAGCTCTCAATAATAGGCCTATATCTTCTTACGGGATGATCAGAGAGGTAAAATCCCAAAGCCTCTCTTTCAAATTTTAATTTTTCCTCTAAGCTCCAGGGAGGGACATCATCTAATTTTAAGGAACTGGCTAAGTTTATCTTGAGTAGACTGGTCTGTCCAAAGAGAGAAGAACTTTTGGTTTCCTGAGAAAAATTTAGTATACGAGGTAGATTAGCAGCAAGCTTAGCCCTATTTGGTTCTAAACTATCAAAGACACCAGCCTTGATAAGGGTTTCAATAGTCTTCTTGTTGACCTTTTGGGTATCCACTTTTTGGCAAAAGTCAATGAAACTGTGATAGGGTCTTTTCCTAATTATTTCCTGAACAGCTTCTTCTCCCACATTTTTTATAGCCTGAAGACCAATCCTTATAGCCCCATTTTCTACAGAAAATCCCGCTGCACTATGGTTTATATCTGGGGGTAACACAGAGATGCCCATTTTTTCCGCTAAGGCTAGGTATTTACTTACTTCCTCACTTTTGTTAATTTCATAAGTCAATATAGAAGCAAGATAATAAAGGGGATAATGGGCCTTGAGATAGGCAGTTTGGTAAGAAATGAGGGCATAGGCTGCTGAATGACTTTTATTGAAACCATATTCGGCGAATTTTTCCATAAGTTCAAAGACCTTTTCTGCCACATCTTTGGGAATATTTCTATTTACTGATCTTTCCACAAAGTCATTTCTTAGCTGTTGCATGAGTTCTTTATCTTTTTTACCCATAGCGCGACGGAGCAAATCGGCTTCTCCTAAGGTATAGCCTGCAAAGGCCCTGGCAATCTCCATCACCTGTTCTTGATAAACAAGAACACCATAGGTTTCCTTTAAAATAGGTTCTAAAAGAGGATGTAGATATTCTGGTTTGCGCTTGCCATGTTTAGTTTCAATATATTGGTCAACTAAGCCACCTCCTAAAGGACCAGGCCTATACAGAGCAAGCACGGCGATAAGATCATTAAAGTCACTGGGTTTTAGCCTTCTCAAAAGATCCTTCATGCCCTCAGATTCCAACTGGAATACGCCATCTGTATCTCCAGCTTGAAGGAGTTTAAAAGTTTTAGGGTCATCTAAAGGAATATGGTTTATATCTATCTCCAGTCCCTCATATTCCTTAATAGCCTTCAAGGTTCTATCTATAATGGTTAGAGTCTTTAAACCTAAGAAATCAAATTTAATGAGACCGAGGGCTTCACAGGCCTTCATATCAAACTGCACGACTGCTTCACCCTCTTCGCCCTTCATTAGGGCCGCTATTTCATCTAATGGAAGAGGACTAATAATAACCCCAGCTGCATGTTGGCTGGCATGCCTGGGAAGCCCCTCAAGCTTGAGGGCAAGCTCAAAGAGCTCTTTGAGCTTGGGATTTATTTGAAGGAGCTCCTGAATTTCTGGCCTCTTCATCTCCTCGGCAAGGGAAACCTCTGGCCCAGGGGTAATCATCTTGGCAATAGGATCAATTTCCTTTGGTTTGAAGCCAAGGGCCCTTCCTACATCCCTTAAAACCTGTCTTGCCTTCATCTGCCCAAAGGTAGCGATCTTGGCGATATGCCTCTCTCCATAGGTCTTCGCCACATACTCAATAATCTTTTCCCTGCCCTCCATACAAAAATCCACATCTATATCTGGAAGGCTTGGCCTTTCCTTATTCAAAAATCTCTCAAAAAGAAGCCCATATCTCAGGGGGTCAAGATTGGTAATTCCCAAGGCAAAACTGGTGAGAGCTCCAGCAGCAGAGCCCCTACCAGGCCCTACAGGAATTCCCTGCTTCTTCGCCCACTCACAAAAGTCTGAGACAATAAGGAAATAGCCCGCGTATCCCTTTTCTACTATGACCTCAAGCTCCATCTCTAAACGCTTCCAATACTCTTCCTCACTGGTATAAAGTTCTCCTTTAGCCTTTAGCTCTTTAAGTCTTTGGGCAAGCCCCTCCCTTGCCTTCCTTACAAAATATTCCTTCTCCTCTTCCCCATGGGGTAGACGAGCTCGGGGAAAAAGGGGTTCACCTAATTTGAGCTCTAAATTTACTTTGTCAAAAATCTCAAGGGTATTACTTAAAAGCTCTGAGGGAAGATCTTGAAAACGCTCAGCCATCTCAACAGGGCTTGCCAAATAAAGTTCCTTGGTCTCAAATTTGAAACGATCGGGATCGGTAATTTTATGTCCAGTCTGGATACAAAGTAAAACCTCATGGGCAAAAGCATCCTCTTTATCTAAATAGTGACAGTCTGCCGTGGCAACTGCTTTGATTTTGAGAGCCTCCGCTATCTCCAAAAGACCTGCGTTAACCTTCTCTTGGGAGGCCAAACCATTTTTTTGAATTTCTAAATAAAAATCCTCTCCAAAAAGGGTCTTATACCATTTAGCTGTCTCCAAGGCCTGGTTAAAATTTCCCTGTAAAACTAATTGGGGGATTTCTCCCTCGATACAAGCAGAAAGACAAATTAAGCCCTCAGCATGCTCCTTAAGAAGCTCTTTGTCAATACGGGGTCTATAATAGAAGCCCTCTAAATAGGCCTTACTTCCCAACTTCACCAAATTTCGATAACCTCTTTCATCCTTAGCTATGAGAATTAGATGGCTTCCTCCCGCCTCCCCCCTTTTTGTTGCCTTTTTTTGAAAACGAGAACCTTCAGCCACATAAAACTCGCAACCTAATAGGGGCTTTAACCCTGCATTCCTTAGCTTAGTATAAAAGTGAATAATTCCAAAGAGAGTTCCATGATCAGTGATGGCACAACCAGGCATTTTATACTCTATCAGACGCTTAACTAAATCATCAATGCGTATAGCTCCATCAAGGAGACTCCATTCTGTGTGCAAATGAAGATGAACAAAATCTGTCATAAAAAATCACCCCCTCCTGAAAAAACCTTTTATTTTTCTAATACTTCTAAGAGTTGTTGTATAGTAAAGGGCTTTATAAGTGCCCCATGTAAACCATAATTTTTATAATTTTGTAATATAGGCTTATCAAAATATCCTGAGATCAATATTCCCTTTACAGAGGGATCTAATTCTCTTATTTTTTGATAGGTTTCAAAACCATTTAGACGACCTGGCACTATCAAATCAAGAATAACATAATCAAAGCTTCTTTTCTCAAGTTTAGCCTTAGAAAAGATTTCTAAGGCAGCCTCACCATTTGGAGCTGTTTCTACTTCATAATTAAAATGTTCCAAAAGCTCCTTAAGGGTATCTCTTATGATATCGTCATCATCCATAAGTAATATCTTGGGCTTCCTTTCCTTGCGAAAATAATTGCGCCTGGAAGAAATCTCTCCTGGAAGAGCAGGGAATTCAAGGATGAAGGTAGTCCCTTCACCTTCCTTAGAGGTAAATTCAATTTTTCCTTGATGTGCCTTTACCACCTCCATAACAACATAGAGGCCAAGCCCTGAGCCCCCTGGTTTAGTGGTAAAAAAGGGTTCAAAAATTTTATCTTTATATTTTTCTGGAAGACCAACCCCTTCATCCCGTATGGAAAATCTTATATAAGGGGTATCCTCATGGTAAAGGGGTTTGATGCTAATAAAGATCCTTCCTCCGTTAGGCATAGCCTCTAAGGCGTTAAGCACGAGATTCATCCACATGATAGAGAAAAGTTCTTTGTCCACTTCAATTAAGGGCAAGGGTCTCTCTATCTCATAGTGTACTTCATAGTTTTTCTTTCCAGCTAAGGCAAGGGAGGTATAGTGCCTAATTAAATCTTCAAGATCTGCCCTTTCTTTTACAGGAGACTCCCCTCTAACTAAAGTTAAAAGTTCTCTACCAAGAAGCCTCAAGGCCATAAGGGAGTCCTGAAGAGAAGCAAAGAGGCCCTTTACCTCTGGACTGCTCTTGCGCATATTTATCTTGGTCTTCAATAGCTCTAACTGGTTCATCACTATTAAAAGATGGTTATTAAAGTCGTGGGCAAGGCCACCAGCTACATGCTTGAGGACATTTAATTTTTCTAAAAAGAGTTTTTGTTTTTCTAAGATCACCTTTTCCGTCATATCCCTTAAAAAGAAGAGAATACCCTCCACCTGGTTTCCCCTCTTAAGGGGGATCAGTTCCCCTTCATAGGTCTTTTCAAACTCGTTAATTTCAATAGTTTCTACGAAATTAATAGGACCTGTAAGATATTTTTTTTCCTCAAAATAGCTTTTAAAGTTTTTTAGACCATTGAGTATTGAACATTCTTCCCAAAGAGGTGGTTTAGAGGCAGAAGAATTTGTATAACAGATCTTCTCCCCTTTTTGGTTAGCCCAAACCACTCTTCCTTCAGGAGTAAGATAAAAGACCATAAAATCCGTATGCCTAAGCACGGTATCAAGAAAGGTCTTTTCTTCTTCAAGGGACTTTTTTGTTCTCCCAAGGAGTTTATTTTTTTGGAAAAGGATATAACTGAGTATGGCAAGAAGGGTTAAGAAAAATAAAAGAAAACCTATCACATAGGGCAAAAATCTTTCTTTAAAACGTTGGAAATAAACCTCTCTTAATTCTTTGTAAGGCCCTTTCATCAAATCAAAGAGAAGTTTTTCTATAGGAGTATAGTCAAGGGGTAGATAGAAAATACCCTCTATACTTTTAGCAAGGTCAGTATGGGGTTCGATCTCTAAAAGAACCTTGGCAAATTCTTTAATGATTTCCTGAGGTGTTCCCTCCAAGGCAAGGACAGGCCATTCTGGATAGAGGCTTGAGCTAACAAGAAGGGGAAAATCTTGGTAATATCTTTGATTGAGTATCTTGATATCCTCAGGAGAAAGTTGGCCTAATTGGATCATCCTCTCTAAGATGCCAGTCCTTACTGTGCCAACTGGGACTTCTCCCTTCAAGACAGCATACACTACCTTATCATGGGTGCCGTAAAATTTAGGCTTAATATCCTCTTCCTTAATGCCTACCCGATATAATTCATAAAGGGCTATTAAGTAACCTCCAAAGGATTCAGGATCTACCGCTCCCAATTTCATTCCCTTGAGCCCCTTAAGGTCTCTTATAGCACTATCTTTTCTGGTAAAGATTACTCCACCAAAATAAGGATAGTAGTTATCCTTTTCCCATTGACTAAGGCTAAGTATAATTTTGTAGTTTATTTGATCTCTCTTCCCCAGCTCTTTGATCAGAATGGCTTGATAGGGATTGGTGAGGATAAAATTAAGTTTTCCTTCCAAGGCTTGTTTTTTAAGTTCTTCAAAGGGTAGGAATCTAAACTCAATGGGGTAGGGTAATCTCTTTTCCAGATAGCTTTTTAACTTATAAAAGCGGTTTTTTTCAACCTCTTCCCCTCGCTTTGCCAAAATGCCAAAGGTTAAGGAATTAGGAGGCGATTTTATACCATATAGATTGGATTGAAGAAACACAAAGAAGAGAAAAAATAATAGAAGTAAAGAAATTAATTTAGCCACAGCCCTTCTTAAAATATTTTAGAGTTTTTTTTTAAATCAGTCAAGAAGAACCAGATTGTCCCTATGTATAACTTCTTTAATTGGTTTGGAACCCATAGTCAGAAATTTTTTTATATCCTCAGAGGAGAAATTGATAAGTCCTTTAGCCAGGGAAACTCTCTCTTCACTCAGACATTCCACACAGGCCCCCTTAGGAAAATCTCCTTCTACCTTAAGGATGCCACTAAAGAGAAGGCTTTTTCCCTCTTCAACTAAGGCCTTAATAGCTCCTGAGTCAATGTAAAGTTTTCCTTCTGGTTTTAGGTAATATTTGATCCAAAGTTTGCGCATGGAGAGTTTCCTCTCCTGTGGTAAAAAGATAGTGCCAATATCTTCTCCACTAAAGAATTTCTCTATGACCAGAGGGGATCGTCCAGGTAAGATAACCATGGGAATTCCAGAAGTAGTGACCATCTTGGCAGCCATTAGTTTAGAATACATGCCTCCCCGTCCTAACTTACCTGGTTTTTTTCCTGCCATGGCGATAATTTTTTCATCTACCCTTTCTACCAGGGAGAGACGCTTGGCCTGAGGACTTATTCTTGGGTCCTCCGTATAGAGACCATCTATGTCTGAAAGGATGAAAAGTGCCTCAGCAGGAAGGGCAACAGCAACTAAAGCTGAAAGTATATCGTTATCACTAAAGCGGATCTCTTCAGTAGCTACAGTGTCATTTTCGTTAATTATGGGGACAATCCCCCATTTCAAAAGGGTAAGCAAGGTCTTTCTGGTATTGAGATAGCGCTCTCTTTTAGAAAGGTCCTCTGAAGTAAGGAGAATTTGAGCCACCTTTAGATCATATTGGCTAAAGACTTCCTCATAGGCATGAATAAGATCTGCTTGACCACAGGCAGCTAAGGCCTGCTTTTCCGAAAGTGATAGAGGTTTTTTGTAATATCTGAGTTTGGCTCTACCACAGGCAATGGCACCAGAGGAAACAAGAATTATCTTGAAATTGGCCCTTTGAAGCCTCTGGACTTCATAGGCAATGTTAGAGAGGACCTGTAATTCTAAGCCTTCGTCATCCTTGGTAATTACCGCACTTCCTATCTTAATTACTAAGATTTTAGCCCTTTTAATCTGGTTGAGAATTTGTTCCCTGGAAAACATATGGGTTTACTTTTGGTTTTGATGCCTATTTTAATCCTTAACTTAGGGCCGTCAATCTTTCCTTGATGGAAAAAGATAACCCCTTGCATTTTGTTTTATTTAGCATAATATCAATTAAAATAACAAAAAACAAAAGGTGTAAGTAATATGGGAGTAGCCAAAAAGAGAAGCTTCAAAATAACCCCAGAATTGAGAAACGAAATCATTAAAATCATAGATGAGAGAATTAGAGAAGTCCATGTAACTAAAGATGATTTTCTCGAGCTAAAGAACATAGTAAAAGAATTAGCTGTTAATGTGCATACTCTAAGCCTAAAAGTAGAGGCCTTAGCAGAGGCTCAGAGGAGAACAGAAGAGAAGGTAGAAGCCTTAGCAGAGGCTCAGAGGAGAACAGAAGAAAGGTTAGAGGCCTTAGCAGAGGCTCAGAGGAGGACTGAAAAGGAGATACAAAATCTTAGTAAGGAGTTACAAAGGACCAGGCAAGATTTAGGTGGCCTTGCCAAGAGTATGAGTTATGCCTTTGAGAATGAAGCCTATAGATATCTACCTAAAGTCCTTTCAAAGAGATATGGAATTACCATTGAAGATAAGTTTGTGAGAGCAGAGATTGGGGGAAAGGAAATAAACTTTTTTGCTAAAGCAAAAAGTGATGGGAAAGAGGTATACATAGTGGGAGAGGCCAAATTAAGGCTTGATGAGACAAAAAAGAGAGATGATCCCATTAAAGAATTAGAAGAAAAGGTCACAGCAGTGAAGAGGGAGTTAGGTGAAGTGGAGATAATTAAACTTTTGGTAACTCACTATGCCACTAAGGGCTTTTTAGAAAGGGCTAAAAAACACAAAATCGTGGTAGTTCAGAGCTTTGAGTGGTAAAAGAAATATGAGTGATTCCTTCAAGTGCATCCATGTTAAGTTTTCTATTTGTCTCCAAAGATAACTTAGAATGGCCTTCTTTATTTAGGGAAAGCATAAAAAGATATGGAGTAAAGCTATGGCCACTTTCAAGTGGAAGAGAACCTCATGATGAGGAGAGGAAAGCCTTTGCGGGTATACTTGTTTTAGGGGGGGATGGAACCCTTCTCAAGGCTGTCCCTCTGGCCTATAAATGGGGCCTTCCCATTCTTGGCGTTAATATGGGGAAGTTTGGTTTTTTAACAGAGGTAACCCTCGAGGAGTTGCCTTTGGTCTTGGAGAAATGGTTAGAGGGAAAAATAACTTTTGAAGAAAGAAGCCTTCTCCAGGTTCAATATGGAGAAGAGAAAGAGGTAGTTTTGAATGAGGGAGCAATCCTTAAGGGACCTTTGGGAAGAATTATTACCTTAGAGATAAAAATAGAGGGGAGTGATTTTTTAAAGGTTTGTGGGGATGGGCTTATTGTAAGCACACCCACAGGCTCAACAGCTTATAACCTCAGTGCTGGAGGCCCAGTAGTTCATCCTCGCACTGAAGCCCTCCTCATCACTCCAATCTGTGCCTTCAGACCCCCTCTAAAATCCCTTATAATTCCAGATACATTTATTATCGAGGTCTCTTTAATAGAAGAGGAGGAGGAAGAGGTGCACCTACTCCTCGACGGTCGCAAAAATTGGAGACTTCACCAAGGAAAATCTATAATCTTTTCCAAGGCCCCACAAAAACTTAAATTAATTCCTTCCCCTACCAAGAGTTATCTCCGTATTTTAAGAGAAAAGTTTAATTGGTAAGGACAGATTAGGCTTCTTCTGCCTCCTTTTTAAAAAATTTCTCGGTTAGCTCTTCCTTTTTTTCCTTAACAGCTTCTTTGGCCTTTTCTAAGGTCTCGGCTAAAGCGCCCTTTTTCTCTTCAAAGATTTCTTTAGCCTTATGGGTTATTTCTCCCACTTTTTCTTCAGCGGTCTGTTTAAAAGCGGAAACCTTTTCTTTTAGATGCTGAGTCTCTTCTTTAAGTTTTTCTGCCTTTTCTGTAGCCTCTTCCCTAATTTTTCTCCTAAGTTCAGCACCACTTGCAGGGGCATAGAGTAGAGCAAATACTGCTCCTACAGCAGCACCCGCTAAGAAGGCAAGAATTAGAGCCCCTTTGTTTTCGGACATAACGATCACCTCCATTTAGATTTTTATTAATCTTCTAATACCCTTAAAGACCTCAGTAACACCCGTGGTTATGGCGCTAATTTCTACATAGGTCTTTTTAAGAGTATTATTTAGATTATCCAGAAAAAGCTTACTTACCTCTACCGTCTCTGAAAGGCTCTTAAGAAGAGGATCTAAATTTTGGGAAATTTGAAGGGTTTTCTCTTTAACCTCAGAAGAGATTTCCTTTACATCCCTTAAAACTTCTCGAGAATCTTCCAGCACAAAGTGCAGATCATCCTTTACCACCTCAACTTGCCCCTTTAAAAAGGCCTCAAAGTCCTTCACAGAATTTCCCAATTCTTCAACTACCCGAGGGACTATCTTTAATTCCCCTAAAAGATGATTGAGATTTTCTAAGGTCCTTTGGGATAGGTCTAAATTGTCATTTAGTTTTTCCGAAGAACTCTTTAAATTCATGATGAGTGCTGGTAGAAGCTCTAAATTACGATTTAGGTTTTTCACAAGCTTTGCTATTTTTATGGCCATGACCAAGAGTATGAGGACGGCAAGCCCTGCCAGAACAAGAAACACATAAGCTAAGTAATCCATAACCCTCCCCTTAGGAAAATTGTTGTATTCTAATTATAAAACCTCTGCGCTACTTTGACAAGAAAAATTTTTAATACCATTTAATGTATTCAGGAAAAGCCCGCCTTAGTATTCCCGAACGGGGTATAAGACGAACCCCTACCTTTCTTAGACCATGACCATAGAGATGATATCTCAGCTCATAAATAGCCCTATCCCCCTCTACCTTAATAAGTTCCATAGGCATAAAGGCTATTTCCTTTCTCTCCTGTTCCCCCTCCATACCTGTTTCTCTAATACATACAACTTCTACATTTACATAGTTAGGATTAATATTACTCAAGGCTACCTCAACGGAGATGTTAATCTCCGTTTCCTCCCAAACCTCTTCACTCTTTATATTTGTAGTAAAATTTAATATCTTAATATTTTTCCAGTTTTCCTCCAAGACCTTTTTCTCCTTAACCAATTCCTTTATAAGTTGAAAGTGGTTTTCCTGAAGGAGCTTTGCCTGATTTATAGCTGGCAAATAGAATTTTTGTTCATATTCTAAGAGAACCCGATTGATGCTGAAAAACTTACAGGCAGTATAGAGGGCCCTTTTCATACGGGCAACCCATTCTCGGGGTATCCCCTCTTCATCTCTGGAATAAAATAAGTCTCTAATCTCTTTTTCAAGAAGAGTATAAAGCTGGTTTGCTTCGTAAAAGTTAAAGGGGGGAAGCCCTTCTTTTGGATATATGGCCCAGCCATTCATTCCGTCATAACCCTCTGCCCACCACCCGTCAAGAACACTTAAGTTTAAAACCCCATTTAAAGAGGCCTTCATGCCTGAAGTGCCACTGGCCTCCATGGGGCGGTAGGGTACATTTAACCATACATCTGATCCCCAGATAATATATCTTGCCAGATGAAGATCATAGTTCTCTAAAAAAATAAATTTATCTTCCACTCCATATTTTTCTCGGAATTCTAAAAGCTCCTGGATCATCTTCTTACCTTCCGTATCCTTAGGATGAGCCTTCCCAGCAAAGACAAAAAGTATAGGTCTGTCTTGGTCCTGTAATAATCTCAACAATCTCTCTTTGTCAAAAAGAATTAGATTGTTTCTCTTGTAGCCTGTAACTCTACGAGCACAACCAACAATCAGATAAAACCGTTTCAATGGTAAGCTCCACTTACGTTGCCCTCTTGGTAAATCCGATTTAAGATACTCTTCTTCTAAATACTTGTTTAAAAGATTTATCAACCTTTGCTTATTCTTTTTATGGGCCTCCCAGATCTCTTCATCGGGAATATTTAGAATTTCCTCCCAGGCACTGTCTTGCGGGCTTAAGAATCTGAAATCAGGATCTACATAATCACTCAAAAGTTTATTAAAAGGCTCACTTAGCCAACGCCAGTGCACACCATTGGTAACATAGTCAATAGGCACCTCCTCAAGGAGCCACTCAGGAAAGAGCGGATGCCACATCCTTTTAGTAGTATCCTGATGGAGCTTAGAAACGGCATTCACATACTTTGCCTTTCTTATAGCTAAGGCAGGAAGCCAAAAAATGGTTTTATCCCCTAAGATACAACCACACTTAAGGAGATCTTCCATGGTAAGTCCCAAGGAATTTAATTCAGGAGCAAGATACTTCTCTACCAGTCTTGAATCAAAGTGTTCATTGCCAGCAATTAAAGGGGTGTGGGTAGTAAAAATTGTGGTTTCCTGGATATAAAGTTTAGCCTCTTCATAGGAAAGGCCCTTTTCTAACATCAACTCTTTTAGCCTTGAGATAATCACAAAGGCAGAATGCCCCTCATTTAGGTGATAAAGTGTGGGCTCAAGGCCTATACTCCTTAGCGCTAAGTAACCACCCATTCCCAGTAAAATCTCCTGTTTAAGCCTTTTTTCAGGGTCTGCTGGATATAGATAATCGAGAAGGGATCGTGTCTCAGGTAGATTCTCGGGAAGATCTGTATCTAAGAAAAGACAAAGCCTTTTGCCTACCTCTACTTTCCAGATTTTCGCCTTAACCGTCTCCTCAAGAAGCTTTAGTTCAATTATAATAGGGTTACCATTTGAGTCCTTCACTTCCCTTAAGATATTTAGAAATTTATCAAACTTTTCTGCCTCCTCCTTCTGGACCTTCCCCTGTTCAATTATTTGTCTAAAATAGCCCTTGTTATAGAGAAGAGAAACCCCTACCAAAGGGATATCAAGGTCAGAAGCCCCCATAAGGATATCCCCTGCCAATACCCCTAAGCCTCCTGCATAAATAGGTAAGGCCTCATGTAGAGCAAACTCCGTACAAAAATAGGCAATAATTTCTTCTTTTTCTCTCTCAATATGAGGATTCCCTCTTTTAAGGTAATTTTCAAAGCGCTCCCAAATCTCCTGAAGGTCCTCTAAAAATCTCTTGTCCTGGGCTAAGGCATTTATCTTCTCCTTAGGTAAAAGATGAATAAATTTTATAGGATTATGTTTGACCCTCCGAAAGAGCTCAGCATCCATCTTGTAGAATAGAGAAAGGGCTTCAAAGTCCCAGGTAAACCAGAGATTGTAAGAAATGGTAACAAGCTTCTCTAAGCTCTCAGGAAATTTGGGATAGACAAAAAATTTTTTAAATTCCATATCCCTTAGCCCTCCATTTTTTCTTCAAGGTCAGCAAGAATATTCATAAAATACTTATAGGCATTTTCAGGTAAATCATAGGGGGAAAAATATTTGTGCACATCTCCATCTTGAAAATACTTAATGCACATGTAGTAAAAATGATCGGAAGTAGTGAGTTTCTTTAGAATTGATATGAATTCTCTTTTGTTTTCTGCCTTAGCCTTGCGTAAAAATTCGTAGACAGTCTTCATGGCATTCCATTGTAAGGGATTAGAAAGCCAGGCAGAAAGGTCTCTTTCTGTATCTGCCCAGGAGGTTGGATCAGGAA
>Ga0209080_1001300_pt1 | contig 12779 bp, 9 predicted proteins | sample JNZ110809AmetaG_FD_184123 | JGI IMG/M metagenome (GOLD analysis project Ga0209080, IMG submission 184123) | Hot spring microbial communities from Jinze hot spring, China to study Microbial Dark Matter (Phase II) - JNZ 110809A (SPAdes) (version 3) ...
TGTGGATCATTCTAGGGGTATAGGTGGGACTGGGGTTAATGCTAGTGTAGATTATTGAGTTATTTAGGTATTTAGGGGTGAAGTAATAGTTGTGAAGGTATTTAAGGGAATATTATGATGTTTAATTATTAATGAGGTATTGTGATGAGTATAGGTTTTCATTGATATTAGATTATGGCTTCAAAACCTCTCAAGAAATAAACCATCATCGTTAAAATTCATAGGAGAATTATAGTAGATAAGATACTCATCATTCAGTAAAGAACAAAATACCCAACATCACATCAAACCAATAAATAAAATCATAGATAAGAGAAAAATGAATACTAGAACTCATAAACTATTCATACAATCTACAACCACCTAGAAAATGAGCTTAAGCTGCCAGGTCCTCATGTAAAATACTAAACTTAAAATGTGTCCGCTCTTTAATGAGATTTTTGTAGTTGGTTTCTGATGCCTTTCTATGAGTGTTCTTGATTTTCTTTCAAGCGGGGGAAGTTTGTTCTAGATTGTTTAGGATTGTTAGGTGGTTGATGGTTTTCACTATGATATTAGACTTAAAGAATTCTATGAACATATTAAACATAGGACTCATTGCAAAACTCTTAGGTATATTATTATGTATGCTATTTGTATGAATGCTTGGAACATTAATGCTAGCTTTTCGTATCTTATTGTTATTCTCTGAATGATGTTAGCTATGCGAGACTCTTTCAACTTTACTCTTCACACTCTTATACGTCTTTCTATCAAGTCTATATGGTCTTCCACGTTTAAGCTTAGTCCTCTTATTGATATCTATGTTTGCTTTTATTCCTCTATGCTTAAGGTATTCTCTAATCTCTCTATTATCGTATGCTGAGTCCCTATAATCTCTCTAGGTCTACCCTTACCATGCTTAACCCTCAACTAGGAGCTTTATGAAGTGTTTAGAGTCATGCTCGTTACAGTCCTATCTGAACGTTTAAAGGTAATGATTCAGGTGATAAACTGCATAAATTTTCGTACCTTAATACACTTATATTCATTATAGCCAACTAACTCCACCCTCCTAGCCCTAATACTTGTACTATTAATAGAAACCATATCAAGGCTTACCAATAGAACTTAGATGTAATGGTATCTAGTATATGCTTCCATACGTTTATCTCCATCCACTTTTTAAGTCTCCTAAAAGCTGTTAAGTAATGTCCATACTTAGAAGGCATATACATCCAACTACAACCAGTAGTAAGAACATATAGAATACCGTTTAGTACACGTCTATCATCAACTCTAGACCTACCAGTCCTAGCCCTAGGAGAAAGTCTAATAAGATCCCACTTACCATCACTAACCTCGCGAAACTCCATAGAAACTTTACTCAGAAACCTTTAAATAATTTTGCAATAAGCTCATAGAATAGGATGAATAAAAGCGTTGACAACCATAGCTTGTAAAACGCTTAAGATAGTAAAGTTCACATCAACCTGTAAGGAAACAATGCTACTCGAAGAATTCATGAATTTTAGATATGAAAGAAGATATATAGCTAATGGCCCAAGTTAACAAGTCGGGCTTTATAATGAAAGCTTAATAAGCTCTCAAAATATTGATTTAATAGCTGACCTTAAACATAAAATGCTTACTAATCTAACAGAAAATGCCTTTCATGAGTATAGCTTAATATTTATTTTTGTATCTTCCACTAAATGTCACTATTAAACCACCTACTAAATTTCTTGTATTCCATACAAGATTGAATTTACGAATCTTAAAATTAAGTTACAAAGTACTCAGCTAGTTATTAATTATTCAAACAATCTTCAATGACTAAGTACTCAATGCATAGCAATAGCTGTTAATGTTCTTCTTACACCTTTAATACTATGAATTTTAGCTATAACTTCTTTAAGTAACTGAACAATTTCTCCCTTGGATTCTAGATATGCTATGACATCATAAGGTCCTGTAACAGGATATACTATCTTTACTCCATCTATTTTAGAAATCTTTTCTGCAATAATCCATGCCTTTCCAGGTGATGTCTGAATCAAAATAAAAGCTGCATGAACCATAAGTTTTTACATTTACTCATTAATATAAACTTTAGCTATCTAACATTGTTTTTACTGACTTAAATGTTATATTTTTCATTACTTCTGTTACTGAAGCATTCATTTTTCCTCTTTTTTCCCAATTTTTATTTTTCACTAAGCTAATATTAATGATTTCCAGTGTTTAATAGGCTTTTGTTAACTTTAGCTTTATTTGTGAGTTCTCTCCCTTATTTATGGTGTGTTTATGTCTAGAGTTGTTAGGTTTGTTAGGAGGAGGATCCCATTTGCTCTAGCTTTATGTTGCTATATATTTCTGTTCATGTTTGTCTAGTATGGTTTCAGATATTTTGTTTATTTTGTAGGGTTGTATTTGTTTTATGGTTTATCTTAAGCTTCTATTGAGTTTGATTATTAGATTTTATGGTTGATAATGCTTTTATAAGTTAGGTTCTATGATGGGGATTGTTTATGTTGCTTTCAAGCCGTTATTAAGAAGAATTCTATACATATGGTTTGTGGTTTTGCAGCATACCTACATCAATAACATTAGAAAATAAGGGCTATCTATGGTTCTAACATAATTGTATTGAGTGATAACGTCATCATTAAGCATGTAGAATATGAATTTAAACATGATATAGTTTATAAGTTAAATTGATGGAGAGAATCATACAGTATATAGGATAGAACTAAGCTATTCGATAACTATGATACAATTATGAAGGATAAGTGTGATGGTGAATATGTATTAATACTTATGAAGTCAATAGTATACTTATTAAACAAGACATGGATTAATAAGAAGATAAAGCTAAGAATTCATAGAAACACAAAACAAAATAGAATAATCAACATGCTTAAGTTAACAAAGCCTTACTAAGAGACGTAGCAACTCAAGCTTACTTTCTATGTGGTTGTAGATGGTATGAATAGGTTTAGTATTCAATTTTTCTCTTATCATGTAGTTGTTATTGATACTTTAGTTCTCTACTGAGTAGTATCCTACTTTACTATACTTCTCTTACTGAAAGATACTTCTAAATGTGGTAGTTTAAGTTTTGAGAGGAAGTTGTAGTACATTATCAATGAAGAATATTAATTCCATCATAATGCTTTAATACTTCATGAGAATTGTTTAAACATCATGATATTCCCCATATACTTCCATAGCGAACTTGTCTGAAAACTCTTAAATATTGTTAAGACTTAACTAAACCAATAAGTTAACCACCAATAATTGGTTTCAGACAAACTCACAGAAAGCTATACTAGAATCTTAACATCCAACAGAACTGCATTCTCCTCAAAAACTCCAAGACCTCTAGCCAAGCTCCTAGTACTAAGCATAAAAACAATAAATAGCAAAATTTTATGTAACTTATTAGGCGCCGTTGTCCTATATTATGCGTTAAGTTTAAATCTAGGGAAACTATTAATTCGTCAACTTATATATTCTGCTCTGTGTTAGTAATGGAGGATTATGAATGTCTACTCGAAAACTTAATATATTTAGTCACGTACTAGTACCTAAACATGAAATCCTAACTAAGGAAGAGGCTATTAAGATTCTACATGAATTAAATGCTAAGCCTGAAGACCTTCCCTTAATTAAAGTATCAGACCCTGTAGTTAAAGCTCTTGGTGCAAAACCTGGAGATATTTTAAAAATATATAGAAGGAGTCCAACAGCAGGAGTAACCATAGCTTATAGATACGTTACTTCAAGGTGATTTAAGTGAACAACTCCATATCCTATAATGATAGATGGCTTCTAATAGAGTGTTTCATTAAAGAAAAGGGACTTGTAAGACAACATCTTGATAGTTACAATGCTTTAATTGAACATGGCCTTCAAAAAATCATTGATGAGATAGGTATGATTTCAAGTAGTGTTGGTGATGTAATTATAAAATTTGGTAAAATAACAATTGGAGAACCCATAGTTAGGGAAGTTGATGGTACCGTCACAAATATTTATCCAATGGAAGCTAGACTTCGTAACTTAACTTATGCATCCCCACTATATTTAGAAATGTCAGTAGTTGAAGGTGGTATTGAGTATGAGCCTTCAATAGTATATATTGGTGATTTTCCAGTAATGGTTAAATCGTCAATTTGCAGACTATCAAAACTATCACCGGAAGAACTTATAGCAAGAGGTGAAGATCCGAGTGATCCTGGAGGCTACTTTATAATAAATGGATCTGAAAGGGTTATAGTAACTCAAGAGGACTTAGCTGTAAATAAAGTTCTTGTCGATTACGGTCCTTCAGGCAGCTCAGTTACTCATGTTGCTAAGGTATTCAGTTCAACGGGTGCAACCCGTTCACCTGTTACACTTGAACGTTTAAAAAATGGAACAATACAAGTATCAGTTTCCCATCTAATCCCAGGCAAAATACCCTTAGTAATAATGATGCGTGCCTTAGGTCTTGAAAAAGATAAAGAAATTTTAGATGCAGTTACAGATGACCCTACACTAGCACAAGAACTATATCCATCATTTAATCAAGCATCATCAATACAAACTATTGATGATGCTCTTGACTTTATTGGTGGACGTATAGCAGTAGGGCAACCTCGTGAAGTAAGAATTCAGAGAGCTAAACAACTTCTTGACACTCATTTTTTACCTCATTTAGGTCCAAGTCCAGCTAATAGAATAAGAAAAGCGTATTTCTTAGGGCAAATGGCCTGCAGACTTCTAGAACTTGCTAATGGTTACAGGAAACCTGACGACAAAGACCATTATGCTAACAAAAGACTGAGATTAGCAGGTGACTTGCTTGCAAGCGTTTTTAGAGTGGCATTTAGAAGTCTTTGTAAAGATTTAAAATATCAACTTGACAAAATGCGTGGTAGAGTTAAGAAAATTAATCTTGAAACCCTCATTAGAACTGACATAGTAACTGAACGTTTAAAACATGCACTTGCAACTGGTAACTGGGTTGGTGGAAAGGTTGGGGTTAGCCAGCTTTTAGATAGGACAAATATAGTTTCAACATTAAGTCACTTAAGAAGAGTAGTATCTCCATTAAGCAGAACTCAACCTCATTTTGAGGCACGTGATCTTCATGCTACACAATGGGGGCGTCTATGTCCAAATGAAAGTCCTGAAGGGCCAAACTGCGGTCTTATTAAACATTTGTCGCTAATGTCTTATATTTCTGTTGGTACCGATCCTCAGCCTATTTATGAATTCCTAGTAAATGCAGGCGTAATTCCAATTCAGAAAGCAAGAAGTGAGGGTATAAAGGGCACTAAGGTATTTCTTAATGGTGAGCTTATCGGCATACATCCTAAAGGAGAGCAGTTAGTTAGTTTAATCAGACGAGCAAGAAGAAATGGTGAGCTTAGTGATGAGGTTAATGTAGCATTTTATGATGAAAAATTTTCAGTTGAAATATATGTTAATTGTGACTCTGGTCGTGTTAGAAGACCATTGATAATAGTTGATAAAGGTAACTCTAAATTAAAACCTGACCATATAGATAAGCTTAAGAAAAATAGATGGGAGTGGAAAGATCTTATAGTTAATGGTATAATTGAATACCTCGATGCTGATGAGGAGGAAAACGCTTATATAGCTGTAGATTTCTCTGATATAACTGAAGAACATACTCATGTCGAAATAGCGGCGCCTGCAATATTTGGTATAGCTGCATCTATAATATGCTATCCTGAACATAATCAATCACCAAGAAACTCGTACGAATGTGCCATGGCAAAACAAGCATTAAGTTTTCCTGCATCAAATCTCCTTGTTAGATTTGATAGTCGTGCACATTTACTGCATTACCCACAAAAACCACTAGTTACCACTAGAGGTATAAAGCTAGTAGGCTATGATAAACGTCCTGCAGGACAAAATTTTATTGTCGCTGTACTTTGTTACAATGGATATAATATGGAAGACGCTATTATTTTAAATAAGTCGTCTATTGACAGAGGTTTAGCAAGGTCGACTTTCTTTAGGTGTTATGAAACTGAAGAAAAAAAATATGTTGGCGGCCTTGAGGATAAAATTGAAATTCCGCCTGAAGACGTCGAAGGTTATAGGTCCCCAGATCTGTATAGGCATCTAAGTGAAGATGGAATAGTTGAACCTGAAATAGAAGTTAAAGGTGGCGACGTCCTTATTGGAAAAACAAGTCCTCCAAGGTTTGCTGAAGGGTACATAGAGCTTTCAGGTATTTCTATGCGAAGACATGAAACCTCTATTGTTATGAGGCATGGTGAAACTGGGATTATAGATTCAGTATTAATAACGGAATCTATGGATGGAAACAAATTAGTTAAAGTTAGAGTTCGTGATCAACGTATTCCAGAACTTGGAGATAAGTTTGCCTCAAGACATGGACAGAAAGGTGTTGTAGGTCTTCTTGTTCCTCAGGAGGACATGCCGTTTACTAAGGATGGATTAGTTCCTGACTTAATCATTAATCCTCATGCTATTCCAGCCAGAATGACCGTTGGACAATTAATAGAAACAGTAGCCGGTAAAGTTGCATGTTTATTAGGTAGAGAAATTGATGGAACGGCCTTTTATGGTGAAAAAGAGAAGGATCTTAGAGAATGGTTAAAAAAACTTGGCTTTTCACCAACAGGAAAGGAAGTTCTATATGATGGCATAACAGGAGAGAAATATGAAGCTGAAATATTTATAGGAGTTGTCTACTATCAAAAGCTTCATCATATGGTTGCAGATAAAATACATGCACGTGCACGCGGTCCAGTTCAAATACTTACAAGACAACCAACAGAGGGAAGAGCAAGAGAAGGAGGATTAAGATTTGGTGAGATGGAGAGGGATTGTTTAATAGCACATGGTGCTTCCTCACTACTAAAAGAAAGATTGCTTGAAGAATCTGATCTTTACCAGATATACGTATGTAATACTTGTGGACTACTAGCATATTATGATAAAAATAAGGACCGTCTATGGTGTCCTGTTTGTGGTGAGAGAGGTAAAGTAGCGTCAGTTATGGTATCTTATGCTTTTAAGCTATTACTTCAAGAACTTATGAGTTTAGGTATTGCTCCTAAACTAGTTATTGGAGAAAGGGTGTAAAAATGTCGGCTTCTTTAACTACCTACATTAAGGCAATGAAGTTTAGCTTGCTCTCACCAGAAATTATTAGAAAAATGTCTGCAGCTCAAATAATTACCTCTGATACCTATGATGAAGATGGATTACCTATTGAGGGAGGATTAATGGATAGACGTTTAGGAACTATAGAACCAGGCCGTGCATGCCGTACATGTGGAAACTTTGTTGGAAAATGTCCAGGACATTTTGGACATATAGAATTAACACGTCCAGTTATACATGTAGGTTTTGCTAAAGTAATTTATAATTTGTTAAGAGCAATATGTCGTGAATGCAGTTCGCTCTTAATTAATCCTAAAGATAAAGATCGATATCTAAAATTATTAGCAAAGTATGAAAAGACATCATTAAGATTAATACGAGCATTAACAAATCATATTTTTAAGAAGATAGTAAAAAATCCCCTAAAAATCTGTCCAAAATGTGGTGCTGAACAATATTTAATAAAGCTTGAAAAGCCTACTTCCTTTTATGAGGAAAGACCTGAGGGATCTATTCAGCTAAGTCCAAGTGATATTAGATCCAGATTTGAAAAAATATCTAATGATGATATTAGACTTCTTGGCTTTGATCCGGAATGCGCTAGACCGGAATGGATGATTTTAACGGTATTGCCTGTTCCTCCAATTGCAGTTAGGCCATCAATAACTCTTGAATCTGGAATACGTTCAGAAGATGATTTAACACATAAACTTGTAGATGTTGTTAGGGCAAATCAACGTCTACGTGAAGTTATCGAATTCGGGGCCCCTCAATTGATAATTGATGACCATTACAACCTTCTCCAATATCACATAAATACCTACTTTGACAATGAAATTCCCGGAATCCCTCCTGCAAGACATAGAACTGGTAGAAACATCAGAGCACTTGCACAAAGACTAAAGGGGAAGGAAGGCAGGTTTAGAAGTAACCTTTCAGGTAAGCGTGTAGATTTTTCATCTCGTACTGTGATTTCTCCGGATCCAAATTTAAGCATTAATGAAGTAGGTGTCCCTATAGAAATTGCAAAAGTTTTAACGGTTCCTGAGAGAGTAACGTTTTATAATATAGAATGGCTTAAAGAACTCGTAAAAAGAGGACCATTTGAATATCCTGGGGCAAATTACATAGTTAGACCAGATGGTAGGAGAATTGATTTAAGATATCCAAAAGATAGAAACTCAATAGCTGAGGCATTAGAGATTGGAGCAGTAGTTGAAAGACATCTTCAAGATGGTGATGTTGTTCTATTTAATAGGCAACCATCCTTACATAGAATGTCGATGATGGCTCATAAAGTAAGAGTTCTTCCATACAGAACTTTTAGATTAAACCTATGTGTTTGCCCACCATATAATGCTGATTTTGATGGTGATGAAATGAATTTACATGTACCTGAAAGTGAAGAAGCTAGAGCTGAGGCTGAAGTTTTAATGCTAGTACAAGAGCATATATCCTCACCAAGATATGGCGGGCCAATAATTGGTGCTATACAAGATTATATAACGGGAGCTTTCTTACTAAGTTTAAGATCGACATTATTAAGCAGAGAAGAAGTCATAATGCTCCTCTCTAAAGCCGATTACCAAGGAACATTACCGCCACCCGCTATAAGGAAACCAGCTGAATATTGGACTGGAAAACAAGTCATAAGTATGCTAATTCCAAGAAATATAAACATGATATTGAAAGCTAATACATGTGAAAAATGCTTTGAGTGCTTGAAGGAATTATGTCCATATGATGCTTACGTTATTATTAGAGAAGGAGAATTATTAACTGGAGTTATAGATAAAAGAACCATTGGCGCGCAAGTTTCTGAAAGCCTCATTCATAGGATAATTAAAGAAAATGGAACAAGCAAAGCAGCTGAATTTATAGATAAAGTTTTTAAACTCTTTCTATGGTATATATCCACTAGAGGATTTACTACAGGTATAGATGATGAAGACATACCTGAGGAAGCCCAAAAAAGAATTAAAGAAATACTTAATAGGGCAAAGGAGAAGGTTAAGCTCGCTATAGAATCTTATAAGGCAGGAGAGTTAAAAGCTATGCCCGGCCAAACATTAGAGGAAACTTTAGAATCTGAAATAATGAAAATATTAAGTGAAGCTAGAGACTCAACAGGTAAAATTGCAGAATCATATCTTAAACCCGGAACTCCAGCTGTTACTATGGCTAAAACAGGAGCTAGAGGAAGTATATTAAATATGATTCAGATGATAACATGTGTTGGACAACAGTCCCAAAGAGGTAAAAGGATTAATAGGGGATATAGAGATCGTACATTACCCCACTTTAAGAAGGGAGATTTAGGTCCTGAAGCAAAAGGTTTTATTGTAAGCTCATATAAGACTGGTTTAAGTCCAACTGAATTCTTTTTCCATGCTATTAGTGGCAGAGAAGCTTTAGTTGATACTGCAGTACGTACATCTCAAAGTGGTTACATGCAAAGAAGATTAATAAATGCTCTTCAAGACATACATGTAGATTATAACGAATCAGTTAGAGATTCGGATGGGCATATTATTCAGTTTAAGTATGGTGAGGATGGCGTCGATCCATCAAAAAGCGATCACGGTAAAGCCGTTAATATTGATAAAATTATAGAAAGTGTCTTAGGTGCTTAATTATGGCTTTAACGATCAACATAATAAACGAGAAAATAAATCAGATTACTGATAAATTACCCCCATCAATTGTTGAAGAACTTCGCGAAAAATTAATAAAACTTCTAGATAAATTAAGTGAGGATACATTATCAGTTATAATTAACAAAGTAGTTTCAGCCTATAATTCAGCTCAAGTTGAACCATGCGAAGCTGTAGGTACTATTGCAGCTCAATCTATCGGTGAACCAGGTACACAAATGACATTAAGAACTTTTCACTTTGCAGGTGTTAGAGAACTCAACGTAACATTAGGTTTACCTAGATTAATCGAAATAGTTGACGCTAAAAAGACCCCCTCAACACCACAAATGACAATATATCTTGATGAAAACCATAGGTATGATCTTGAAAAAGCAAAAGAGGTTGCAAATAAAATCGAGCAAATCACTGTTGAAAACGTAACGTCCTCGATTGAAACAGATCTTCTAACAGGTACTTTAATTGTAAATTTAGATCTTGACGTCCTTGAAGATAAAGGGCTAACTCCAGATGATGTAAGAAAAACACTTTCTAAAATTAGAGGTGTTGACGTTACGATGGAGGATAATCAAAGACTAATTGTTCAACTCAGTTCCTCGCTTGATTTTGTGAAACTTCAAAGATTGAGAGATAAAGTACTAACTACGAAATTGAAGGGCATAACAGGTATAACAAGAGTAGTAATAAGAAAACAGCAAGATGAATGGGTATTACTGACCGAAGGGTCAAACTTAGCCTCAGTACTAACAGTAAAGGGAGTAGACCCCACACGTACTACAACCAATAATATCTTTGAAATAATGGAAGTTTTAGGTATTGAAGCTGCAAGGAATGCCATAGTTAATGAAATGATGGGAGTTTTAACTGAGCAGGGATTGGATGTTAATATAAGACATGTTATGCTTGTAGCTGACTTGATGACGAGAAGCGGCACTATCAAACAGATTGGCCGTCATGGAGTAAGTGGTGAGAAAACGAGTGTACTAGCTAGAGCAGCTTTTGAAGTTACAGTAAAACATTTATTAGATGCTAGTATTAGGGGGGAAATAGATGAACTAAAAGGTGTAGTAGAAAACGTGATCGTAGGACAACCAATTCCTGTTGGAACAGGTAAAGTTGAACTCTATGCCATTCTTAGTTCTATGATAGGGTGAACTGAATGACAATTGATATTGAGAAAGAGCTTAAGGTAGCTTTTAAGACTGGAAAAGTAACTTATGGGTATAAATCTTCAATAAAATCAATAATTCATGGAAGGGCTAAGTTAGTCATCATTGCCGAAAATATGCCTAAAATTATGAAAGACCGTATTATTCGACTGTCTAAATCTTTAAATGTACACGTATATACATTCCCTGGTTCAAGTTTAAGCTTAGGTAGTCTATGTGATAAACCATTCTTTATATCATCAATAGTTATAGAAGACCCCGGTGAATCAGAAATATTACAAATTCAGGAGGATAACTATGCCCACCATTAAATTAGCATCAGATGAAATTAGATATATTGCATTGTTTGAAACTTTAACTGGTGCACAAGTAAGAGATTGTATAATCGACGATGATAATAATCGCATAATTTTTATTGTAAATCCAGGATATGCTGGAATCGCAATAGGCAAAAACGGTGTAAATATCAAAAGAATTAAAAAAGTAATCGGCAAGAACATAGAAATTGTTGAATATGCAGAGAATATCGAACAATTTGTGAAAAACGCTTTATACCCAGCAAGAGTTAAGCTAGTTAAAGTATCTACTCTACCAGATGACAGAAAGACAGCATCCATAGCTGTGGATCCTGTAGATAAAGGATTTGCTATAGGTAAAGATGGAAGGAATATTCAAAAAGTTAAATTGATTTTAAAAAGATACTTCGACATAAGTAATGTGATAGTAGCTTAGCAAAATTTATAAATTTAATCACCAGTGAGCATTATGGCTAAAAAATCCCCTCGAGGACTATATGCTGCAAGAAATCTAAGACGGAAACGACAGGAATTCAGATGGTGCTATAGACATTATAAACGAAGAATGCTAAGACTTGATGAAAAAGTAGATCCGCTTGAAGGTGCGCCCATGGCCAGAGGTATTGTCTTAGAAAAAGTAGGAATTGAATCACGTCAACCAAACTCAGCTGTACGTAAATGTGTACGTGTACAATTAATAAAAAATGGAAGGCAAGTCACAGCATTTCTTCCAGGTGATGGTGCATTAAATTTCGTAGACGAACATGATGAGGTTATAATTTGCGGAATAGGTGGACCTATGGGTAAAGCTTATGGAGATCTTCCAGGTGTTAGATATCAAGTTATAAAGGTTAACGGTGTTTCATTGAAAGCATTACTATTAGGTAAGAAGCAAAAGCCTGTAAGGTAATCACTTATGGTATCTAATTCAGCTAATAATTCCTACCTAAGTAGCAATCAAAAAATTCTTTTATTTGGTAAATGGTCCTTTGATGATATCAAGATAGAAGATCCCGGTTTAGCTAGGTATATTTGCCTTAAACCTATCTATATACCTCATTCTGGAGGTAGACATGCTAAAGAGAGATTTAAAAAAAGTACGGTACCAATAGTAGAAAGACTTGTAAATAACTTAATGCATAAGCCAGGCACTAAAAATCCTGGAAAAAATTCTGGTAAAAAAATACTAGCTATTAATATTGTAAAGCATGCTTTTGACATTATTTATTTAAAAACAGGAAAAAATCCAATACAAGTACTTGTAAAAGCTATAGAAAATGCTGGACCAAGAGAAGAAACAACAAGGATAGCATATGGTGGAGTTGTATATCATGTTTCAGTTGATGTGGCACCTCAAAGAAGGGTTGATCTTGCATTACGTCATATAGCTCAAGGAGCCCGATTAATGACATTTAGAAGCCCTAAGCCAATAGAAGAATGTTTAGCCGATGAAATAATATCAACTGCTAATAATGATCCAAAATCATATGCAATACAGAAAAAGGATGAAATAGAAAGAATAGCTT
>Ga0209080_1001307_pt1 | contig 12732 bp, 11 predicted proteins | sample JNZ110809AmetaG_FD_184123 | JGI IMG/M metagenome (GOLD analysis project Ga0209080, IMG submission 184123) | Hot spring microbial communities from Jinze hot spring, China to study Microbial Dark Matter (Phase II) - JNZ 110809A (SPAdes) (version 3) ...
GCTCTCACGATCACCACCTTGCCGCGAACATCCACGTCATCTAGGGTCTTGAAGGCCGGGCACACTCCACATCACCGACAAGAATACTCCCCTTATGGGAAGTTAAAACCATTAAGCCCAATGCTCGCCACCGAGGCGGCCCCTAGAAGATTTTTCAATACCGAAGGGCGAGAGTGAAGTTGAGGGGAGATGGAGCTTAGGAGGCTGGGAAGAACGGATATCCTCATTCCGGCCCTAGGACTCGGAACATGGGAGATGGGTGGAAGAGGTTACCCGGATTTTTCTAGGGATGTGGAGATGGTGAGGTAGGCTCATAACGCATCTTCCTAGATAGCCTACAAACGATGGTGATGGAGCATGCCAACTTGCTTCTCATGCCCAAGATCGCATTTTTGATAAAAATAGAATGAAGTGCGGTGAAGTGGAGGTCAGCATAATTATTCTTTAAGCAGCCCAAGTCTCTTGGCGTAATCCGTTCTCACTTTACGGGCCACAACTGGGTTCTTTAAAACGCCTATATTCTCTATCTCCGCTTCAATGACATCTCCGGGAAATATCGGCCCTGTAGGTGGGCTTCCTCCAGAAATCACATCTCCAGGATTTAGAGTCATAAAAGTGGATATGTAAGCTATTATCTCATTCATTTTGAAACGCATTTGGCTCGTGTTTCCCTCAGACTCGACTACGCCATTCCTTCTACGAACCATTCTTAAGTTATTAACATTTCCAACCTGATCTGGGGTAACTACGAAAGGCCCTAATGGAGCAAAGGTATTCATATTCTTTCCCAGTGGTTGAAGCAGGAATGTTTTCATTTCCAAATCGTGCCCTGTTATATCGTCCAGAATCGTGTAACCGAAGATGTACTGCTCAGCGTCGTCTTCGCTGACGCCATAACATTTACTCCCTATAATGCAAGCAAGCTCCCACTCATGATATATCGTCCCATAACCAATTGGGATCTCTATCGGATCCATGTGGCCTATGAGACTTGTCGGGGATTTCAAAAATATCATCGGAACCTCGAGATACTCGAATCCAAGCTGCTCTCTGTATACCTCGAAGTTTAAAGCAGCGCAAATGATTTTTGACGGATTTCCCACTGGTGGAAGAATTTTAACCTCGTTGAGGTTATAAACGTATTTTTTGAACTTATTTTCTTCAGCCGACTGAAGAATCTTTGAAGCTATGTCTAAGGCTGAATCTCCATACTTAGAAAGTGACGCTATATCTCTGAAAGCTGTCCGCGGAATATAGTTTTTACTCCCCCTCTTACAGAACACCCTAGATGGCTCTTCTAAGGAGATTACTCGCTCTCCATCTTCTAGGATAAGTCCAACCTTTGCCGCAGCTCGATGCAGAAATCGGCAGAATTTCAACTACATTAATCCCCCATTCTCTTCGCTCATTTTCTTATCCTGAGCTTGAATACCTTCTCCGCGGTTTTGTACAGGAACTTCTCCCTCTCATCGTTGCTGACGTTTATTTTCTTGGCTTTCTCGAGTTCTATAAGAGTATTGAGTGGCAGATCTGTTCCAAACATTACTTTATCCGCTCCGAGAGTTTTTATGAACATTTCTATATCTTCGGCCATGCTCCATGATGTTTCCAAGTAAACGTTCTTATATTTTGATGCGACAAAGACTGCTTCCCCGGTGTGGAAGATGAATCCCGCGTGAGCAAGCACTATTTTGAGGTCGGGGAATTTTTCCGCGAGAGGTGCGACTGCAGTAGGTGCTGCGAACGGTATTCCTAAACCGGTGTGAACCATTACCGGAACTTCAAGCTCGTTTGCGACCTCAAACATCATCTCAGCATCCTTTGTTCCGAGGTGTATGGCATGTCCCGCCGTGTGAACTTTTATGCCCACAAATCCGTAATCCTTTATCCACCTTCTTGCCTCTCTTTTCCAATCATCGGGGTCGAGCACGTGCGGGTTTATACTTACCATTCCAAAAATTCGACCTTCATACTTTTTGGAAAGTTGAGCAATTCTCTCATGGATATTGTTTGGTGGTTGAGGATAGGCTCCTGGAAATGGTTGAAGAATCATCGCGGTGATCCCGTTCTCGGTCAAATTTTTAATTATCTGCTCCTCAGTAACGTTTAACCCGAAAACTCTGCAGGGTCCCAAATGGAAATGCACATCAACAACCGTATTCATGAAATATCGTTGACCATTACCTTATAATAAGCTTTTTCTTTACATAATTTTCAGCTAACAACTTTCGCACAAATTCACTTGTCATGAAATATCCCAAAAAATAAGAATAAAAGATTGATCGATTAATTCATGAGCAATCATTTGTATAATTCTGTAGCGATGTCGCTGAGGCCTAACTCGCGTAGTTTTTCCTTCGTTGGCCAGCCTTTTTCGACATCCCATCCTCTAGCTCTATAGTATTCGTCTAAGAGCTTCCTGAATTTTTCCTCATCTAATGTTACTCTTCTCGTCCAATTGGGTCTCTTGAAGAACGGTATTACCCGCTCATCATCTTCCCTCGTCCTACCTTCTCTTACAGCTATTGCTCTCTCCAGATTGAATATCCTCTCGCCTATCTTGTCAAGTTGTTCTTGCGTATATTCAACTCCGGTTACTGCGGCATATAGCTGAGCTTCAAGAGACGGGTCTCCAAATCCATCTTCAGTGAAGCTGCTTGCCACGATTGGGAATGAATAATCGTCTGTGGGCAAACTTGAAGTTAGGCATCCTCTATTCTGCATCCAAATAGCTGAGGTGACTTTGCCCTCATACCCCTCAGCTATCGCATCCTCGGTTCCCCAAAGCTTCTTAACGAGAGCTTTAAGCTGCTCGGGCTTGAGCGGCCCCACATAATGCGTACCATAGACTATTCTTGGATAAGTGTGTCCCGTGTCTGAAAATGGATCTCTATTATCTGTCGCCCACAGGAGCGCCCCCACAATCCAATACGGGTACTCGAAGAAGCCCCATACTCCCCTTCCAGCGCCATGCTCTGTGTATCCGCATGTGACGTGCGGGACGAGTTCATCAGGTATTCCAAGCTTCTCGGCTGCCCTCGCTGTTCCTTCTGCAATGTAATCGCCTATGCCCTGTCTATAGGCGGTCATGTAAAGCATCCTCGCCCAGAAGTTTGGATCATTTGGGTCAATGGGGCAATCTATACCGAGTTTCTTTTCATCTGCCACTCCCTTGCAGCGGCAGAGGAATAGTGCCAGAGCTATTCCTCCGATGAAATCCCATTGATTAATTCCGAGCTTATCGGAGAGGTTCTTAACTACTAATCCATCAGCGAAATCTAGGCTCCACGCAACATGTGCCGGAGCTGCCGCCTCGGTCTCAAAGCCCATGAAGTATGGCCCTATGCACATCGTTGTGCCGCTTTCATTCACATGAAAGGCTTTGCTGGGCAACTCCTTCCACATGAATGAGCTCCAGACAAATCGTCCTCTCGAGCAAAGGCCTGGACATGCATGAGTGCATGCATGGAATTTTCTCGGATACTTTATTTCCACTCCACCGTATGATTTTGGAAGATGATCTTCAGGTTTTGCCTTCCCTCCCTGTAGGAGCTTCATCGATTTTTGCCATAGTTCCATTAATCTATCTGGATCTGCAACCTCTAAAATCCCTATGCCATTCACTTTTTTTCCGTTTCTTTCGCTTGTAACTGCTATTGCTTTAAGTTTCTTGGAGCCCATAACGGCGCCAAATCCTCCTTGTCCAAACGCGTTGCCCGAGCCGCTGTTTATCGTAGCTATTCTCGCAAGCCTCTCACCCGCCGGACCTATAGCAATCGTCACCGTTTCATTTCCATGGATCTTGGCCGCCTCTTTTTGAGCCATGAAAGTATCCATGCCCCATAGATCTTTGGCATCAAGTATCTCGATTTCCCGTTCGCTGTGTATCCAGAGGTATACGGGCTTCTCCGATGCTCCCTCTATAATCAATCCATCAAATCCGCAGTATTTTAATTCCGGGCCGAATCTTCCACCGCAATTGGATCTGGTGAACCATGGCCTTGGATACACCTGAGGGGCTATTCCGCCTAACGCGGTCCTTCCGGATCCCGGGGACAGTATTCCTGTTAAGGGGCCTGTCATGAAAATAAGCTTATTTTCGGGAGAGAATGGATCTATGCCGGGTTTAAGCTCATCCCATGCGATTCTCGCTATTAAACCCCTTCCGCCGATGAAATCCCTGGCATATTTCTCGTTGAGATTCTCTATCGAAATTTTCTGATTTGATAGATTTATTCTCGCTATTTTTCCAGCATAACCATGTAGCCCGCCCATATTAATCACCTCACTTTTGCGAGCTCTAGGGCTGAAGCAGGACAAGCTTCTACGCAGGCCGGCCCTCCTGGTCTCCCTCTGCAGAGATCGCACTTGAAATACTTCCTCTTACCATCAACCAATTTATATCTTATTATCAGCTTCTCCGGCATTAGCGGACAAGCTCTTTCACAAGCTCCACAGCCGATACACTTTTCATAATCGATGTATCTAGCACCTGTGCCCGAATCTATTTGCACAGCGTTTACAGGGCATGCATAGTAACATCCTGGAGAATAGCACTGAATACAGACCTCCGCTTTATGGTCTCCTGCAAATGGGTCGTATATCAAATGGATCCTAGAAAATGCGAGATTGCTGAATCCCTCATGGTAAAGAACGCATGCTAGTTCGCAGGCTCCGCAACCAGTGCATCTTTCAGGGTAAAATTTTAAGAACATTGATTGTTTAATGGGCATGGGCTTTTTATTTTGTTGAATATTTGTCTCCAGGAACGACATTTCTCATCAAGCTTTTTTCTAACCTATTCTCCTATAAAAACATTGATTTTATTCAAGATGATTGGTTATAGTTAAGTCTTTTCACCACATATTCACGTTTCAAAATATAAATAGCAAGCATTTCATAAGCCAATGCAAGTGTGAGATTGATGAATGAAAAAAGTTCAAGAAGAAAATTCCTCGCGACCGTTGGTGCAGGCGTCGTCGGTCTTGTCATCGGTGGCGCGATTGGTTGGTTGGCTAAGCCTGAAGTCGTCGCTGAAAAAACTGTGACGTCAGAGGTCACAAAAACAGTAACGGTAACCGCTACCGTAACTGCCGCTCCTACTTCAACAGTTGCGCCTCCCACGACAACTGCACCTCCCACGACAACCCCTACGGGTTTGGATCCTGTGGCTCAAAGAGCCGTTGATGCGGTTAAGGCCATGCTGGCGAGTGGCAAGGTTAAGCCCGGAACCACGATAAAGCTATTGCATGCAGGTGGATCTAGGGAGAATTGGGAGAGAGCCATCGAATTGTGGAAGCAGTATGTGCCAGAAGTTAATGTCGAGCTAGTTACTGTTGATATCGTTGATGTCAGGGTTAAGGCTATGCAGGAAGCTGTGGCCAAGACCGGAGAAATAGATGGTTTTAATGTGATGTCCACTTGGATCGGCGATCTCGTCGAGGCGGGTGCTATAAGACCGATAGATGAGTGGTTCAATAAATATGATCCAGCCTATACTGGTCCAGATGCGCCAATCGAACCCTTGGGAACATATTGTACGATGTACAAAGGAGTGAGATACGCCCTAATCACGGATACCGATGTATTTACCTTATCCTATAGAAAGGATCTTATAAATGATCCAAAGTACAAGGAAGAATTCAAGGCCCAGTATGGCTTTGAGTTAAAGATTCCAGATACATGGGAAGAGACGATAAAGATCGGGGAATTCTTTACAAATCTGAATTTAACCGCTCCGGGAGGGGAGAAGCTCTATGGGCTGTATTTCTACATGGAGCCGAGCTTCGCTGGCTACATCACTTGGTGGAATATTTTCACTGAGTCCGGTGGTATCCTCTTTGATCCAGAAACAATGGATCCCAAGATAGATACACCTGAAGGAAAATACGCTCTCGACGTGTGTCTAAGAATGCTGCCCTATATGCCTCCTGAATGTCTAACTGCTCCGTGGCCCGACCTCTATGACAAATTCGTTAGAGGGCAGACGGTCTTAACAGCTGGATGGCCGTCCCTATCCAAGGAGGCTGGAAGACCTGAGGCACCGGTGAGAGGAAAATATGGCTCAGCATTAATGCCTGGCGTTGAAGTAGAGGTGAGTGGACGTAAAGAGATTATAAAAGCGGCGCCGAACCCAGTCAACTGGGTTGGAACGGTGTCTTCTTACAGCAGAAATCCTGAGCTAATGTATCTGTTCTACCAATTTTCGACAAGCCCTGATATAGGATTAGACATGGTTCTAAGAGGAATTATACTTGACTTGTATAGAAGAAGCTGGTTCGTTGATCCGAAATATAGGCCAAGATCTGCCGCCTTGTATGGTGAGGAATTCGTTGATGTATACATGAAATCTATTGAGCTGTCATGGCCTGACTTGACGATCAGAGGCGGCCCTGAATACCTAGATAAATTGACTAAGATGCTGAACTCCTGCTATGCGGGCGCATATGATCCGGGAGTGGTTTTGAGCGATATCGCGGCAGAGTGGGACTCGATAACAAAGCGATACGGCCGTGACAGCCAATTAGAAGCATGGAGAGCTATGATCCAGCTATATCCATCGCACATCAAGGAATTGTGGAAAGCCAAAGGCTACATGAAGTGATTTTTTTCTAAAAATAACTTATTACTTTTTATGTGGTGTGAAGCCTTAAATCATGGCGACTGAGGCTTCTGAATAGCCAAGAGGTGGTGAGTGTTGGCCTCTAAACCGCCGCGTTCGATAAATCTTCTCGCCAATTTACCGTTAAATATCCTCTTGTATGCTGTGCTGATAATTCCATTGATCATAATGATTTATCTCTCGTTCACGGATTGGAATCCCGCTAAGGGATACGACTGGTATCAAGCATCCTTTACAGGATTAAACAACTTCGCTCGAATGCTCGAAGACACTAGGTTTATAGCGGCTCTAAGTAGAACTATTATGTTCGTTATAGTGGTAGTCACGGCCGAGTTTCTTATAGGGCTAGGAATAGCATATCTGCTTCTCACGGAATTTCCAGGAAGAAGAGCACTCATCTCGCTAATAATTTACCCGTTAATGCTACCATGGGTGGTTGTAGGCATGATCTTTTATCTGCTCTTTCAAGACTTTGGACCCGTAACTAACGTATTTATGAAAGCTATTTTGGGGGAGGCAGCGACTAAAATACATTGGTTACTGAACCCTAGCTTAGGATTCACTGTGATAATGCTCGCCGATATATGGCAGTGGACGCCATTCATGTTCCTCATACTCTATTCAGGGCTATCTGCTGTACCGAGGAAGTTTATCGAGGCAGCACAAATTCTGGGAGCATCAGCTCGAACAATTTTCTGGAGGGTCCAATTCCCACTTATCAAACCGCTTGTAATGATAGCGTTGGTGCTAAGAGCTCTTGAAGCATTTAAAGTCTTTGATGCGGTATATATGATAACTAGAGGAGGCCCAGGATCAGCAACAGAAACGATTTCATTTTACATCTATCAACTTGCTATCAGGTACTACGATATGGCCTATGCCTCCGCAGTTTCTCTAGTATTATTAATAGGCCTCGCAATAGTCATCAGGATATTTGTTAAATACACTATAGAGAAAGGGGGTGCTTGAGATGGGTCTGATGTCAAAGGTTCTCAGAGTAATAGCTTTGGCAATATTCTTGATATGGTTGATAATTCCGATAGCGTGGACGTTTTCGCTTTCTTTTAAGCCATATCTCGAGTGGAGGGTTGCTTATTTCTGGCCGAAGAACCCCACATTACTGAATTACAAGATACTATTCTTTTATGAGAGGGAGATTGCTGGAACAACCGGTGGAACGGCGCTAACAAAGCCCATGACCACACCTTTAATCAATACCTTGATAGTAGTTGGTATATCCACGATAATAGCCGTGCTGATAGGGTTCTTCACAGCTTACGGAGCAAGTAGATATAGATCGCCGGGGCCTTTCGGATTATACTTCACCCTGCTGACGAGAATGGTGCCGCCAGCAACTTTCGTAACACCAGTTCTCGTTTACTACAGAATGATAGGCCTTCTCGATTCACATATAGGTCTCATCCTGCTATACGCCGCCGCCACAGTAACATACTCGATATGGATTATCAAGGGATTCATAGATCATATTCCAAGGGAATGGGAGGAAGCCGCCCTCCTAGAAGGCTTATCGCCAATAAATGTGATTACAAAAGTTACACTACCTTTAGTTAAATCAGCACTGGTGGTCAGCGGCCTTTTCGTATTCCTAATGAATTACTCGGAATTCCTGTTCGCACTTGTTTTGACAACAAAATATGATGTAAGAACGCTGCCAGTACATTTGTCAACATATGTGGGCGGATCAGGTGCGTTATATGGGGCTCAAGCAGCTTGCGGAATAATCGCCTCGCTCATTCCACTAGTAATAGGCTACGTTATCCAGAAACACCTTATTACAGGCTTGACTTTCGGGATGGTGAGAGCATGACAGAAATAGCTCTAAGAGTCGAGAACCTGAGGAAAACATTTGGCAATACAATCGCGGTAGATGATATTTCCTTTGAGATAAAAAGAGGGGAATTTTTCTCATTACTTGGTCCCTCTGGCTGCGGAAAAACGACGACTTTAAGATGTATAGCTGGTTTGGAGAAACCTGATAAGGGCCGAATAATCATTGGTGGTGAAGATGTTACAGAGTTGCCGCCGCAAAAGAGAAATGTTGGGTTAGTATTCCAGGAATATGCCGTTTTCCCTCACATGACGGTGTATGAAAACATAGCCTTCGGCTTGATGATAAAGAAGCTTCCGAAAGATGAGATACGGAGGAAAGTTATTGAAATAGCCGAACTTTTAGAGCTAAATCCTTACTTGAATATTAAGGGTGCGAAGTTGAGTTTAGCATTAATGCAGAGAGTCGCAATAGCAAGGAGTATAGTAGTCGAGCCCGAAATACTTCTACTCGACGAGCCGCTAACCCTGGTAGATGCGAAGATGAAAGAATCAATGAGGAGAGAGTTAAGAAGATATCAGAAGGAACTTGGGGTAACGATACTCCATGTAACGCATGATCAGCTTGAGGCTATGATGGTTTCAGATAAAGTGGCGGTGATGTGTCAGGGAAAGATACTGCAAATCGGAACGCCATTTAATGTTTACGATAATCCGAGTAACATCTTCGTTGCGAAGTTCATAGGAAGCCCGACCATGAACTTCATTGAAGGCCGATTAGAGTGCCAAGACAGCGAGCTATTAATGGTCTCTGATGATGTAAGAATAAGACTTTCTGACTTTCCATTGGAAAAGCTGCGAGATTATGTAAGCCGAGAAATCATATTAGGAGTTAGACCTGAAGATATAGAGATATCCACGCAACCTGCTATAGGATCCATAACTGGGAAGATAACATTGATCGAGACTGTCGGAAACAAATTAGAGATAACTGTGGAACTAAACTCCCTTACCCTGAAGATCTTATCTCCGCTGAGAGCAGACTTAAAAATAGGTCAGCCAATTCATTTAAAGATGAAGCCGGGAAAGGTTCACATATTCGATAAAATAACGGAGAAGAACATTCTATCGGAGGAGGTATGGTAAAAATGTCGTTCCTGCAGGTGAAGGGTATTAATAAAACATTTGAGGACAAACATGTGCTAAAGAATGTCTCCTTCGAGGTTTCTAAGGGCGAGCTCTTCGCTATAGCTGGACCTCCGACCGCTGGAAAGACCACGCTACTGAAGATTATAGCTGGATTGTTGTCGGCGGACTCAGGTGCAATCTACCTAGATGGAAGAGATATAAGTCAGATTCCTCCAAGCGCGAGAGACATAGGAATGCTTTTTGAGATTCCACAGGTTTATCCAAACTTAACGGGATTTGAAAATATAGCCTTCCCGCTGCGTGCTAGGAAAACACCGGAGGGAGAAATAAGAAAAGAGGTGATGGAAATAGCTGAACTACTGGGAATAAAGCATTTGCTCGATAGATATCCAACAACATATAGTGGAGGCGAGTATCAGAGAGTGGCTTTGGCGAGAGTACTAGTAAGGCGTCCTAAAGTACTCCTCTTGGATGAGCCGTTTCGGAACTTAGATGCCAAGATTCAAGAGTTCATGAGAACCTGGTTAAAGGAACTTCAGAAGAAAATCGGAATAACAGTTATACACGTGACTCATGACCCTATCGAGGCGATGGCCGTTGGAGACAAGGTTGGCGTCATGTTGAAAGGAGAATTAAAGCAAATAGGTCAACCTCATGAAATCTACCTGAGACCGACGAGTATTGATGTCGCAGAATACGTGACAATACCCGCAATAAACTCATTTGAGGGGATCGTGAGATTTAGGGAAGGCTTCGCAGAAATAGAGGCGGGCGGAGCATTCAACTTCCGAAAAAGATGTGAAAGAAACACTGAATTCCATGAAAAAGAAGTGATAGTCTGTGTAAGACCTCATGATATACTCGTAGATACTCAGCCGAGGAAAGACTGGACTAAGGCTGCTCTAGTTCTCTCCCAGCCCTTCGGCTCTGAGATACTTCTGCTGCTAAAGCTCAATGAGGAATACATTAGGGCGATTGTTGACAGAACAATGAACATAAAAGAAGGCACGCCACTCTACATTAATATAGATCCGGAAAAAGTCCTAATATTCGACCGCGAGACCAAAAATATTATAACAATTTAATTTTTTACTTCAAAATCCTATATTAGTCATTAAATCGAATCCAGGTTTTATTATTTCATAAAGTTCTTGATATGCTTTAACAAACTTTTTATATATTTTGACGTTCTCCGGGATTGGGCTGTTTCTATGCACCACTTCCAGATGATTGATAGCATCTTCAAAACTTTTGATCAGACCGGAGCCCACACCTGCAACGATCGCGGAGCCCAAAGCCCCTCCTATTTCACTATGCTTAAGGACTAGGACTTCGGAGTTGAATACGTCTGCGAACACCTGTCTCCAGACGCCGCTTGTCGCCCCTCCGCCCGACAGATAAATTTTCTCAACATTGATTCCAAAGTTCTTTTTCATGAGATCATAAACAGTTCTCATGTTATATGCCACGCCCTCCATAACGCTCCTCACAAGCTCTCTTTTAGTCGTCTTGAGACTTAATCCTATAAAGGCCCCCCTAGCGTTAGGATTAGGATACGGGCTCCTTTCTCCTGTAAGGAAAGGAAAGAAGATGAGCCCCCCAGATCCAGGAGGCGCTACCGAGGCCTCGTTTGACAATATCTCGAAGACTGATTGATTTAACAAGTTGGCTACATCTTTCTCCGAGGAGGCTAAAATCTCTTTGAACCACTCCAGAGATCCTCCTGCAGAAAGCGAGCAGCCGTAAATAAACCATTTACCGGGAATTACATTGCAGTAAACATGCAAAATTCCATCAGGATTTTCAGCATAATCGTCTATTGTAACGCCAGTTATTCCGGCAGTCCCTATCACTAGGCTTAATGACTTCGAATTAATAGATCCGGCGGTTATTGTCTGGAGCGCGGAATCGCCTCCACCAATTATGACCGGTATATTGTTCTTTAATCCTAATTCATCGGCAATAACGCTATTAATCTCTCCTATTACTGAAGTGGATTCAACCACTTCAGGTAATATGTCAGGATTAAGATCAAATTCTCTCAATATTTCATAACACCACTTGCGATTCTTGACATCGAAGAGGGCGGTCCCTGATGCATAACAAACATCCGTTATTATTCTTCCTGTCAATTTGTATGCAAGATAATCCTTAGGCAGTATGAATTTATAAATTTCCGAGAATATACTTGCCTCATTTTCCCTGACCCACAATAGTTTCGGCAATATGTGCCCAGCTCGAATCACGTTATTAATAAGCCTTAAAACGTTTCTTTCCCCGCCCAGCTTTTCCGTCGCAAACTCCGCTTGCTTGGCGCTTCTTTGATCATTCCACATTATGCATGGTCTAAGAACCTTTCCCTCCTTATTGAGTAAGATTAAGCCTGACATCGTTCCGCTTAATCCTATAGCCGAAATCTCAAAACCTTTGTTGCCGATGTGACATGCCAATTCCCTTAATCCATCTTTAACTTGGCTCCACCAGTCCTCAGGGTTTTGCTCACTCCAGCCAGGTCTTGGAATATGAAGTGGATACTTTCTAAAGGCTTCTCCTATGACATTGCAATTCTCATCAATTGCTACCAGCTTACAGCTAGTAGTTCCTAGATCTATTCCGATGAGACAGGGTTTCATAAGTTGTGTATAATTTCATTAAGTAGCTTAAAAATTTATTTTTCCCATATTAATGAGCATGCAACGATCATCGCAGTCGCTACAGCTCTTACCTTGAAGCATGCGTCTCAACAGAATTCTATATCCATCTTTCTAACAGGCCTCATCTTCGACTAATACTCCCATATGGTGCAAAAGGCTTCCAACTCCTCTTTGCTTGGTAAGTTCTCTCGGCCGCTTCTAGTGGTTACGACCAATGTCCCAGCGGCAACAACATGGATGGATTCGAAGGATTATGGAAGGCTTCCCAAAGCTATTATCTGGAGTGGCCAGCGATTAGAAAAATGGTTAGAAAAAGTAGGCGGCTCTAAAGCTGCTTATTGATCAGCAGGATTATGTCTATGAGCCTATTGCTGTAGCCCCACTCGTTATCATACCAGCCCAGGACCTTGACTATGTCGCCTCTATCCCCTAGAGTCATTATATTCTGCCCATCTATGATGCATGAGGCCGGGTTGCCGATTATGTCGACCGAGACTATCGGGTCCTCCGTGTACTCGA
>Ga0209080_1001311_pt1 | contig 12707 bp, 11 predicted proteins | sample JNZ110809AmetaG_FD_184123 | JGI IMG/M metagenome (GOLD analysis project Ga0209080, IMG submission 184123) | Hot spring microbial communities from Jinze hot spring, China to study Microbial Dark Matter (Phase II) - JNZ 110809A (SPAdes) (version 3) ...
GTGGGTAATCCTATTTGCTTAAAGAAGCTTCTAAGCCTCTCTATACCCTCTAAAGCTGTTTTCTCAGGATTTTCGAAATCAGGGTCGATATTCCACACTCTCACCGCGAATTGTATGAATTTCTCCAATCGGTTCTTATACACGTATTTCATCCAGTTTGGGAAAACTACCGCCAACCCAGCTCCGTGAGGCACATCGTAAAGCCCACTGATTTCATGCTCAATAATGTGGGAAGCCCAATCTGCGATCCTACCGGTTTCCAAGAGATCATTGTGGGCTATAGTGCTTGCCCACATTATTTCAGCTCTTGCATCGTAATTATAAGGTTCCCTAAGCACTATTAGAGCATTCTTTATTACTGTTTTCAAGGTAGCTTCACATAACCCGTCTGTTAAATCCGTATTACGTATGTTTGTGAAGTATCTTTCCATTACGTGAGCCATTATATCCGCTACGCCACATGCAGTCTGATATGGTGGTACCGTAAAAGTTACCTCTGGATTCATAAATGCGAATCGTGGCCGTAACAATTCTGTGGTGAGTGAAAGCTTACTCAAATCCTCCTCGTTAGTAATCACAGAGCTTGGGCTAGCTTCACTTCCAGCACCCGGTATTGTCAATACTACTCCAACTGGCAGTGCTTCCCTAGGCTCGGCCTTACGCGTGTAAAAATCCCATACGTCACCATCATAGGGTACGCCAACCGCTATCGCCTTAGCAGAGTCTATTGCGCTTCCTCCTCCAACAGCAAGTATGAAATCTATCTTCTCATCTCTGCATATCTGTATACCCTTCTTAACCAAGCTGAGACGAGGATTAGGCTTAACCCCGGGAAGCTCTATGAACTCGACGCCAGCTTCTCTTAGTGACTGAACTACTCTGTCGTATAGCCCTATTCTCTTAATGCTTCCACCGCCGTAGTGAAAAAGAATTTTTCTACTGTATTTTGCTACTTCTTCTCCAACTTTTTTCTCAACACCTCTTCCAAATATTATTTTAGTTGGACACTGAAATTCGAAATCCTCCATTAGTTTAAGAATACCTTGATGAAGTTTTAAACTTTATCAATAACCATCGACATTAAGGAAATTAATGACGATTAGAGTCTTAATACTGTACTATTCAAAAACTGGAAACGTAGAGGCATTGGCTAAGGCAGTTGCAGAAGGAGTTGAAAAAGTTGAGGATGCTAAGGCAGAATTAAAGCGCGTAGAACATGCTAATGTTGAAGACCTGGTCTCCTGTGATGCTGTAGCATTTGGTTCACCAAACTACTTCAATTACATGGCTGGATTGATGAAGGACTTCTTCGACAGGGCTTGGAACATAAGGGAGAAGGTTTTCGGCAAGCCTGCAGCAGCTTTTACATGTGGCGGTAGCTCAAGTAATGCAGCCCTTTTAAGCATAGAAAGGATTTTCCCAGCTTTTAGAATGGAGAAGGTTGTTGAAGGAGTAGCATGGGGACTTAGAGACCAAGGATCACCTTTTGAAAAAGACCTTTCAGAATTGAAGAGGCTGGGCGAAGCATTAGCTAAAGCTGCTAAGGAAAGAAAAAGCAACAATGTCAGCCAACCAAATGTTTTCTAATCACATGGTATGAGAGCCTTTAAAACGGGTTCAACCCACCTATCGTTGGGTATATCGTAGAGTATGAAATCGTGGTCAAACTGCCAATATGCCCAACTCCAACCCATTTCCTCAGCCAGCCTAGCCACAAAGCTCAAGTACCTCACCCGCGAATCCATATCCGCCTTATCATAAACACCGAATTCCCCTAGGAAGATTGGCCTATTATGCTTCTCTGACCATGCTCTGGCCTTTTCAAAGTCGTTTATTATCGCCTCCTTCTCCTGTGGGGAGCCGAGCCATTTCACACCGAGCTTATCTTCACGACCAGCCCATTTAGCACCTTGATGTGTAAAATCCATAGGCTCGTAGTAATGCACAGTAACTATGATATTTTCATCATTTGGAAGCACCAGTTTATCTAGACAGTTTATGCTATTCCAACAGGCGGGGCCTATTATGACGGTCCTATCAGGGTTTTTTCTGCGTATTTTTCCCAAAACCTCTGGAATAAGACTATTCCATAGTTCTGGAGTAAGCTCCCCATTAGGCTCGTTGAGAAGCTCGAATATGACTTCATCGGGGGAATTACTGTAGCGTTCCCCTACCTGCTCCCAGAAGCTGAGAAGATTTTCCCTGTTCCCCAGAGGATCCTTACCCATTATGATATGCTCATGGAAATCGATTATCGGTATAAGGCCATTTTTTAAAGCCTGTTCAATCGCCCAATCGAGTATTTCAAGCCATTTCTCTGAGAGCTTTTTTCCAGTGCTCATTGCCCCGTCTCTTATTGGGTGGAGTGCAATCCGAACACTGTTGAATCCCGCCTCCTTTAGCAATTTGAAATGTTCATCTTTCATTCTAGCCATTGGCCTAGATTTCCAAATTGGGTCATAACCCAGTATGTTTACGCCCTTACCGATACGCTTGTTTTGCTTAAAGACATCCATTAAATTAGCACACATTCATTTGAAAGACTTAAAGATTATTGAAAACCCATTTATTACCCCTAGAATGTGGAATCTGGTATAAGAAATTACTGCATATAGTTAATCTGGTTTTATTGTTGAGAAAGTGTTAAGACCATGAATCTTAAAATCCTTCTACTCTATTTTGAAAACCATGTAGGAATATGGCCACATCATTAAACTGAAGACTTTTTCACCGTCTCTCTTAAATCCTTTTGGTTCAAAGTTGAATCTTAATTCCCTAATTTTACCCTCGCCTTTGACGATTACGTTGCAAGATGCAGGATTTGGTAAGAACGAGTGTAGTATGAAGGAATCGTTATCGTAAAGGAACATACATATCCTACTTGGACCCTCCATGTACACCTTCATATTACTCATGAAGAACCTCCTTAGATATGTCAATATTTCTTCAGGAAGATGATAGAGGTCACTGAAGTTATCAGGTATGGTAAGAATGTATAGAGTGCCATTAGCATATTTAGTCTGAAGGAGGATCGGATAACCACTCCCCTTATCCAATGCTGTAACAAACTCCCAAGCATCGTTTGTAGCATACTTCAGCTGTGGGATTATTATCGGCGTGTCAGAGTAATAAACATGCGTAGAGGGGCTGAGCCAGCTTTCAAAAATCGTAAACCCTTTAACAAGTGCTTTCTTATCAGTATACTCTACAGCTACGAGTTCTCTTAATACTTCTTCTTTTAGAGCACTCAATAAACCTGAAGTCATTATAACGGTACCACCCTTAATCAGGAAATTCTTTATTTTCTCAACTATATTTGGATCGAATTTGGCGCATTCAGTAAGTAAGACAGTATCAGCCTCATTTGGAAACACAGGTGTTATTTCCAATGGAATTCCAATCATGCCTATGTAATTGTGAAGAAAATCCTCTCCAGAGGAATTGAATGGCTTATAGCTTGGAATACCATAGGGTTTTCCAAGTTTGTCTAAAAAAGAATCTGTTTCATCCAATACTCTCCCAGCGATAGCAGCAAGGGTACTTACTGGCTTGTAAGATCCGTCTGATTGTCTTATGAATTCCAAGAGGATACCATATGAAAACAATGTTATTTCTCTTGGTTTTGCAAAAAGTGTGAGCCTTATCTGCTCTGCATAACGGTCTAGCGTCCTCCTACCGAGGGGATCGATCCATCCGCCTCCATTCCCCCCAGGCTTAGTGTTTTCAAGAAGACGCATTATTAAATAACTCTGGTATTCTTGCAAGTGTTGCATAGTATAATCAGGATCCCTTGTCTCCGTTCCAGTATATATCATGTCGAAAAGCTTTGGTTGGACTTCAAGGTTATAGCCTACGAATTGAAAGTGCTCGTAGAAATTAGGGTATTTTAGTATAATCCTTATATTCGGATTTACTTCTCTCGCTGTCTTTATTATCACGTCTCTCGAAATTTCTTCCATGAGCTCTAGACGATATTCTTTCCAACTTTTACTTCCTTTAGCCTTAATACATTCTTCACATTTACAGTTTTCAAAGAAGAGATCGTCTATTATGAATTCGTCGAAAATCTCAGCTAAGTCTCTGACAACCTTCTTGATTGTTTCTCTCGTTTCAGAGCGTGTGTAACACCAAGACTTGAAGCGATGGTTCTCACCTAGATAAGTAGCCATTCCGCCGGAGGTTTTAATACCCTTGCTTTCGAAGAAAGATTTTACCTTAAGCATAGTGTCTTTATCCACTATCATTGATTCACGGAAATTTTCCAAGTATACTTTGTCTATCTTCACATGTTTACTTATCTCGTTTAAGCTGCTTTCAAGCCATTTTTGGTCAGCCATTCTCTTTACATCGCGATTAGTACAGTAAATCGCGAGAGTGAAATTTCTATAGCTATTTCTTTCCGTCATCAGCCCCTAGGCGCACAAGGATGACTATTTATATTTTTAGCACGTTGCATAATTCATTTACAATACGTATCTTGGCCTTCTAAGAACACGCCCACCTTCATACCACTAAACACTTAAAAATAAAGAATTATTAACGCGATACCGTAGAAAAAGCGGAGCAAAGTTGAAACCAGGTTGGCATGCAAACCCAGAACTTGTTAGAAGGCTAAGTGAAAAGCAACCGGACGTTATATACGAGGAGGAAAAAGTTCCACATTACACTCTTCCAGATCCATTAACCTGCCTAGACGGTACTAAAGTCGATTCTCCTGAAATATGGATTAAGAAGAGAAGAAATGAAATTTTAGAACTTTTCCGCATGCATGTTTACGGTAGAGCACCATTAAATAGGCCTGATGAAATGTCTTTTGAAGTATTTGATGAGAACGATAACGCACTGGGTGGAATGGCAATAAGGAAACAAGCCCTGATAAGGTTTACTAGAAGCGATGAGCCTAGTATGGACCTTTTGATCTATCTCCCAAAGAAATCTACTCCAGCACCAGTTTTCCTAATGCTTAATTTTGGAGGAAACCATACGGTAAGCCATGAGCCTGAGATAAGGATTAGGAAGAGACAGATCAATACGCCTTGGGGGGAGTTCTTCTCAAGCGAGAAGTCAAGAGGATGGGATCGTTCTATACCCCTAGGAAAAATCTTGTCAAGAGGATACGGTTTTGCAACGGCATGCTACAACGATATAGATCCTGATTTCCACGACGGTTTTAAAAACGGAGTCCACGGTGTTTTCGATAGCTTATTTGGTGAAAAGCGTCCGCCAGATGCCTGGGGAGCAATAGGAGCTTGGGCCTGGGGCCTGAGTAGAGCATTGGATTACATTGAAACAGATAAGGATTTAGATGCGAAACGCGTTATTGTAATGGGGGTATCCAGGCTGGGGAAGACTGCTCTTTGGGCTGGTGCTCAAGATGAACGTTTCTCCATCGTAATATCAAATACTTCGGGTTGTGGGGGAGCAGCTTTAAGCCGCAGAAGATTCGGCGAGACAGTAAGGATGATAAATACCGCATTCCCTCACTGGTTTTGTGAGAATTTTAAGAAGTATAATGACCGTGAAGACGAGCTACCGGTAGACCAGCATATGTTGATAGCATTAATCGCACCTCGTCCCGTTTACATTGCTAGTGCGGACGAAGACCTGTGGTGTGATCCGAGAGGAGAATTCCTAGCAGCAAAATTCGCAGATCCTGTCTATAGGCTTCTTGGTACGGAAGGCCTTCCTGCTGAAGAAATGCCTCCTCTAAACCATCCTGTTATGGGCAGGATAGGATACCATATACGCTCCGGCGGCCATGGATTAACAGAATATGATTGGGATAGATACATGGATTTTGCAGACAGACATTTTAAGAAAGTTGATTGACATTAAATTTTTAACACTGCGGATCTTTGTAAATCCATGCATAAGAGTATGTCATACATCGTGTTTTGTTTAATACTGTTGAGCATTGTCAGTTTAACTACTGTAATTCCAATTAGCTCGAATAATGCAGACTGCGATAAGGAATTTAAGTCTCCGTCAGATTTGAAGATGTCGAGAGGGATTAACATAGGTAATGCTCTTGAAGCTCCCAGAGAGGGGGAGTGGGGGGTTTACATTATGGATGAATACTTCAGCATAATAAAGAATGCAGGATTTGATACTGTTAGGATCCCCATAAGGTGGTCGGCTCATGCTGAAGAAAAACCGCCTTTCAAAATTTCAGAAGCGTTCTTTAATAGAGTAGACCATGTTGTAAACGTCTCTTTAAAACAGAACTTGATAACCATAATAAACATTCACCATTATGAAGAGATAATGTATGAGCTGGAAAAGCATAGAGAGCGCTTAATATCATTATGGAGGCAAATAGCGGAACATTATAAGGATTATCCTGAGAATCTTTATTTCGAACTTTTAAACGAGCCTCACGGTGACTTAACAGATGATGTTTGGAATAGTCTCGTTGAAGAGCTTGTCAAAACAATAAGGGAGAGTAATCCTACTAGGAAGATAATCATAGGGCCAACGGATTGGAATAGTGTTTACAAGCTTAAAGACCTAAGGCTACCTAAAGATGAGAATATTATCGTCACATTTCACTTCTATACTCCTTTTGAATTTACTCATCAAGGAGCCGAATGGGTTAAACCGACTCCGCCTACGGGAGTAAAGTGGAGAGGTTCAGAAGCTGAGAGAAGAAGGATTAGGGAAGAATTGGACATTGCAGCCAAGTGGGCCAAGGAGAATAATGCTATTCTCTTAATGGGGGAGTTTGGAGCATACAGTAGGGCAGATATCGAGTCTAGGATAAGATGGACATCTTTCGTCGCCAGAGAAGCAGAGAAGAGGGGAATAGCCTGGTGCTACTGGGAATTCTGTTCCGGATTTGGAGCATACGATCCAGTTAAAAAAGAGTGGAGAAAAGAACTCTTAGAAGCATTGGTATCTGGTAAACATTATGTTTCGGTCGAGAGTGAATACGGAGAGTTTTCTGGAACGGGCTGGTATGAAGAAGGCTCTTACGCTCTCATAAGGCTCATGGAAAAAGATACTCTGGCCCTAGATGTTTTCGATCATTTTGAAGGCTTAGGACAAAACGACAGGATTATAGATGATAAAACTATTGAAATCTATGTTGATGGACCGAGGGTAATAAAGGCAGTCTGGAGGAAAAATATTATAATGATTTCTATCTTCGTTGCAATATCCATACTCATTTTGCTTGCCTTTGCGGTGATTATTTTCAAAAAGAAGACTAAAATAGTAAAATCATGATGTTAAGATAAAGAATATCAGTCAAATATCCTCACCATTCATCAAAAACTTTAAGAATCATCATTGAGTTTCTAATTTCCAAGGATGTGTCTAAATAGGTCTGATTCTAGATTAATAGAACGAAACAATTCTGCTTTAATTGTGATTGACGTACAAGAAAAGTTAATGCCTCTAGTAATTAGAAATAATGAAACAATTAATAATATATTAAAACTGATAAAATTCTGTAAAACACTTCAAATCCCTATTATACTTACAGAACAGTATCCCAAAGGGCTTGGTAAAACGGTAAGGGAAATCAGTGAAGAATTGAAGGAGATAAAGCCGATCGAGAAAACAAGTTTCAGTTGTTTTGGTTCTGAAGAATTCAAAAACACCTTGAAGAAGAATAGGGTTAAAACCCTAATAATTGTAGGTATTGAGGCACATATATGTATTGCTCAAACAGCCTTAGATGCCCTAGATAGGTTTAAAGTATGTGTTGTAGCAGATGCAGTGTCTTCACGTACGGTTGAAAATCTTAACATAGGACTGCAGAGAATACGAGACAATGGAGTAATAATTACCTCAACTGAGATGTTAATGTATGAATTGCTTAGAGATTCTAAAAGTAAAGAGTTTAAGGAAGTAAAACATCTACTTCACTAATTTCAAATTTTAACTTATATTAGAGAATGCCTAAAAGAAGCCTATTAATCGTACCAAGTAATGGAATTTGTAAAAAGAAAAAATAAGTCTCGTCATAAAGAAAAAGAGACGTATGCGAAATAGTGATTCTAACTCTTTGTCACAAACTATTGTGATCTACCGGGTTTGACACGACAAACCGACAGAAAAGTATTTAAACAGTAAGACTTTCTCAACCTGAGAAAAGAAACGGTGGAAGCTATGGACTGTCAAGAAGAAAGGGAAGGTGTATCCGATGAAACTAACCAACATCCCGGTAATCAGCCATACCAATACTATCCTGCTTTCAGCCGACCTTACAGTACATCATTCTTCATCAATTAATACGCTACACAAGCTGAAAGTTTTTCGAGAATTTATCGTTAATCTGAAACAGGCTTTAATGGCTTATGCCTTCAATGTTTTTGGAATTTTTGCAGGCAGCATTGTTGCTTATTTCCTCGGTGTTTTCCAAATTTTTCCATGGGCCTTTATTATCTATCCTCCGATCTTGAGTGCCAGGGGCGTCATAGGAGGATTACTATGCGGCCGTCTAAGCACTGGGTTGCACCTTGGTACTATTAAACCAAGTTTTTTGAAGAATACTAAGAGTTTCAATTTGCTTCTTCACGCAATTGTCGTACTAACTTTTGAAGCGAGTATATTCATGGGCACTATTGCTACTATAATATTCATCGGATCTAGTGGAGTTTTCATCCCGGAATTGTTTTTCAATATTCTGGTAGTGATAATATCGACAATGGCTTTATCCCTATTTGTTATTTCCCCACTTGCGATATCAACTTCTTTCCTTTCTTTCAAACATGGTTTAGACCCTGACATCGTATTGTACCCGGTAGAATCAACGATATCGGATTTTCTAATAACCTTGCTCTACATTGGAGTATTGAACATCTTATCTTTCAATGGCTCTATTGGGAGATACTTGCTTCTTCTCATGAGCCTAATATTGTTTTTTTCTACAGCATATTTTCTAATTAAGGATTTTAGGGAAGAAGAATTCATTAAAACAATAAAGGAATCCCTGCTTACGATGATATTAGTCTCCTTGATTATAAATGTAGCCGGATCTACATTTGGGAAAATAGCTGAAAAAGTCGAAGAGAGGAGAGAGATATATACGGTATACCCGGCTTTAATCGACACTATTGGCGATGTCGGAGCTGTCGTTGGCTCTACTGCAACTACAAAGCTTGCTCTCGGTACTCTGAAGCCCTCATTTTCTTCAATAAAACACCATTATTTAGAGATTTCTAGCGCATGGGTCGCTTCTCTAATAATGTATTGCATTTACTCAGCGCTTTCCTTGGTTATTCAAGGAGTTTTCAACATTGCCAGCTTTTTCAGCTTTACAATCCTACTGCTATTTGCTAATTTAATGGCTGCATCAAGCATAATAGTGATATCTTACGCTATTGCAATAATTACCTATAAGAAGGGTTTTGACCCGGATAATTTTGAAATACCTATTGAAAGCTCTTTAGCTGACAGTATTACGTCTATAGCTCTACTTATTTCTCTTATCGTAATAGGCTAGTTTAGAGAATAAGGTTTAAAATACTCCTTGCAATAATTGTTTAGAGAGTTAAAAATAGAAATGCCCGAATTTGAAAAAGTAGAATATAAGCCGAAACCGGTTAGGGAAATACTCTTAGAGATGAAGAACCTTTCCGAGTTGATGATAGACTTAGCCTATTCTGCAGCCCTTTTCAACGATAAGGAGCTTGCAGAAGAAGTTCTAGAGCTAGAGAAAAAAGTTGATACGCTTGCTTACCTTCTAGACATGACTATAATGATTGCTGCTAGAAATGCTGAAGATGCTGAAGCCCTAGCTGGCGTTGCTAAGGTAGCGGGAGCAACAGATAAAATATCAGACGCTGCAGCAGACATTGCTACAATAGTTAAACAGAACATAGGTATACACCCTATTGTAACTAAAATATTCGAGCAAGCTGAAGAACATATAGCGAGAGCAAGAGTTGATGAAAAGTCAGTAATGGTCGGTAAAAAGATTGGGAAACTCAACCTAACTGCCAAGATAGGAGTAGATATAATAGCTATTCGTCGAGGGAGAGACTGGATAGTAAAACCTAGCGACGATGAAAAAATACTGGCAGACGATATACTGATTGCAAGAGGAACCCCCTTAGGAATAAGCAAGTTTAGGGACATTGCGGAAGGGAAGATAAAGAGAATAGTAGGAGTGAAAGATGATGCAACAGCAAAGTAATCATGATGAAAAATTTAAAGAGATAGTTGAGAAATTCGTTGAACTTAAAAACACATCTGAGCTTATGATAGACTTAGCCTATTCGTCGCTGTTGTTAAACAGTAAGGAACTAGCCGAGGGAGTGTATAAATTAGAAGAGTATGTCGACAAGTTACATACTGAGTATGAGCTTGCAGTATTATCGAGTAAGTTTAAAGAAGAGGAGGCGAAGGGAATACTCGGCCTCATAAGATTAGGCGTTGTAACAGAGGAGATAGCTGACGCTGCCGCCGAAATAGCGGAAGTTGTCTTAAGAGAAATAGAGCCTCATCCAGTGATGAAGCTTGTAATAGAAGAGGCTGATGAGACCGCAACCTATGTAAGAGTCTCCGAGGGATCGCCATTAGTCAACAAAACTCTCAAGGAAGCAAGAATCCAGGAGGAGACAGGTATGCAAGTTCTAGCAATAAAAAGAGGAGATAGATACCTAAGGCCTAAGCCAGACCTCATGATTAATATTGGAGACGTTATAATAGCCTCGGGGTTTGCTGAGGGAGAAGAGAACCTTAAAAAACTAGCTTCTCCAAGCGGGCTTGAGGAATCGAGTCGAGCTGAATAAAAAACTCAAAGTATTTTGATTCTCATCCCATTACCTTAATCCAGTTGACACCGTAAAACGGCTTGTCGTTTATTAAAAGGCCAGTCACTTCCAGCCTTACCATTTTCTCCCTTCTGATTTCTCCAAGAACCTCTTTCACATCTGCAATATTAAAGTGCACAAATAGGTCTAGAAAACCGTCTTCATCGTAACCACCAATTCTTGAATTAATATCTTCAAAATCGTTGATTTCAACAGGAACAATGCCATTCAGCCTTATAGTTGATACGTTAATGTCGCATACGTTATAGTCTGCCAAAAGCTCGATATAAGCAGAATCCATTCAATATTGCTTTTTAAATCTAAGGTAACAGGTTCGAAATCTATTAAAGCAGGGATATTGCCGGGTGGAACGTATACGTCTATTAGAGACGGTGGTGTTATCATGCCCCTTCTCAAAGCCTCTTCTTCAAGATGCTCATTATACATGTCTAGTAATAAGACTGCTGATTCTAAGGTTTGAGCCGCTTCAAACGAATAGGTTGTTCCATTGACATCAACTCCCCTACTATAACATCTTTGTAAATAGCAAACCTAATCCTACCCTCATTCCAAACAAGGTGCCCACCATAAACCATGCTGAACTCGATTCCTCTTACAATAGTATAATTCTTTAAAAACTCAATTTTATACGTGTTTTTCGCCAAGCATTATATTCCCATAGCCCTTACCATTTTCAAAAATCAGGTATACACGCACCCTTCCTAGGGTTCTCCAGTCTCTTTTTAAACCATACCCTCCATACTCTGCAGTAAATTCAGTCCTGTTTTTCGTCAAGAGTATGAAAAGCTGAACAAACAATTAATGCTAGTAATATTGCTAAGAATATTTAGAATTACGCTCCTCCTCACAACATTAGTTAAGTGATGAACTGGGATTTAACCTTTGCAACAATAATACATTATATCTATATCATAGACACGGGAATGCCTTCAGGCTTATACGCTATTTTAGGATTCAGTCCCCTGCTTTTCAATAGTTCAACAACGTGTGGATACAGTATTACGTATTCCTCATCTATTTCTCTCGATAGTTTCGGATGTATATCTGCTAATCTGGCTTTCAGATTCTCATATGTTTCACTAGTACTGAAGCTTAGCATAACAGCAGGGTAAACACGCCTACCGGGTTCCAGTCCAGCATCCACAAGGTTCTTCAAGGCTTTCAACTGGTATTCGAAGAAAACAGGATCTGCCAGCGTAAGTATGTGAAACTCCTCTCTACTACTACCCTTAATGGAAACCCTTACTATTAGATTACTGTATTGCGAAAGTTCTTTAGCATAGTCATTATCTGAACCTATCAGAATGCCGTTTGTTTCGAGGATGAAAGTGAAATCAGTATTTTGAAATAACTCTAGCAGTCTTAAAATATGATTCTTAGATATTGTTGGTTCTCCTCCGCTTAGCCTAACTAATTTATACTTATGTTTTTCAGCTATGCTTACTAGTCTTCTGAAAACCTCATCCGGCTTACATAAGAATCCTTTACTCATCCTGTGACTGGCTTCTCTCCAACTCCAGCAAAAGCCACATCTCAAGTTACATCCTACTACATCTCCAGTAGCTATACCGCCGTACCACAGTCCTCCTCTAAACCTATAATAGCGACGCTCTTCTAAACCATCCGGTCTAATTCTGATGGCGAATTCTCTAACCCTCTCCGTTAACTCAAGGGGATTATAAGCAGGCTTTGAAACGCTCATTTCCTAAGTAAATTAATCGGATCTAATTTCCTACTTAAGTATAGAGCACCATACAGGTATGTTGCCGTCTGAAGCCAACCGGCCATCGTCCCAAAATTGCGCATAAGAATAGCTGTTACACATGCCTTAAAAAGCGGACAATTAAAGCTTGAAAAACAATCATATTTTAAACATAGTCTCTTCTCAGGTATTTTAGCATCTTCTTCTACTATTCCTGCAGACTT